>Ga0209394_1001251_pt1 | contig 15615 bp, 12 predicted proteins | sample JNZ201metaG_FD_184122 | JGI IMG/M metagenome (GOLD analysis project Ga0209394, IMG submission 184122) | Hot spring microbial communities from Jinze hot spring, China to study Microbial Dark Matter (Phase II) - JNZ 20120812A (SPAdes) (version 3) ... | reverse complement strand
GTTTCCCCTTATCGCTACTGAAGAGGTGTTTATTATCTTCCCGTAACCTTGTCTTCTCATAGGTCTGAAAACAGCTTGACAAAAGAGGAAGGTCCCCAAGAGGTTTACCTTGATCACCTCCTCCCACTCTTCTACGGACATCTTCACCGCAAGGTTGTCCCGGTTAAGGCCAGCATTGTTCACCAGGACATGGACCCCCCCGAAGGCCTTTACAGCTTCCTCGACAGCCCTGAAGACATCCTGAGGGGACGTGACATCGGCCTTTACAGGAAGTGCTTCATGTCCTTCCTTCTGGATCTCCTCGCAGAGCTCTTCTAAAAGCTCTTTCCGGCGGGCTACAAGGACCACCTTTGCCCCTTCACGGGCGAAAAGCTTGGCACAACAAGCACCTATGCCACTTGAGGCACCCGTTATAATAGCTACCCTCCCTTGAAGCCTCATCTCCCTCCTCCTCTGACGGGGACTCGAGGTGTATAATGCATCAAATGGCCCTTAAGACTCAACCTATAGGTATATTCGACTCCGGGGTGGGGGGCCTCACGGTCTTAAAGGAAATAGCCGCCCTTTTGCCCTATGAAGATATTATGTACCTCGGTGACACCGCGCGGGTGCCTTATGGTACACGTTCTCCCAAGACTATTATCCGTTATTCTGAACGAAACGCAGAGTTCTTGCTCCGACAAGGGGTAAAGTTATTGGTTATAGCCTGCAACACCTCATCTGCGGTAAGCCTTAAGGTCCTTAAGGCCCATAACAAGGTACCTATAATAGGGGTGATAGAACCCAGCGCAAGAAAAGCCGTGGAGCTTACGCGGACAGGAAGGATAGGTGTAATAGGAACTGAAAGCACTATAAAGAGCGGGGCCTACCAAGAGGCCATTCGGGTTTTCTCCAAGGGACAGGTAAAGGTTTTTGCGCAAGCCTGCCCTCTCTTTGTCCCTTTGGCTGAAGAAGGGTGGACGGAGGATCCAGTGACAAAGCTCATAGCCCAAAGGTACCTCCAGCCCTTAAAGGAAAAAGGGATAGACGTTTTAGTTTTGGGTTGCACGCATTACCCTTTGCTCTCAAAGGTCATAGCAGAGGTAATGGGGCCAGAGGTCAAGCTCGTAAGCTCTGCTGAAGAGACCGCCTTGGAGGTAAAAAAGGCCTTGGAAGAACACGATTTGATAAACCCCCAGGGTAAGGGTCAGAAGAAGTTCTTCGTCACAGATAGCCCTGAACGTTTCCGTTCATTGGCCGAGATCTTCCTTGGCTATCCCATTGATGACGAAGTATTTGAAGTGGACCTATAGGCCCAGGTCTTTTTTAATAGCCCTGAGCACGGCGATGTTCTCACGATGTCCGGTCATGTAGGCCTTAACCCTCGCCTTCACAGGCCTGTTTAGAAGGTAAAAGTCCCCTATCAGGTCCAACACCTTATGCCTTACCAGTTCGTCTGGGAATCGAAGCTCTGTGTTTATAACCCCTCTTTCGTCCAACAGCACCACGTTGTGTAAGTGTCCACCTCCTGCAAGTCCTATCTTGCTTAGCTTTTCTATATCCTTAAGGAAAGCAAAGGTCCTGGCAGGGGCGACCTGCTCTTTGAAGTCCTCAGGCCCTTTGAGGACGAACTTAAAGCTTTGCACACCTATAGGGCCAGGATAGTTCCCCACAAACTCCACTTCGAAATGTTCTGAGGGCTCAACCGTTATATACCTTTCCCCATTCCTTACCTCATATCGCTTCTCAACCCTTATCTCCTCTAACCCAGCGTCCTGCTCCTTTACCCCTACTTCGTCCAACAACCTGCAGAACTCCAGGGCAGAACCGTCCATTACAGGTACTTCCCCATGTACTTTTATCAAAAGATTAGTAATCCCATAGGCGTGTAAGGTAGCCATGAGATGTTCTATCGTCCGTATCTGGACCCCGTTTTTGCCAAGGGATGTGGCGAAGTCGGTGGAGGCTACAAAATCCAAAAGCCCGGGTATCACCGTGTCTTCGGCAAGATCGTAAAAGAGGATCCCAGTGTTTGGCGGCTGCGGTATCAATATCATACCCGTCTTGTGACCGAGATGGAGACCTGTACCATAAAGTACTGCACTTCTCGCAAGGGTCCTCTGCGGCACAAAGGCCTCACCTTCTGCGGTCTTGAAGGGGACAAAAGGCAGGTTCTTTGAACCCCCCCTGACCTCTTTACCCCACAGGGCACTCTCTATAGTGGCTAAAAGGGCCTCTATAGATAGGGGCTTTTCCAAAAAATCGTTAGCCCCAAGTTTTAAAGCTTTTACTGCAGTAGCAACGCTGGCATGCCCAGATATCATCACTACAGGGCAATTTGCGTCAAGCCTCCTTATCTCGCCTAGTACTTCAAGGCCATCCATATCAGGCATCCATATGTCCAATAAGACCACATCAGGCCCCTCGACTTCAAATAGCCTCAAGGCCTCCTTTCCGTTACGGGCTACTATGACCTCAAAGCCCTCGTCCTTGAGAGCTCCAGCCAAGGCCTGTAACACTGCCTCTTCATCGTCAACTATCAACACCTTCGCCTTCATCGTTTTTCCATTTTACCCCATATATTTGAAAATGGCTAAGGTTTACTTATGGTGGGTTTTGACATAGAATCCTATTTACGTTTTGATGGTCAAGGGGGATCTCATGAAGGGGAAAGTAGCCTATCTAATTTTCCTGATGGCCATGGTCCTTTTGGGTTGTGCAAAAAAACAGGTCCTTTTGCCTCCTTCCCCTTTGCCGCCTTCTCAAGAAGGGACCAAGAAAGAAACCCCCCTTGTACCTTCAGGAAAAGAAGCCGAGGAGACCTTAAGACCTGTCAAGTATCCAGGAATCGAAGGAGAGGTGTGGCGTACGCCTTTGCTTAAGACCATATACTTCGACTTCGACCGTTACGACCTGAGGCCAGATGCCAAAAAGACGCTCGAGGAGAATGCCGAAGTCCTGAAAGCGAACCCCACGTGGAAGGTCCTCATAGAAGGGCACTGCGATGAACGCGGCAGCAATGAGTATAACCTCGTCCTCGGCGAAAAGAGGGCCAGATCCGCTATGGAATACCTAATAAAACTAGGAATAGATCCCAATAGGTTGTCCATTGTGAGTTATGGCGAAGAGAGACCAGCAGATCCAGGACACAACGAAGAGGCTTGGGCCAAGAATAGGCGTTGTGAGTTTGTGGTCGTTGAAAAATGAAGAAGGCCTTTTTTATAGTTGCCCTTTTGCTTTTTGCTTGCGCTACACAGGAGGACGTATCACGCCTGGAATATCGTGTCCTTTTAGCTGAGCAAAAGATCGAAGGGCTTGAAAGGGCTCAAAGGCAAACCGCTGAGGACTTAAGGGATACCAAAAGACGCCTTCAAATCGTCTTATCCCTTGAAGAGGAATTGGAAAACCTTAAGAAGGAGCTTTACACCTTAAGGGAGGACCACCGAGAGAAGGCCGAGGCCCTTCAGGAGCTCTTTATGCGGCTACAAGAGGCAGAAAAAGAGTTAAAAGGCCTAAAAGAGGCAAAAGCCCCACCTCCTCCCAAGCAAGAAATACGTCAACCTACCCAAGACCCCGATGAGCTTTACCATATGGCCTATGAGGCCTTCAAAAAGGGCGATTACGACCAATCTTTAGGGCTTTTCCAAAGGTTCCTCGAGAGTTTTCCGCAACACGAGCTCGGCGGAAATGCGCAATTTTGGATAGGCGAATGTTATTACAGAAAAGGGGATTACGAGCAGGCCATCCTTGAGTACGAAAAGGTCCTCACCAATTATCCGAAGAGCGCAAAAGTCCCTGCCGCCTTATTGAAGCAAGGGTTTGCCTTTTTAGCCCTTGGGAACCTAAAGACTGGAACCTACCTCCTAGAGAAGGTCATCTCCCAATATCCCACTTCACCCGAAGCCGAACTTGCCCGTCAAAGGCTTTCTCAGATCCGTTCTCAAACACCTACGCGGTAATCTCCTCAAGTAGTTCTAGGTTCGAACATCAACGCTTCTTCCACCTTTAGGTCTATATCACGGTAAAGTGGATACCCCGTACCTGCGGGGATGAGTCTTCCGATGATCACGTTTTCCTTAATGCCTTTCAAGTAATCAACCCTTCCCTCAACTGCAGCCTGGGTGAGGACCCTTACGGTTTCCTGGAAAGAAGCAGCCGAAAGCCAACTGTCGGTGTAAAGGGCCGCTTTCGTTATCCCCATGACCATAGGCTCAGCTATAGCAGGCCTTCCCCCTTCCCTTATTACCCGTTCGTTCTCCTCCCTGAAGGTGAACTTATCCACCACCTCATCGTAAACAAACCTAGTATCACCGGGATCCTTGACGCGGACGCGCTTAAGCATCTGTCTTACTATTACCTCGAAGTGCTTGTCGTGGATCTTAACGCCTTGTAAGAGGTACACGACCTTTATTTCGTCCACCAGGAACCTGGCCAAGGCCTTTTCGCCTAAGACCCTAAGTATGTCATGGGGGTTAGGGGTACCATCCATCAAAGGCTCGCCTGCCCTGACGTACTCTCCTTCTTGTACAGTCACGTGTTTCCCTTTAGGGATCAAGTACTCTTTAGGTTCACCCACCTCGGGGACTACTATGATCTTGCGTTTTCCTTTGGCCATCTTCCCAAAGGTGATGTATCCCTCTATTTCGCTTATCACTGCCTGCTCTTTGGGCCTTCTTGCTTCGAATAGCTCCGCTACCCTGGGAAGTCCACCCGTTATGTCCTTGGTCTTTACTATCTCACGGGGTATCTTGGCCAGGACGTCTCCGGCCTCTACCCATTCCCCTTCACGGACAAAGATGGTGGAACCGACTGCAAGGTAATACCTCCCAATAGTCTCAAGGACCTCTTTCCCCTCTTCATCCAACTTCTTCTGTTTGATGGATATCCTCGGCCTCAGGTCGGGATCCTTGCATTCGATTATTACCTTACGTGTGTGGCCTGTCACCTCATCCACCAGTTCTTGGACCGTCACCCCATCTATGATGTCTCCAAACTTCACCCAACCGCTGAATTCCGTAATGATGGGCGTCGTATAAGGATCCCACTCGGCCAAAAGCTCTCCTTCGCGGACTTCTTGCCCTTCTTCAACAAGGAGCTTGGCCCCATAGGGCAGAGGATACCTCTTCCTCTCACGCCCCTCTTGGTCAACGATGGCAAGTTCTCCTTTTCGGTTCATAACCACGAGCTTCCCTTCGCGGTTCCTAACGGTCTTCAAGTTTATGAACTTCACACGGCCGCTCATGGGGGCCTCAAGGGTAGATTCCTCTACCTGCCTCGAAGCAGCACCTCCGATGTGGAAGGTCCTCATGGTAAGCTGAGTACCAGGCTCGCCTATGGACTGAGCCGCGATGATCCCAACTGCTTCTCCGATGTCCACTAAACGACCACGGGCTAAATCTCTACCGTAACAAAGGGCACAGACGCCCTCACGAGACTCACAGGTCAAAACCGACCTTATCTTCACCTCGGTGATACCAGCGTCAGCGATCCTCTGAGCCTTTTCCTCGTTAATCTCCTCATTGGCCTTAACTATCACTTCCCCAGTGAACGGATCGACTATATCTTCAAGGGCTACCCTACCGAGGATCCTGTCCGTTAGAGGCTCAAGTATCTCTCCCCCTTCAACCAAGGCACTTATCGTAATCCCATCGATGGTACCGCAATCGTACTCGGTCACCCTTACATCCTGTGCCACGTCCACAAGCCTCCGCGTCAAATAACCGGCATTGGCAGTCTTTAAAGCCGTATCCGCTAACCCTTTCCGCGCACCATGTGTAGATATGAAGTATTGCAAAACCGACATCCCTTCCCTGAGGTTTGCGGTTATGGGGGTCTCAATGATCTCGCCAGAGGGCTTAGCCATTAGCCCCCTCATGCCCGCCAACTGCCTGATCTGTTGGGGGCTACCCCTTGCGCCTGAATCGGCCATTACGAACAGGGGATTGAAACTGGGTACGAGGTGTTCTTTTCCGTCTGGCCCTTTTACCTTCTCGTAGGCTATTACCTTCATCATCTCAGCGGCAATCTCCTCGGTCACCTGTGCCCATATGTCTATGGTGCGGTTATAACGCTCACCATCCGTTATGATCCCCTCCAGGTACTGCCGTCTAACCTCTTCGGCTTCCCTCATCCCCTTTTCCACTAACTCGTTCTTCTTCTCAGGCACCAATACGTCGTTTATCCCCATGGAAATCCCACTTATGGTAGCAAAGGCAAAACCCATGTCCTTCAACCTATCGGCCAAGATCACCGTCTTCTTCTCCCCTGCCACCCGATAGGTATAGTCTATGAGGTTGGTGATGGCCTTCTTATCCATCACACGGTTCACCAAGTCAAAAGGCACCTCCTCAGGGAGGATCTCCTTGAGCAAAGTCCTGCCTACCGTCGTTTCCACCAACTTCCCATCTATACGCACCTTTATCCTGGCGTGAAGATCCACTTCCCCCAAAAGATAGGCCATCTTCACCTCATCGGGGTTCGAGAAGGCCTTGCCCTCACCTTTACAGAAGGGTTTCTCCCTGGTCATGTAATAGAGGCCGAGGACAATGTCCTGAGTGGGAAGGATTATGGGTTTCCCATGGGCTGGCGAAAGGATGTTATTAGTGGACATCATGAGGACCCTTGCCTCGGTTTGGGCCTCGATCGACAGAGGTACATGGACGGCCATTTGGTCCCCGTCAAAGTCGGCGTTGTAGGCCACACAGACCAAAGGATGGAGTTGGATGGCCTTGTGTTCTGTCAACAGAGGCTCAAAGGCCTGTATCCCAAGCCGGTGAAGCGTAGGAGCACGGTTCAAAAGGACAGGGTGTTCCTTTATCACCTCCTCAAGTATGTCCCATACCTCCGGCCTTTCCCTTTCGACCATCTTCTTTGCGCTCTTTATGGTGGTGACGTAACCTCGCTCTTCAAGTTTGTTGTAGATGAAAGGCTTAAACAACTCCAAGGCCATCTTCTTAGGCAAGCCACATTGGTGAAGCCTCAGCTCTGGACCTACCACTATAACCGAACGGCCAGAATAGTCCACACGCTTACCCAACAAGTTCTGCCTGAATCTGCCTTGCTTCCCCCTTAACATATCCCCAAGGGAACGAAGGGGTTTGCCATGGGGGCCAAGGATGGCCCTTCTGCCACGTCGACCGTTGTCAAAAAGGGCGTCCACGGCCTCTTGCAACATGCGCTTCTCGTTCCTGATGATGATCTCGGGGGCATTAAGCTCTATCAAACGCTTGAGCCGATTGTTGCGGTTTATGACCCTCCGGTAGAGGTCGTTAAGATCAGAAGTGGCAAACCTCCCACCGTCCAAAGGGACAAGGGGCCTTAAGTCCGGTGGTATCACCGGGATCACCTCCAAGATCATCCATTCAGGCCTATTACCTGAGTCGCGGAAGGCTTCGATGATCTTAAGCCTTTTGGCTATCTTCAACCTACGAGAATCTGACTGCGTCTCTTTCATTTCATGCCTAAGCCTTTCGGAGAGCTCATATACGTCTATCCTTTTTAAAAGCTCCCTTATGGCCTCAGCACCTGTACCTGCCAAAAGGGAGTCTTTGCCATGCTTGGCGATGTATTCGTAATACTCCTCCTCGCTTATCAACTGCCTTTCCTCATAAGGGCTGTCCTTTGGGTCTATGACCACAAAGGACTCAAAGTAAAGGACCCTCTCCAAGTCCTTCTGTGTCATGTCAAGGACCATCCCTATCTTGCTCGGAACGCTCCGCAAAAACCACGGATGGGCTACAGGAGCAGCCAACTCGATATGTCCCATCCTTTCCCGTCTCACCTTTGAGGAGATCACCTCAACCCCGCACTTCTCACACACAATCCCCCTATGTTTCATCCTCTTATACTTGCCACATAGGCACTCGTAATCCTTTATGGGCCCAAAGATCTTCGCGCAGAAAAGCCCGTCCCTTTCTGGTTTAAAAGTCCGGTAGTTTATGGTCTCTGGCTTCTTGACCTCCCCATAGGACCAACTCCTTATCTGCTCCGGAGAGGCCAAAGAGATCCTTATAGCCTCTATGTCATCTGGGCTTTTTGGCTTCTCAAAAAGGGATAAGATGATGTCCTCCACGGTCTTTCCCCTCCTTTTATTTGGGTTCTTTCTCTTTCTCTATAACCTCTACGTTGAGACAAAGCCCCTGGAGTTCTTTCACCATCACGTTGAAGGACTCAGGGATCCCTGGATCGAGGACGTTGGTCTTCCCTTTGACTATGGCCTCATAAGCCCGAGTCCTCCCTCCTACGTCGTCAGACTTTATGGTGAGGAACTCCTGGAGGCTGTAAGCAGCTCCATAGGCCTCAAGGGCCCATACCTCCATCTCGCCCAAACGCTGCCCACCGAATTGAGCTTTGCCCCCAAGCGGTTGCTGGGTTATTAAGGAATAAGGCCCTATCGAGCGGGCATGGATCTTGTCGTCCACTAGGTGATGTAGCTTCAGCATGTACATGTAGCCTACGGTCACTTTTTGGTCAAAAGGCTCGCCGGTCCTGCCATCGTAAAGTACCACCTCGCCGGTCTCAGGGAGTCCTGCCTTGACCAAGGCGAACTTGATCTCCTCCTCCTTAGCACCATCGAATACTGGAACGCTCATGAAGATCCCGTCCTTGAGCTTTGAAGCAAAGGACAAGAGCTTATCCCTCGGTGCCTCGAGAATAGCTCTCTTTGTCTCCTCCTCCGAAAAGATCTCTACCAAAAAACCCCTCAGTTGCTCTACTTCTTCATCGCTTAGATCCACTCCTTCTCCGCCCCTTAAGAACTCCTTGACCTTCTCACCGAGTCCTTTCGCTGCCCATCCCAGATGGGTCTCTAAGATCTGCCCAAGGTTCATCCGCGAGGGAACACCCAAGGGGTTCAACACCATCTCCACAGGTGTACCGTCTTCAAGGAAGGGCATATCCTCTTCAGGGAGTATCCGCGAGACTATCCCCTTGTTACCATGCCTCCCAGTTAGTTTATCACCTACCGAAAGCTTCCTCTTCATCGCCACATAGACCTTCACCACCTTGAGGACACCAGGAGGTAATTCGTCACCTGTCTCTATCTTCTTTATGCGCTCCTTGGCTCGCTTCTCTATCTGTTCTATTTCTTCCAAGCCCTTTTCTATTACCCGTGTAACCTCTTGGAGCACCGAAGTGTCAACCGGTGCCTCCTTCCACCTCCTCCAGGGGATATCCTTTAAGGCCTCTTCGTCCAGTTCAAAGCCTTTGGGCAGTTTTTCCCAGGCTTTTTGCAAACGCTGACCGCAAAGTAACTCAAAGCACCTCTTCTTCACGAACTCCTCTATGATCTTCTTTTCGGTCTCCATATCCTTCAAGACCTTGGCCTTTTCCGCTTCTTCTATCTCTTTAGCCCTTTTGTCCTTTTCCATCCCCCGACGCGTAAGGACCTTTGTATCGATCACCACCCCCTCTATACCATGCGGCACCCGTAAGGAGGTGTCCTTAACGTCTGCGGCCTTCTCACCGAAAATTGCCCTTAGGAGCCGTTCCTCTGGAGTAAGCTGTGTCTCTCCCTTGGGGGTCACCTTACCCACTAGGATATCGCCTGGCTTTACCTCAGCTCCAATCCTGATGATGCCGCTTTCGTCAAGGTTCCTCAACTGGTCTTCGCCTACATTAGGGATGTCACGGGTGATCTCCTCCTTGCCGAGTTTGGTCTCCCTGGCCACACATTCAAACTCCTCGATGTGAATGGAGGTAAAAGTATCGTCCTTTAAAAGCTTCTCGCTTACCAATATGGAATCTTCGAAGTTATACCCTCCCCACGGCATGAAGGCCACAAGTACGTTCTTTCCCAAGGCAAGCTCACCGAGGTCAGTAGAGGGACCGTCCGCTATTACATCGCCCCTCTTCACCCGCTCCCCTTTTCTCACAATGGGACGCTGGTTGATACAGGTCCCTTGGTTTGACCTCTCGAATTTCACAAGGTTATAGATGTCCACCCCCACACCTTCCCCATCCTCTTCTGCCCTTATAACAATCCGCTCCGCATCCACACTTTCTACTATACCACCCCTTCTGGCGACCACCGCAGCTCCAGAGTCCTTGGCCACAATGGGTTCCATCCCTGTACCTATTAGCGGGGCCTCCGGCTTAAGCAGGGGGACGGCTTGCCGTTGCATGTTGGACCCCATAAGGGCCCTGTTGGCATCATCGTGTTCAAGGAAGGGGATAAGGGAAGCCGAAACGCTTACCACCTGCTTGGGGGAAACGTCCACATAGTCCACTTCCTCAGGCCGTACCATCACGTACTCACCGCCCCTACGGGCTTGGACTAACTCGGCCACAATACGTCCCTCAGCATCAACGGGGACCTTAGAATGGGTGATGGTGTACTTCTCCTCGTCAAGCGCATAGAGGTAATGGACTTCATCGGTTATACGCCCGTTTACCACCTTTCGGTAAGGCGTCTCTATGAAGCCGAACTCGTTTACCCTCGCATAAGTGGTAAGGGATACTATAAGTCCTATGTTCGGCCCCTCAGGTGTCTCGATAGGGCATATCCGGCCGTAATGCGAAGGATGGACATCCCGGGCCTCAAAGCCCGCCCTTTCCCTCGAAAGCCCACCAGGACCAAGGGCACTGAGCCTCCTTTTGTGGGTGGTCTCCGAAAGGGGATTTGTCTGGTCCATAAACTGGGAAAGCTGTCCCGAGCTGAAGAACTCCTTAAGGGTGGCCGTAAGGGGTTTAGAGTTCACCAAATCCTGAGGCATCAAGAACTCCACATCTTGTATGCTCATCTTCTCTTTAACTGCCTGCGCTACCCTGTTTAAGCCTATGTAAAACTGGTTCTCCACCAATTCCCCAACGGTCCTTACCCTCCGGTTCCCCAAATGGTCAATGTCATCGACGCTCCCTTTCCCCTCGGCCAATCCCACAAGGTACTTCACCACCTCTAATATGTCTTCCTTCCTCAGGACCGTCACCTCATAGGGCACATCCAAACCCAATTTGTGGTTCAGCTTCATCCGCCCTACTGGGGACAGGTCGTACCTTTCAGGGTTGAAGAAGAGGTTTTGGAAGAAGTTCCTTGCAGTCTCCAAAATCGGAGGCTCCCCAGGTCTTAGCTTTTTGTATATTTCGATCAGGGCCTTTTCATGCTCAAGCCTCCTTAGGGCCTCCTCACCCTCACCTCTCCGGTAAATCTCCTCCTTTTCAGCACGGGTCAACCTCACAGGGTCTATGGCAAGGGTCTCCAAGATACCCAGCGGCTGCCTGCCTTCCCTTAGATGAACCACTTCGAAGACCTCGACTTTACTCTGTTTTATCCTCTGCAACCTCTCAGGGGTCAGTTCCTCAGTCACTTCTACCAATATCTCCTTGGTATCGGGATCGATTACATCCTTGGCCACTACCATCCCCACCAACGCCTCTTCTTCGATCGGTACCTCCTTTATCCCAGCTGCTTCCATCTTCTTAAGCATCCCCTCGTTTATCTTGCGCCCTTTCCTGACGATGACCTCGCCGCTTAGAGGGTCCACGATGTCAGCTGGGGCTTTGAAGCCGAGAAAGGATTCGGGCTTGACCCTTATCCAGAAAAGGCCGTCCTTTACCACGATCTGATCCACGCCGTAAAAGACCTCAAGGAGATCCTCGGTGGAATAACCCACAGCCTTGAGGAAAGTAGTAGCAGGTATCTTCCTCCTGCGGTCTATTCGCACGTGGATTTGGTCCTTCTGATCGAACTCGAAATCAAGCCACGACCCACGATACGGTATAACCCTCGCATAATATATGGGCCTTCCAGCATAAGCACTTGGCATCTCTTGGTCAAAGAAGACCCCAGGAGAACGATGCAATTGGTTCACTATCACCCTTTGAGTGCCGTTGATTATAAAACACCCGTTTGGAGTCATAAGGGGGACTTCGCCGAAATAGACCTCGTGTTCTTTTATCACTTTGGTCTGTCCTGTCTTTATCCCTTCCTGCACATCGTAGATCACAAGCTGTACTGTAACCCTTAAGGGGGCTGCATACGTCAACCCCTTTACAATACACTCCTTTACGTCGTACTTCGGTTCTTCAAAACGATACTTGATGAAACGCAATTCCGCTGTCTCATAAAAGTCCTTTATGGGAAAGATCTGCTTGAAGACCTTCTGGATCCCGATGTCCTTTCTCTCTTCCGGTGGGACGTCTTTCTGTAAAAGCTTTTCATAAGAGGAAAGCTGGACCTCTAGAAGGTGCGGCACCGAAAGGACTTCTCTAACAGTCCCGTACCTCTTCCGCACCCTTTTTTGTTCCAATAAATCCATCCCTTTTACCTCCTTTAAGTCCCAAAATGGACTAAAGGGAGCCCTTTGCTCCTAAGAGCTCCCTCCCAAGGCCCTTATTTTCTCCCTTGGACTTCAAAAGTTTAACAAAAAACCTTAGCGTATCTCCACCGTCCCTCCGGCCGCTTCTATCTTTTCCTTTATCTTCAAGGCCTCTTCCTTAGATACCTTTTCTTTAATGGGCTTAGGAACGCTTTCGACGAGTTCCTTTGCCTCCTTCAAACCGAGGTCGGTGACCTCTCTCACAGCCTTTATGACCTGGATCTTCTTGTCACCATAGCCAGTGAGGATCACGTCGAACTCGGTCTTCTCCTCCGCCGGGGCTGCCTCAGCCTGCCCCGCTACAACACCCATAGCAGCTGGTGCCACTGCCATGGGTGCCATCGCCTGGACCCCAAACCGTTCTTCCAGGGCCTTCACCAACTCTGCAAGCTCCAGGACGGTCATCTGTTCGATGTACTTGATCACGTCCTCCTTTGTAAGCCTTGCCTCTGTCATCTTTCCTTCCTCCTTTTATTGTTGCTTTTTCTGCTTTATCGCCTCAAGGACCCCGATGAGCTCCTGTAGAGGGGCTCGAAGGGCGCTTACTAACCTTATCATGGGCATCTTCAGAAGTCCTATGAATTGACCTATGAGCACCTCCCGTGGCGGCAAGTTGGCCAGGGCCTTGACCTCCTCTGGACCGAGGACCTTCCCCTCCACAAACCCTACTTTAATGTCCAGTTCCGGCTCTTCCTTTACAAAGTCCACCAAAAGCTTGGCCGATAGTACTGGGTCGTCAAAGGCCAAAACGATCCCATTGGGACCTACGAAGTGCTCTGCTAAGGCTTCAAGAGGGGTCTTCTCAGAGGCCTTCCTCAAAAGCGTGTTCTTCACCACCTTGTATTCGATCTTATGGACCTTAAGCTGCCTCCTCAGACGCGTAAGCGTTTCCACGTTAAGTCCGGTAAAGTCCGTGAGAAAGACCGCTTTGGCCACCTTGAACTTCTCGTGCAGCTCCTCTACAAGCCTTTGCTTTTCTTCACGCGTAAGCACCTCTCTACCTCCTTACGCCTTCAGTGCCTCTTTCAAGGAGTCTGGGTTCACCTTAACCCCTGGGCTCATGGTCGTGGAAAGGGTAATGGATTTTATGTAAGTCCCCTTACTTGTAGGGGGTTTCGCCCTTATTATGCTGTCCAATACCGTAATGGTGTTCTCATAAAGCTTATCAGGCCCAAAGGAAACCTTACCCACCGGTACGTGGACGTTGCCGTATTTGTCCACTTTGTACTCGATCCTTCCCCCTTTCAGTTCCTTTACCAACTTCGCGACATCAAAGGTTACCGTGCCCGTCTTGGCAGAAGGCATAAGCCCCCTCGGCCCCAAGATCTTCCCCAACCTCGAGACCACCTTCATCATGTCAGGGGTAGCAACCACTCGGTCGAACTCAAGCCACCCCTCTTTCTCTATCTTTTCGGCAAGCTCCTCACCGCCTACGTAATCCGCCCCCGCCTCCCTTGCCTCCTTCTCCTTTTCGCCTTTGGCAAAGACCAAGACCTTCACTTCCTTACCCGTCCCATGGGGAAGGACCACACTGCCTCTGACCATCTCCTCAGGTTTACGAGGATCTACGCCTAACCTCACAGCAAGCTCTACCGTCTCGTCGAACTTGGCATAGGAAAGTTGCGGCAAAAGCTCAAGGGCCTCCCTCAAGGAATAGCGCTTAGTACGATCCACCTTCTGGCGCGCTTCGAGGTATTTCTTGCCCCTCCTCGCCATCTCCTCCTCCTAATCGACGACCTCAATGCCCATGTTCCTTGCAGTCCCTTCTACTATACGAATGGCCTTCTCAAGGTCATCCGTGTTTAGGTCAGGAAGCTTTATCCTTGCGATCTCCTCAAGCTGCTGTCTTGTGACCTTGCCCACCTTTAACCTGTTGGGTTCAGATGACCCTTTGGCGATCTTAGCGGCCTGTTTCAATAAAAAGGACGTAGGCGGCGTCTTCAGGACAAAGTCAAAGGTCCTGTCCTTGTAAACGGTCACCACTACAGGCACAATCGTACCTTCCATCCCCTTGGTCTTTTCGTTAAAGGCCTTACAGAACTCCATGATGTTCACACCGTGCTGCCCCAACGCTGGCCCAACAGGAGGGGAAGGCGTAGCCTGCCCTCCAGGTAGCAAAAGCTTCACCGTAGCTTTTACCTCTTTCTTCTTCGCCATGACCTCCCTCTCATACAGGCTCTACGTGCATATAATCCAACTCAATAGGCGTAGCCCTGCCAAATATACTTATCAATACCTTAACCCTCCTCTTTTCCGGATTGACCTCTTGAACCGTACCCACAAAGTTAGCAAAAGGCCCTTCGATAACCCTTACGGTATCGCCCTCCTGTAACTTCACCCTCGGCTTTGGCTGATAAGCCCCTTCTTTAAGCTGTGCGATCAACTCCTCAGCCTCTTCATCAGGCAAGGGCACGGGACGGGTCCTACTGCCAGCAAAACCCGTAACCCTCGGAGTACTACGGACCACATGCCAAGTCTCGTCGTTGAGCTCCATCTTCACCAAGATGTACCCCGGAAAGATCTTACGGGTCGCAGTCCTTTTCTTCCCCTTTACCACCTCCATGACCGTCTCGGTCGGGACTATGATCTCCGAAAAGTACTTACCCCGCGCATCCCTTTCCCCCTGTCGCACCTTCTCCTCTTCGAATTTACGGATGCGCTCCTCAAGGGCCGCCTTTACCTTCTCCTCATAGCCGGCTAAAGTGTGAACTATATACCATTTCTGTGCCATAGCTCAACCCAAAACTGCCCTTACAAAGGCAGCTAAGATCAAATCCACAAGGCCCAGATAAAGGGCTGAAAGCAAGACAAACAATACCACCACCAGAGTAGCCGCCAGCACCTGTTTCCTCGAAGCCCAACTGACCCTCCTTCCCTCTGTCCTCACTTCCCTTAAGAACTGTACAACCCTCTCCAGCTTCTCCTTCACCCCATCCCCCTTGATGACATCAAAAATGGCAGGCCAGGAGGGATTTGAACCCCCAACCTCCGGATTTGGAGTCCGGCGCTCTTGCCGTTAGAGCTACTGGCCTACCTTACTTCCCGATGGACGGTATGACGCCTGCAAAATGGACAATACTTACGTAACTCCAACCTATCCGGCGTATTCTTTTTGTTCTTCGTAGTCGTATAATTCCGCCTTTTACACTCGGTACAAGCCAAAGTTATTATAACCCTCATCGCCTAACCCCTCAATCCATTACCTCTGTTACCACTCCTGCGCCTACGGTCCTGCCACCCTCTCTTATGGCAAACCTCAAGCCCACCTCAAGTGCCACAGGCTCAAGCAACTCCACCTCCAAGTTCACATTGTCCCCAGGCA
>Ga0209394_1001249_pt1 | contig 15659 bp, 11 predicted proteins | sample JNZ201metaG_FD_184122 | JGI IMG/M metagenome (GOLD analysis project Ga0209394, IMG submission 184122) | Hot spring microbial communities from Jinze hot spring, China to study Microbial Dark Matter (Phase II) - JNZ 20120812A (SPAdes) (version 3) ... | reverse complement strand
AAGCAGGAAAGTGTAATCGTTGAAGTTCGGTCGCCAGAACGGAAGTTCCGAGCGGTGCAAACGAAAGTGTCTGCAGGGCAGGAGCAAGTGACGCTAACGATCAAAGTCACCAACCCTCAATTTTGGACACCCGATAATCCAGTGCTCTACAACGCCGAAATCGTCGTTTACTCTACACCCCGCACCACGCACTCCGCACTTGATGTTATCCGCACTTACTTTGGAATTCGGACTGTCGCGTGGGGCAGGTATGCTGGCAGCCAATACAGTTTCGTTTTGCTTAACGGCAAACCGATTTACATTCGCGGTGCCCTTGACCAATCTTTCAACCCAGACGGGATTTACACTGCCCCAAGCGACGAATTTTTGCGTCGCGACATAGAACTGGCGAAGGCTGCTGGCTTCAACATGCTCCGAATTCACATCAAGGCTGAGGAGCCGCGCAAGTTGTATTGGGCTGATAAACTCGGCATGCTAATTCAGCAAGATGCCCCATGCTTTTACCGCATCACCGAACGAGCCCGCCAAGTTTTTGAGAAGACGCTGCGAGATATGATTGAGCGCGATTTCAACCATCCAAGCATTTACTGCTGGACAGTGTTCAACGAGGAATGGGGCATTGGGAACTTGCGAACGGCACCGAAGGAGCATCGGGTTGATTGGGTGCTGAGGATGGTTGAACTTGTCCGACAACTTGACCCGACAAGGCTCGTTCAGGACAACACAGGTTGGTCTCATCTTGTCACCGACTTGAACTCTTTCCACTGGTATGGTCGCGATGTTGATGGGTTCCGGGAGCACTATCGGCGCATAAACGACGAGCGAATTAAACCGGGCGACGATTGGAACTATATTGCTGGCTACAAACAAAGGGGCGAGCCGTTCGTCAATAACGAGTTCGGCTATGTCGGTGCTGGTGACGGCGACAGCGATTGGAGTTGGGGCAATTTGTTCGTCGTGAACGCAATGAGAAGTTGCGACAAACTCGTCGGCTACACTTACACTGAGTTAACGGACATTGAATGGGAGCACAACGGCGTTTACAATTACGACCGTTCACCTAAAGAGTTCGGCTACGATTTTTGGGCACCGGGCATGACGGTGCGAGATGTTTTTGCTGAAGATTTCCTTGTGCTTAATGTGCCCGCCATCAAATACGCCAAACCCGGTGAGCGTGTGAAAGTCCCTGTTCTGTTCAGCCATATGAGTGGAAGGCACGAAACTGGGTTAACGCTCAAGTGGCAAATCCGTTGGCTTGACAGGTTTGGAAACACGCACGAAGGTAAAATCCAATCGCGCAAGTGTCCCAAGACGCCAGTATACAAACTCACATCACTCGGCGAAATTTCGTTTGCGTTGCCGAATGAGCCGTCCTTTGCAACGCTTGTCGCTTGGCTTGAAGACGCGAGAGGTAAGCGTGTTCACATCAACTACACTCAATGGTGGGTTAGGGGAGAACAAAGTTTGCCTCGCGCAGAACTCGTTGACAAAACGACATTGGCTTTACGGTTCTCGCCAAACGACTGGGCAGAAAGCAAATTCAGCGAACTTGACATGCCTGAAGTCCCCATTGATGGTAAGCATTACGGTCGCGGACACGGGTTTGTTGAGTATCGGCTCAAGTTACCTGAAGAACTCTTAGGGAGGGCGAGGCTCCTGCCGAGCCTATTGGACAAAGTTCAATCGTTAACTCTCATTTGCGAAGTCGCAGCGAAAGCGGGACGAGAGAAAATTGATTGGGCGGAACGAGTTAATCCGCAGGATTACCCGCAAACGGATGTCAAGAAGTTCCCGACGACCGTTGAAGTTTCGTTTAACGGGGTGAAAGTCGCGACTTGGAACTTGCCCGATGACCCTGCCGATGCGCGTGGTGTGCTCTCTCATTGGCGTGGAATTGAAAGAGGTTCCTACGGCTACCTGATGAAAGTGGAGGTCAATCTAAATTCACCAGAAGGGGTTGCAATTGTCAACCGCTGGCGTGAAACGGGACAGTTGGTCATCAGGTTCACTGTCCCTTGGAACGCTGTCCATCGCGGTGGCATCGCGATTTACGGCGAGACGATGGGTTGCTACCCAGTTGAGCCGACAATTTTGCTGAAGTTCGCCGGACCGTTGCCTTTGCCTGCAGGTTGGAAGTCGGACGAAGCCGTTGCTATTGACACCTTCCGAGAAAAGTTGCAAGCGGTCTTGCCATCAGCCCTGCGAGGAGAAACTCAATGGCGTTACACGACCGAGATGCCGCCAGCAAATTGGATGCAACCTGATTTTGACGACAGCAGTTGGAAAGTCGGGGTTGCAGGTTTCGGTCGGCATGGAACTCCGGGCGCAATTGTGCGGACAGAGTGGACAACGAGCGACATTTGGTTGCGGACGAAATTCGTTATGCCCAAATTGTCGCCTGACAGCGTTGTTTGGCTTGAAGTTCACCACGACGAAGACTGCGAAATTTACATCAACGGCAAATTGCTTTGGCGCGAAGGCGGTTACCTGACTCGCTACAAAATGGTTCGCTTGAAACCCGAACAAATTACCTTATTCCGAGAAGGCGAAAACACCATCGCCGTCCACTGCCGCCAAACTGTTGGTGGTCAGTTTGTTGATGTGGGCATTTTAAGATTCAACCTTTAACCTGACCCCTCTCCAGGCCCTTGCCCCTCTTTCAATTGAACGGTTACTGAGCGTACCTCTTCGCAAGTCGGGTCAAGCGTCCACAAATTCTCGTAAGGAGTGTGAGGGATGTCTAACGAAAGGAAAACCTTGACTTTATAGACTGCTCTAAAAGTTCCATCAGGTTGCTTGTTCAATTGGACATTCGTTATCGTCGCAACTTCATACTCCTTTCCGTCTATCTTAACCCTTTGTGTCCCCGCTGTTATGGTTGGGTTGGGAGGGAAACTCCCATCAGGGTTTTGCTTATACAGCCAGACATTTGCTGTTGTCAGAAAATCGGGCTTTGAAGTGTAGACATAAACTTTCAACACAGCCACATTGGTCAGTTTGGCGTCAAACTCAACATTGGTCGTGGGGGGAACATCTTTGGTTTGTTCAGTGGGGGTGATTTCGTAAATGGCGGGGAAAGTCTTCAACGCAGGATCTTTGAAGACATATCGGAAACCTTTGGGGCATTGGGCTTTGCCGACAGCGTTTGAGTCTAATGTTACCCTGTCTGGAGCGGGTGGATCGTAAGGTGGAGGGATTCGTTTCCGCTCCCTTGTCCTTGGGTCGGTGTAATAACCTACATCAGGAAGCACATCTATCTTTCCTATCGTCACAGAACCACCAGCAATGGCACCACAAATTTTGTCCCGGTTTATCCGAACTGTCACTTCTTGAAGGATGCTCTTAGCACTGACTTTAGGGATAATGGGAGGGCTGGAAACCTCAATCCCCCACAAATCGCCGATAGGGACAGGGTCTTCAACTTGCCACTTCGTTTTCTCCTCTTGGGTGAATTTAGCCTGAATAGCCCATGTCGCAGCAACTTCTGAAGTTTCTTTCGGTGGGGGTTTTTTACCTTCTATCCCGGCACTTATTTCAAGTTTCACCGTCCATTTCCGTTCAGGGCTTCCATGATAAGGCACAACGATCCATGCGTAACCTCTACCTGTCGTGCTAAATTCCCAAGTTGCTTCAATCTCGCGGCTGAAAGGTGGAAGGATAGCATGATCAAGGGCAAGTTCGGAAGTTTCCATTTTGGCTGCGATTTCACTGATACGCTTGCTCAATTCTGTCACGATTTTCGGAGGTGCCTTGCTCGGGTCTGTAGTGTTTTTGATTTTTTCTTTTGTTGTTAGACTCTTAAAGGGCTCGTCTTTCGGACGTTCTGGCTTGGCATCAGGGGAATCGTTGTCAGGGTATTTCGCCCGATAGTCATGGCTTGAGTGAAGGGGAACTCTGCTTGTTGCTAAAACATCCTTACTCCTTGGGTTTGCGGGATCTGGGTGAAAACCAAACTCCGTTTCATACCAAAATCCATCCTCAGCCTTTGGGGTTGTGCTGACAGCCCTTGCGAGGAGTTGGGAACTTGACCCTACACCCCAAATTTCAAGGACGATAACTTCTATTGAGGGGCTGTAAATCAAACTTCCTGAAACCTGTTTCCTATCAGCAGAAGCGGGAACTTCCCCAAGATTTTGACCTTCCCAATCTTTAACCACAACTTTCTCCAACCGAGCCTGTTTGTCTTCAACAGTGAAATGGAGCGTTAGGTCAGAGAGGGGGGAGAAGTAAATCCATCCCTCCGGCAGTTGGGATGGGTCGAAACTTTGGATAACTCGCTCAATCCATTCGTCAGAAGGAAGTTCAGCCTCAAGTTCTTGAAAGGGTTCATCAGGGGTGTAAACCGATATGGTCGGGGTAAGGGTCAAGTGAGCTCCCTCTCCGCTGAAATTGTAAAAATCCCCCTCTACACTTGCTAAGAGACTCAGGTCAGGGTCAAAAGGAAAAGTTTGAAGGGTAACTTGTTGATGCTTCTTTGTCGTTGAGAAAGCGATTAAGCCAAAGGCAGCAATCGTCAACAACGCCCAAACCAATTTCCTCATTTCTCATCCCTCCCAAAAGCAAGTCTCATCTTCACCGACTTTTCATTCCACCAAAAACATTAGCACTTTTTTTCATGTCAATACCTGGAAGGTAGTCAGTATTGGGCTTTTTGCCACCAATTTGAGCGATTTTGGTTTGAGGTTCTTTGCACTGGCTAAAAAGTATGTTTAACCTTGAAGTTCCTGTCGCAGCAAAAGGATTAATCGCCTTCTCCACCAGGTGGAGGTTGAGGTGCAGGAACTTCTATTGTAACAGAAGGCGGTTCTAAAGGCACAGAAATTTCTTTTGTCGCCTCATTTCCAACAGCACGGGCTGTCAGTTTCCACTTCCATCCCTTGCCCAGAGCAATCTTTACGCCTTCTGGTGGAACATTTTCTACTGACATTTGGTCTGAAAGGGGAGATTTAGGAGGTTCAGGAACAGTTGTCGCTTGTCCTCGTATAATGGTAAGCGAACCATAAGTTGGAACTTTCGTCCCATCAGGTCTGACAACTACAATTTGAACATGCACATCTTGTGTAAGATTCTTTGCGTGATAGGGTGGGTTCATTTCTTCTTGACTCACTAAGGATAAACGCAGCACCCAAAAATCACCGATCAGTTTGGCATCTTGAGGCAGCCACTCGGTTTTTTCAACTACTTTTTTAGGTGCTACTGCTCGTTGCCATGCCTCCACAGCAGCCTCTGCAAGACCGATTTTTATCGGATGTGCACGACCAATGATACCGGGAATTAAAATCTTAACTGCACTGACAAGAAACTCCTCAAACCAGGAAGAAGTTTCCTTGTATTTGTGATAAGGAACCGCCCATATTCCCTTAACTGTCGGTTGAACGGGCCGTAAGTGCCAATGCACTCCACCCTCTGAGTAGGGAGGAACCTTAACAGCCTTTGTCAAAGTTGTTTCTTCTTCTTTCATTTCTTCCTCTAATTCCTTTAAGAGCTGAGTCTGCTCAGGTGAGACCATGGGTGCAAGGGAGCGAAGGTCAATTTCTATGTGCCTCTTAACATGTTTGCTTCCGTAAGCCTGAGGTGGATCAACAGAGGTTTCCTTTGGCTCGGGGTTAATAAATCCTCGAGTCATGCAGTAATATGTGTCAAAACTGGGCGGGTAACGTGTCATTTGAACCCAAGTTCCACAAGATTCTTCGCCTCTGATGTCTAACATGGAACAACCTTGAGGTGGCGGACCGAAAATTACACTTACTCCGTGTGAAAGTGATTCAACAAAGTGTTGGTCATTAAAACCTTCACAAGGGGGGTAACCTTTTTCCAGTTGGTAGCGCTTAATGATACACGAAGCATCCACTTCAACCTCTTCGTTACCTTCTTTCACAAGGATCCGGTGGGCGTGTAACTTTTCTTCAAGTATCTTTGTAACGACATCTCTCGGTGGTGGGTGAGGAATCCATCCTCCCACTTCAACGATTATATGCAGTCGCGTTTCAGGATTCTGGAACAATGCTTTCCCTAAAGTCTCTCCGTTTTTGGCCTTAACGATTAACTGCCTAAAGGAAGCAGGTTTTTCCAGTGTCAGTGTTCCAGTGATGGAAGAGCCATCAGGGGTCGCTTTTATCACTCCGTCTAACAGATTAAGGTCAAAGTTCCATACTTCTGCACCCCCCAAGCGATTTTCAGCATCAGTAACTTGAACAATAAGCGTTGTTGGGTAAAGTGTTGTCCACCAACACCAATCTTCTTCTGGCGGTTCTTGATAGACGCGTTCATCAAAAGCGTCAGGGTTAGGTTGCTCAATTGCCCGAAACCAAGCGATGCGAGCATTCATTATCTTTTCCTGAACTTTCCCAGTGTCAAAGTAGCGATGTGGTCCTTGAAATGCAATGCCAACAGATAAATTGGTGTCAAAGGGGCAAGTTTGAGGGACAACTTGTCGGCGTTTCTTTGCCATTGAGAAAGCAAACAAGCCAAAGGCAGCAATTGTCACTAACACCCAAACCAATTTCCTCATTTCTCATCCCTCCCAAAAGCAAGCCTCATCTTCATTTCGTCTTCCACAAAAACGATAGCACTTTTTTTTTCATGTCAATACCTGGAAAGTGGTCAGTTTTGGGCTTTTTGCCACCAATTTGAGCGATTTTGGTTTGAGGTTCTTTGCACTGGCTAAAAAGTATGTTTAACCTTGAAGTTCCTGCCTTCCTTCTTCAACCAGTTCAAGCAATCTTCGGGCGAAGCGCTCTAAGCGAGCGAGGACATTGCGGATGTATTCGTCGGTTTCGCGGCGGCGGGTTTCGGCTTCTTGTTGTGCTTCGGTCAAGATTTCGTTGGCACGCTGTTCTGCTTGGCGAACTATCAGACTCTCATTAACCAACCTTTCCGCTTCTTGTCTCGCCCGTTCCAAAATTTTCTCTGCTTCCCGTTTCGCTTCTTCAACGATTCTTTGCGCTTCCTCCCTTGCTGCTCTCAAATACCTCTCGCTTTCTCTTTGGATTTCCATTGCCTTTCGGATTTCGTCGGGGAGCGATGCCCTCATTCGGTGCAGTTTGGTTGCGAACAGTTCCTCGTCAACGATGACCCATCGTCCCAAAATTCGTCTTCCGTTCCTGACCAATTCCTCAAGTTCCGTGATAGCGCGATAGATGTCCGATATGGTTACCGCCTCCTTTCCTCAACTTTTTGCCGCAACCTTTTGGCAACATTTTCGGGCACCAAGTCTTTTAGGCAACCGTTAAGCGATGCGACTTCCTTGACAGCGCTTGAACTGAGGTAAGCGTAGGGCAGACTGGTCATGAGAAAGAGCGTTTCAATTTCGGGTGCGAGTTTGCGGTTGATAGCAGCCATTTGGAACTCGTAATCAAAATCTGTCACAGCCCTCAAGCCCTTGATTATGACCTTCGCCCCTTTCTGCCGAACAAAATTGACCAACAACCCGTCAAAGGCTTCAACAGTCACATTGGGCAAGTGGCTGCAGCATTCCTTGAGCATTTCAACCCGTTCTTCAAGGGTGAACCAAGGGGTTTTCGCCGGGTTAGTCGTCACAGCGACAATCAGTTCGTCAAAAATTTTCGCTGCCCGCTCTATCACATCCAAGTGCCCGTTGGTCACAGGATCAAAAGTTCCGGGATAAACGGCGCGAATCATCTTTCGTCCCCCCAATCTCCTGTCGGCGAGTAGAATCTCAAGATATGTTCGCTGACTCTTCGGTGCTCAAAAGCGATAAGACCGCCGATCTCTTCGGGCAAAGTCTCCTTCGCCAATTGTTGCACCACGACAAGTTTTGGTCCTTGCAGCAATTCTAAATGATTTCCCAGCCATGTCATCAACTGCAACGCTAAATCGCTGCCGTAAGGTGGGTCTAAGAAAACGATATCAAACTTTTCCCCTTCGGCTAAAAGTTGAGGCAGTTTGCGTCTTGCATCTCCCTTGACAATCCTTGCACGGTCAAAAAGTTTCGTCAGCAATAAATTCGCCTTGATGGTTTCAACGCACCTACCATCCAATTCAACGAATACAACCCTTTCAGCCCCACGACTCAACGCCTCAATTCCAACCGCTCCCGTCCCAGCACATAAGTCAAGGAATCGGCTCCCAACAACCAATTGACCGAGCATGTCAAATAGGACAGTCCTAATTCGGTCGGTCGTTGGACGAACCCGACCATGTGGCGGGCTTTTCAGTCTCACGCCTTTACTTGTTCCAGAAATTACCCTCACATCTCAACCCCTCTCGTTTTTAGTCTTTCGGCTTGGCAAGAGCCTCGCCCTCTGAATTGTCACCAATTTTAGACTACCGCGTTTTTACCGGACTTTCCTTAACCGGGCGGCGAAGACGCCGTCGGTGTTGTGTTTGTGCGGGAATAAACGCAAAAAGCCTTCACTCGTCACCGCATCGGGAATTTCGGCTGGCAGGAACGGAGTTGGGTCTTCCAAAACGAACTCTGGATGGAGTTCCAAAAAAGCCTTAATGACTTGTTCGTCTTCCTCGGGTTCCAGACTACAGGTGGCATAGACAATCACTCCGCCTTTGCGAACGACTGGAGCGGAAGCCTCAAGCAAACGAAGTTGCAAATCAGCCAGTTGCCTAACTTGCTCCTCACTTTTCTTCCAACGGGCATCAACCTTCCGCCTCAAAGTTCCCGTGCCCGAACAAGGGACATCAAGCAGAACTTTGTCCGCTCGGTTGACAAATTGCTGAGCCAACTCTGTCCAGTCACCCAGAACCGTTTTGATGTTGAAGAGTTTGAGCCGAACAGCGTTTTCTTCCACCAATTTCAACCGCGACGGATGACTGTCAACAGCGATGACCTCGGCTTCGTCTTTCGTCAATTCAGCGATGTGAGTTGTTTTGCCGCCGGGAGCAGCGCAAGCGTCAATGATGATTTCTCCGGGCTTAGGTTCAAGCAAATACGGGACAACCATTGCTCCTTCATCCTGAACCGTGAACAGACCACCAACGAAGCCCGGTAGTTTCGTGACATCATGGGTTGTGTCCAATCGCAAACACTCTGGCACCCAAGGGCTTGGTTCAATTTTCCGGCAGCGAAATTCAAGCGCCCTCGCAACCAACTCTCGTTCGGTATATTTGAGGTTGACCCGAATGCAGAGAGGTGGTGATTCGTTGTTTGCTTGGCATAGAGCCAGTGTCTCTTCAACGCCCCAGAAATTGACCCAGCGAGCGACCATCCATTGAGGGTGCGAAGTTGACACACTGATGTGAGCGATTGGGTCTTCATCAAGGGAAGGAATAGGGACATTTCGCCACCCCTCCCCCATCCGGCGAATAACTGCATTGACGAGAGACACAAGCCCTTTATGCTCAAACCTTTTCGTCAACTTGACATACTCGTTCCCAACAATTGGTGCGGGGTGTCCAAAGAAAACCAACTCGTATGCTGCCATCCTCAAAATGTTGCGTGCAAAGACGGGCAATTCGTTCAATGGGTAATCGCAGAAATGCTGAACGATGTGGTCAAGGTAAAGGCGCATTTTCACGACTCCCATGGCAAGCGCCGTGACCATTGCCCTTTCTTTCGCCGGCAGCCTCTTCTGTTTAAGAAATTCGCGGAGCGACAAATTGACATAAGCGTCCTTTCGCTCCACTTCAATCAATGCAAGTAGCGCCAATTTGCGTGCTGGGCATATTTGGTCAACACCTGTCGGATGGACAGTCTGACGAGCCATAACAGGTCACCAGCCAAATGTCGTTCGGTTAAAGCGAACAATTAACCTAATAGCGAACTCGTTCGCTTCAGGTCAACTTCACTGTTGAGAAGCCTGCTCAGAACTTTGTTGTGTTTGAGACGGTTGGGTTTGTGTTTGGGACGGTTGTTGAACTTGAGCGGTCAATCGTTCCATTTCCTTTGCAGCCTGATATTCGCTCCACGCGATTGCGATGACAAGTCCGCCACCAAGAGCCAACATTGGACCGAGCGCGCCTTTGAGCACGGTGAGGAAATCGCTCCACCAAACCACAAGCAAAACGATCCCAACAATCACACACACAATTCCTACCACCAGAGCAATTGCAGTTCCTTTGGACATAACTCATCGCCTCCTACCGCCAGCATTTTTGTTGCATTTTGATTATGCCACTGAAGTGTCAATTTTGGTCGCACTTTCGTTTGAGCATTGTCAATAGGTGCTGGTTTCGCTGAGGAAAGTGCTATGATAGTTGAGGCGTTGGTTGTGAACTTCTTTTGAGGAGGGATAACAAATGCCGATAAACCGCGAACGCTTTTTGGCTGACTTTTTGGAACTCGTTCGCATCCCAAGCCCTTCGGGAAGGGAACGAGAAGTCGCTCAAGCAGTGAAGGCAAAGATTCTCGCAATGGGTTTGACTGTTTTGGAAGATGAAGCAGGAAAAGGCTTTGGTGGTGAACAAGGGAATTTGATCGTCAAAGTCCCGGGCAACTTGGAAGGTGTGCCACCAATTCTCCTAAATGCCCACTTGGACACTGTCCTCCCTTGCGAAAATGTCAATCCCATCGTTGAGGGCGATAAAGTCCGTTCAGATGGAAGGACAATCTTGGGAGCGGACAACAAAGCGGGGGTATGCGTTCTGTTGGAACTTTTGAGGGTTCTTAATGAAGACGACATCCAACACGGTCCTCTGGAAATTGTGTTCACAGTTGCCGAGGAGACAGGGCTGCATGGGGCGAAGCACCTTGACTATTCTCTCATCAGCGCAGAAATCGGCTTCGTCCTTGATAGCGGTCCACCTGTCAACAAAGTCATCGTTCAAGCACCGTCCCAGAAGAACCTGAAAGCGATTGTGAGGGGTAAGTCTGCCCATGCCGGCGTCTCCCCAGAAAAAGGGATCAACGCAATCCAATTGGCAGCCCGCGCGATTGCTTCCATGAGGCTTGGAAGGATTGACCAAGAAACGACAGCGAACATCGGAGTGATAAGAGGCGGATTGGCGACAAACATTGTGCCAGAAGAGGTTGAAATCTTGGGCGAAGCAAGAAGCCACGACCCAAAAAAGTTGGAGGAACAAATTGCACACATGGTTTCGTTGATTGAGAAAGAAGCGCAAAAGGGCGGCGGGAAGGCGGAAATAGAGGTGACCGATGTTTACCGCTCGTTCCGCATCACTGAAGATGACCTTCCCTCAAAAGTGCTTAAGGCTGCGTTGGCGAAAATGGGGCTTAAACCTCAGTGGGAAGCAACCGGCGGGGGGAGCGACGCGAACATTTTTAACGAACACGGAATCAAGTGCGTGCTGATTTGTTGTGGCGAAGAAAGCCCCCATTCTCCGGAGAACGAAAGGCTTGACATCCCGTCCGCCCTCCAAAGCGTTGAGTTGCTTGTGAACATTGTCACAACCTTCGCTCAAATTAGCAAAGGCGTGTGAAATCAACAACAAAACCTTTCAACAACTTCGCTGCTATGTCAAACTGATGGATGAGCAACTCACTTTGCAAGGAGGCGACGGGATATGGTGCGTTGGGTGCTAATGATTTGGGTTTGCGGGTTGATGACAATGTTCTCTTGTGCGCAACAATCGCCATCTTTGCTCGTCAATTATGTGACGCGTGATGACGGTGCGTTTTCTTGGGTTAAAGAGGGGAAGACTGAAACACCGCTGGGAGTTACCATCCACGAACTTCGGCTCACTTCTCAAAAGTGGAAGGACATAACTTGGCAGCACACGCTCTTGATTGTTCAGCCCTCTAAAGTGACAACGGACACAGCCGTGCTCGTTATCAGTGGCGGTAGCACTGACAGCAAGGGCGATTCACAAACTCGCCTTTTGGCAGCAACTATCGCCGCTCAAATTCAAGCCGTCGTCGCCGTTTTGTTCGCAGTCCCTAATCAGCCGCTGTTTGGCGGTCTCACCGAAGACAACTTGATTGCTCACACTTTCGTCAAGGTTTTAGAGACCGGCGACAAAGAATGGGCTTGTTTGCTCCCGATGACTAAAAGTGCGGTCAAGGCAATGGATGCAGTCCAGCAATTTGCTGAAAAGGAACTTGGGATGAAAATCAACGGGTTCGTTGTCACTGGCGGTTCAAAGCGGGGATGGACCACTTGGCTGACTGCCGTCGCCGACCCGAAACGGGTTAAAGGAATTGCTCCCATCGTTTACGACAATCTCAACATCCCAGCACAAATGCGCCATCAAAAGGAAGTGTTTGGCGGTTACAGCGAGCAAATCAAAGAATACGAAGAGCGCGGGTTGTTAGACTTAGTTGTCGGCGACGGTAAAGCCCAAGAACTCATCCAACTCGTTGACCCGTATTTCTACCGCGAGCGGTTAACGATGCCGAAACTGATCATCAACGGCACTAATGACCGATACTGGGCACTTGATGCAGCCAACTTTTACTTTTACGACTTGCCCGGCGAAAAGCACATCCTTTATGTTCCCAACGCCGGACATGGGCTTGAAGGCGGACTTGACAGAGTTCTGAGAACGCTCACCGCTTTCTTCAATCGGGTCGCTGGAAAAATCTCTTTCCCGAAGTTACAATGGCAATGGAAAGACGATGGGGCTTCAAAGGTGCTTACCATTCGCTCCGAGCCGTCACCGAAAGAGGTTTTGATCTGGACGGCTAAATCGCCGACTAAAGACTTCCGAGATGCAAAGTGGTCAAGCCAAATTTTGTTGGCTACAAATGGCGATTTTAAATTCGCACTCAAACCGCCTGAGCAAGGATATGCAGCGGCGTTCGCCGAGGTTGTCTATGAGATTGGTGAGCAGCGCTTCTCTTTGTGCACGACGCTTCGCATTGTTGGAAAGTGAAGGTGACGAAGCAATAGTTTCTGTCAAGGAGCGAAAAAGCAGTGCTGGCAGCATACCTTGAACTTTGGGGACGCGAACCCATCCTGCGCCGAATATTGGTGATTTCGTTGTTCGCTGACATCGCTTTCGGAGCGCTTATCCCGTTCGTGAACTTTTACCTAAGCGACGAATTGAAAGCGCCGCCGCATGTGACGGGTTTCGCCTTCGCAGGTTACTTGGCGGTTGAAACGCTTTTAAAAGCACCTTTCGGCGCGCTCAGTGACCGATGGGGACGAAAAACTGTGATGTTGTTGGGTTTACTGATTGCTGTGACAACCACATTGCTTTTGGGCTTCGTTCGCGCCCACTACGGTGTTATGCTCCTTTTCCCCGTTGTGGGAATAGGCTTTGCCGCTTTCTTTCCCACAATCGCTGCCTTCGTCGCTGACTATGCACCTGAAGAGCATCGCGGCGGAATGATTGGCATCCTCAATTTGAGTTACTTGACGGGATTGGGGGTAAGCGCCGCAGTTGGTTTCTTGTTGCATTACAAGGCTGGAACTTACCGACATGCCTTCTTCGTCACCTCTGCTTTGTTGGTAATTGCGAGCATCTTGGTGCTCGCTCTTCTGCCCTCCATAAAAGGTCAAGGCGTTGCAAAGTCCAAATCTAAACCACAATTTTCCTTGCGCCCTCGCTTTGTCCGTTTGCCCGCCTTGTCCCGCCCAGTTTTCATCCTTGCCGGCATCTTTGCTATCAGCCAGTTCGCAGCGTCAATGCAAGTTCCTATCATCGTCCCATACGCAAAGCAAGTTTTGCGCTTGACAGACTTGGAACTCGGGTTGGGTATAGCGATCGCTGCAGGTGCTTTGGCTCTTGTCGCTGTGCCCGTCGGGCGCATTTCCGACGATATCGGGCGTGAGACATCGCTCAGGATCGCTTTGGCAAGCGCAACGGTTGCGCTGGCAACTTTCCCGTTCGCTCGCAGCATGTTTTTTCTCTCTGGACTTGGTTTGCTGATAGGTTTTGCATGGCTGTTAGCATTCCCAGCAGCGCTGGCTTTGGTCAGCGAAGTTGTGACCGAGCAAGAGCGGGGAGCAGCGGTAGGGCTTATTTACGGTGGTCAGGGAGTGGGAGCAATTGTCGGTGCTCCATTCGGCGGAATAATTGCCGAATTGACGGCACGAATCTTCAGCAGCAAAGCGTGGGGATTGAGAGTTCCCCTTGTTATCGGTGCTGTCGCGCTTTCAATCGCCTTCCTGATGACTTTCTGGCTCAGTTACGAATTGTCAAGAAGACCCGTTGAAGCGGAAGAGAATGAGCCATGAGTTTTAAGGTGACCGTCATCACGGATTTGGAGCAATGGTCAAAGTGGCGGGACGAGTGGGATGATTTGCTTCTCAACAGCACTGCATTTGAGACTCGCGTCTTTCTCAGTTACGAGTGGCTGACGACTTGGTGGAAGTTTTTCGGACAAGGGAAAAAGTTGACGGTCATCACTGTTACGGACGGAGAAAGATTGTTGGCTGCTGCATCGCTCTTCTTAGCACCGTCAACCTTAGTTCCTTTTGCCCGTGTCCTCCGGTTCGTCGGCAACGGCAACTCCGACTACGGGGATTTTTTGGTGCGCAAAGGTTGTCAAGAGGCGGCAAAACTCATTTGGCAGTGGCTTTTCGCTAACAAGTCGCTTTGGGATGTCGTTGCTCTACACGAGTTGCCATCAAACAACGAAGCGATTTCGGCTCTGAGGAAGGTTCAACATCCCAACGAGATTGAAGCGATTGTGCTGAAAGGCGAAACTTGTCACAGAGTTCCACTTGACAGTCGTGCTATTTCGTGGCGCGAACGGGCAAGCAATTCGTTGAGGGAGCAACTCAAACGGCGCGAACGGCAGATTTTGCGCAATTTTGCGGTTCAATTTTCGCTCGCTCAAAGTGAAGGTGAAGTGGAGCAAGTTATGTCCCAACTTTTCGCCCTTCATCGTCTTCGTTGGGGACAATTGGGTCAAACGGGAGTTTTCGTTTTGCCGAAAGTCCGCCGGTTTCACATTGAGTTCGCCAAGCAAGCGCTCCTGCGCGGTTGGTTGAAGTTGCACTGGCTTACCCTTGACGACTCCGTTGCTGCTGCGTATTATGCCTTCATGTGCGGCGATTACTCAGGCTTTTACACCTGCGGCTTTAATCCAGCATTTGCCAAATACAGTGTGGGCAAAGTTTTGCTGGCGCGAGTGATTGACGAAGCGGAAAGGGAAGGAGCGAAAGTTTTTGACTTCATGCGCGGCGATGAAACTTACAAAGCCGAATTCGGCACGGTAACACAGCACAACCTCCATCTTTTCATGTGGCAAGGGAATAAGTTTGCGTCAAGGTCGGCAGCAACTTTCCACAAGTTCGCCACATGGCTCGCACTACTGGTGAAGGGAAAGGCGCAGCGGTGAACCAAACAAGTTATGAAGCGCTGGGGCTTGTTCCTAACGGAAACTGAACGACCGTCGCTTGTAAAGGAAGAGGCTAATCTTTTTCCCTTGCCTCTTTGACAGCCTCGTAACCTTCCTTAATAAGCACTGGCAACATAAAAATCGCCGCAACTGGGTCAGCCCACCACCAACCGAGCAAAGCGTTTAAAGCCAAACCGAGGAGCAAAGTAAACGAAAGATAAGCACAAACAATCGTCTCCATCGCATCTGCTTCAAGGGCTCGGCTGTCAATTCGTTCGGCGACGAGACGCTTGCCCCAAGCCAACAAAGGCATGACGACGAGCGAGATGATTGCAAGGATAATGCCTACCGTGCTGGACTGGGGTGCTTCACGGGCGATGAGTTTTCCAATTGCCTCGTAAGCGATGTAAGCAGCAAGTAACCAAAAAGTCAATCCGACACCTAAAAGGGCTTTTCTCTCCAATTCTTCCGTTCGTTCTTCGCTTGTCCCGCTCAATTC
>Ga0209394_1001247_pt1 | contig 15670 bp, 12 predicted proteins | sample JNZ201metaG_FD_184122 | JGI IMG/M metagenome (GOLD analysis project Ga0209394, IMG submission 184122) | Hot spring microbial communities from Jinze hot spring, China to study Microbial Dark Matter (Phase II) - JNZ 20120812A (SPAdes) (version 3) ... | reverse complement strand
GAGTTTATGAATTAATTCAGAACCATCTTAAAACTAAACATAAACAATCATTAACCAACTGAAAACTTAAGTAAACAACTATGATGTTTCGAATAAAATTTAGTGAGTTACAATTAGTAGGATATATTGAAGTTAAGATTATGGTTTAATAAGCAACTCAAGAATACTATAGTCTTATTAACTTAAGCTATTAAATACATTTATCTCCATATTTAAAGTTTACAGAAACAATGTACAGTAACCTACACATATGTTGAGTTTAATGATCTATAGCTCTACAGTAAGATAATAACGTGTTAGGAGGTAAGAGTACTCATTACTTCTTTAATTACTTCTAGAAGCCTAGTAGGCTCTGAAGTATATAGTCTTAATATTTCACCTCTACGGGGATGATGTATTGAAACATAACTTCTACTTTCATTAGTTCTAACTCTAAACCAGTTTTGAATAGGAATTTCCCTTCTATCATCACATATAATACTTTTACCAATAATCTTATATCTACTTGGAACCATAGCGAAGGGTGTTGGTAGGAGGAAGATAATTAGAAATGCTATAATTAAACCTATAAGTCCAAACATATACATTATAGCTAGAATTATAATAAGCTCTAAAATCCATAAACTCAACGAGCGGAGAACTCTTCTAAATCTATCAGATGACTTAAGAGCTGATGCATCAAACTCATACAATACTTCAGACAATTAAACACCAATTTAATCCATCATAAACCAACTAATAAATTTAACTCTTACAGTAAAGACTCTATGAACTTTAAATATGAGAAGTATATGTAATTGATGACTTAAGTTCACAAGTACAACCTAAATAAAGCTAGACTCACAATGTAAGTTCACAGTACAAACTACATATCATTCCTCTATAGGATCTCCACATAAAATTAGAAATAGTAAATTCGCCTTAAACATCTTTTAGGCTTCAATATATTTCAACGATTTCTTTTGAAGCAATTCTATCGTTAAGATAGAATAGCTATGAGCTTGCAGTAATGGTACTTTAAGCAGTTCTAGAAACCATCTTTTAAAGATATTTAGGCTTCTATTCATCATCCTCTCCACAATCTTGTGGAATAATCATTTACTGAGACAAGAACATAGCTGAATTCTAAAGCGTTAAAAGCTTAAGTTACTGGGTGAATTATTATAGTATTTAAGCTATGATTGGAAAAGTATATGGAAACGCTATGAGGAGCGTAAAGAAGCCTGTTAGATCAGTTAGCGGTGTTACTGTAGTTGCTGTTATGACGAAGCCTTATCCATGTCCTCACGGTAGATGTATATATTGTCCTGGTGGTGTTTACTGGAGTGAGGCAACACCTCAAAGCTATGTTCCTGAAAGTCCTGTTGTAATGAGAGCTAAACCTTTAAACTATGACCCCTTCGAGCAGGTTAAGGCTAGGCTAATTAACTATAGGGATATGGGGCATGAGCCGAGTAAGGTTGAACTTATAGTTATGGGAGGTACCTTTCCAGCTATGCCTCAAAGCTATCAAGAATGGTTTATAGCTAGATGTTTTGAAGCACTTAATGGCTATCCGTTCTTTAAGGAGGTTAATGAGGAAACTAGCATTAAAGAGGCACATAGAAAAAACGAGTATGCTAAGGCTAGATGTATTGGACTTACAATAGAAACCAGACCAGACTGGGCTAAGGAGCCTCAAGTAGATTTCATGCTTTACCTTGGAGCTACAAGATGCGAGATAGGGGTTCAAGCTATAGATGATGATATTTTAGCAAAGGTGAAGAGAGGACATAGAGTTGAGGATGTTATAGAAGCAACAAGAATACTGAAGGATTCAGGGTTTAAAGTTTGCTACCATATAATGCCTGGATTACCTAACTCAGATCTAGATAAAGATTTTGAAATGTTTAAAACTATATTTGAAGATTCAAAATTTAAGCCAGATCAGCTAAAGATATATCCAACACTAGTAATACCTGGAACCGAGCTTTATGAGATGTGGAGGAAAGGGGAATATGAAGCATACACTATTGATGAAACTATTAAACTTATAGCTGAAATGAAGAGAATAGTGCCTAAGTATGTTAGAATTGTTAGAGTTGGTAGAGATATTCCACTACAGTGGGTTGCAGCAGGACCTAAAACAGGTAATTTAAGACAGCTAGTTCTAGACTACATGGAGAAGCGGAAATGGAAATGTAAATGTATTAGATGTCGTGAAGTTGGACACTACATATTGAAAACAATGGAAACACCAAAACAGAAGAAGCTAAAACTATCTAGGATAGATTATGAGGCTAGCGAGGGATATGAAGTTTTCCTATCATACGAGGATGAAAACGATACTCTCTACTCGATACTAAGACTTAGAATACCATCAGGTAAAGCTCATAGATGGGAGTTTAAAATAGGTAGATGCTCAATAGTTAGAGAACTACATGTATATGGATACCAAGTACCAGTAGGAGTTAAATATGAGGGGGAACTATGGTGGCAACATAAAAGTCTAGGTAGAGGAATGCTTATTGAAGCTGAAAGAATAGCACTAGAGGAATTTAACTGTCATCACATGTATATAATTTCAGGTATAGGTGTTAGAGAGTATTATAGATCACTAGGATATACAGTACTAGGGAATTCGCCATACATGTATAAACATTTAACCAGCAGTAATACTTGAAGCCATCATCAAGCTTTAGTAGAGGTTTATAGAGAAACAGGAACAATTCCCTAAATACTATTAGAGAAATTGTTAAGCAGAAATATTGCAAATAAATTACCACAATTAGTAAGAATTAAAAGAACATTAATTAGTTTAAGGCATAGAGTTCACAACATCATAAATTCTTTAACCATTACTATTTATAGTCTGTATTAGCTTAAACTTGTTTGCTAAACTAGTTTTTAGGTAGTTATAGCTTCAGTACCTAGTTTGAAGGCTTTAAGGTTTTCATTTATTAACCTCCTTACTACTTTAGAGATACTACTTCTATATGTATCTATCTCTATTGGTGTTAACTCGGAGCCTGCAAGTGCTCCTAGCATAACCATATTTAGAGTTGCTGGATTACCTGCCTTAACTGAAAGCTCAGAAGCATTAATAGCCCATAGTTTTCTACATAGTTTACTAATATTACTAGTGATATAGTCTAAATTGGGGTATTTCAACTTTCCAGTTAGTACATCTACTGGATATACTGGCTTAATATTCATTATTACTGTGCATTCCTGGTTTGAGTATTTAATACATGCTCTTAATGTCTCTAATGGTTCAAAACCTAATATTATATTAGCTTTATAATATGGTATTTGCGGCGGTAATACATTATTAATGTCTATTGTAATATGGGATTGTACTGATCCACCTCTTTGAGCAGCTCCAAATACATCACCTATCCTTACATGGTATCCGCTTTCAATAGCAGCCCATCCAATTATTCTTGAAGCTAATACATTACCTTGTCCTCCAACCCCTGCTATAAGAATTCTAATAGGTAATTGATACATTTAGTCACCTAGCTTATGTATAGCTTGGAATGGACATATTTGAGCACATACACCGCAGCCATTACATAATGTTTGATCTATATCAGTTACACCATCCATACTATATATAGCTGGACAGTTAAACTCTAAACAGAGTTTACAGCTTCTCTTACTCCTACATTTATCATGATCTATTGTATATTTATTGATTTTTAATCCCTTTTCCATCATCTCCCTTACTGTAAGCATCATACATTTACGTCTAAATATTAGTATGTTGTTCTCCCCTGAGGTTATGGCTTTATATACTGCTTCTGTAGCCTCTTCTACATTGAATGGATCTATAATACTTATATTTCTAAATCCTATAGCTTTAACTATATTCTCAATACTTATGTATGGTGCTTCATCACCTAAAGCATTAACACCAGATCCTGGATGAGGTTGAAAACCAGTCATTGCTGTAGTGCTGTTATCTAGAATGCATATTGTAGCTTTCGATCCGTTATATAGGATGTTTATTAGGGCAGGTATACCTGCATGGTAGAATGTTGAATCTCCAATTACAGCTACTATAGGTTCATCCAGTCCAAATCTTTTAAGTACTCCGAAGCCACTAGCCAGCCCAATGCTTGCTCCCATACAGTGTAGGGTTTTCATAATACCATGATAGCTTCGACCAAGTGCATAGCAGCCAATATCTCCAGTAACATATCCTTTATTACTGTTTCTTCTTATAGCTTTTATAATACACCAATATGTAGCTCTATGTGGACATCCTGGACAGAAAGTTAATGAACGGGTAGGTATGTAATTGCTAATCTCCCCTAAAATCTCCTTATAGGATTGGGGTATAGAGGTATAGCTGCATTTTAAAATGTTTACAATTGAGCTTACAACTATATCTGGATTAAGTTCACCTACTATGGGGATATGATTTGTCATTTTACCGAAAAACTTTACCTTAAATTCGAGATCTGCGCTTAAAGCTTTAATGTATTCTTCAAGATATGGATCTATCTCTTCAACAAATAATACTTTACTAGTTATATTTAAATATTTCTCAATTAATCTTTTAGGTATTGGATAGAGTGTACCTATTTTTAGGACTCCAACTTTTCCGTTAAGATTTAATATTCTACATGCCTCAGTAGTGTAAGTATATCCAGCACCGGATGTTATAATTAGTAGCTCAGGATTTTCAGGTCCAATATATGTATTCCATGAAGACTTTTCAAATTCACTTTCTATCCTATAGATTTTTCTATGCTTCTCCATATGTAGTACAGGTGAGAAGCCACTTCCACCAGCAGAGAAGAAAATATTTTTATCGAGAAATGCTTTTCTATCTACTTTCCTAATTTCTCCTAGAATAACATCTCCGCTGGAGTGACCGAGTCTAGTGTATCCTCTTATTAATACTGGTAGGTTAAACTCTTCAGAGAGCTTAAATGCATATAAAACCATATCTTTAGCTTCCTGTGGTGTTGATGGTTCAAGCATAGGAATCTCAGCATACCTACCTAGAAGCCTAGTATCCTGCTCATATGGTGAGCTATGTGACTGAGGATCATCAGCTGATACTATAATAAGCCCACCCCTACCACTACCAGAAAGGGATAGAGCTATAAGGAAGTCTATTACAGTATTTAAGCCATTATGCTTCATAGCTGTTAAAGCTCTCAACCCAGACCATGATGCTGAAGCGGCTACTTCAAGGGAAACAATTTCATTCACGCTCCACTCTACATGTAGATTAAATCTTTTAGCAGCCATAGCTAGAGTTTCTACAATTTCAGTTGATGGCGTTCCAGGATATGCTGAAGCAACATGTAAACCAGCTTCAATAGCTCCCCTTGCAATAGCTTCATTTCCAGTAAGTAAAATCCTTAACCCCGGAGAATCAGTAAAAATATCAAGCATAACTAGTTACCCAGTACCAGAAATATAAGTATTCCGATCTATGAATGAATAGGTATCTTAAGAGGATCTATTAGTTTTTATAATCATTCATATAATGTCCATAGCATTTCAAGAAGTGATATTAAGCTTCTTACTAATTTAATGTTTCCATTAATGGTAACCACATAGATCTCATAAAGATTGAATAAATTTAGCAATAAGCTCATTAATATCTAACATTAAGCCTATACTAGACTATTAATCTTATTAATATTCCTATTCAGCTATTGATAGGGATTAGAGAAGTAATACCGTAAATATGGAGGAGCATTATGGATTACAAAAACTTAAAATATATACTGATGAATTCATTATATACGTAATCAAGAGAGCAGGATTCAACTAATAGTAGCAACTTAGGGACATACAAGAGGGAAATACATACCATCTATAGAGTGGATTTAGCCTAGAATATCAATAATAGAGAATATTGAAGATACTAAACTATTTAAACTACAAGATAGGAAAATAGGCATAAACTAGTACACAATAAAAACTAATCACTAACAAACATTTAAATAAGAACATTTATAAATATTAATGATGAATTTCATATGCATAATCTTAATTACCCCCAGCTAATGGGGGAAATATAGCTACTACATCTCCATCCTTTATTTCAACCCTTCCTTTAATATCCTTTATATTTCTCCCATTTATCATTAGGATCAAGTCATCCCTTACATTTTCTCCATCCTTACTTAAAATATCATTAATGAAGCTACTTCCAAGTATCTTAGCAGCATTCTCAACAAGACTTTGAATAGTTCCATTACATTTAACATCTACTTCTTTAACTCCATACCTTTCACGTAGTGTAGCAAACAACAATATTTTAACAGATACTTCCATAAGCTTCCAAATATATAGGGAAGACCTAGAAATAAGGTTTACGGTTCATAACAACGTTCGTGAACTTAGCATGTTTGATTACCTCATTCTAGTATTGTTTCTATGGATTCTCTACTTTTTAATTCATTTTGTTAGCAATACTATTGACTTCATGTGCATGAATGCATGTTCATTATCATACCTATCCTCATATACAACATATAATTACTGAATAGCTTTGCTCTACCTCAATATACTGTATGATTCTCTCCATTAATTCCTAACCTTTAAACTGTATTATTACAGTTAAGGAATCTATTTTCTATAGGGCTCCACATTATACTATCTAGATCAGATTCTGACATAATGTTTCATGAGTGTAAAATGAAGACTTCATTCTTAAAGTTCATCACTAGTCACTACATTTACATATTTCTTACTTATATTATAGAGTTTTTCATCATCTGTTACTAGTATAAGGTTATTATCAATGGCTGCTTGAAGATATGCTGCATCATAATATGTGATTTTATTCTTTACTACATGATTTAATATCTCTATAGTGTTTTCTTTGTTTATCTTCCTCATCTTATTGAAAATCTCTATTAATGTATTTAGTACTAGTTTAGCTTTTTCAAGATCTAATGTTCTATATAAATAAACTTGTTTCCATACAGCATTTCCCAATTCGTAAAATGCTAGGTTTAAAGTCCATCCTTCAAGTAGTTGATCCAGCCTTTTTCTACCGCAAATATTTATTATAGCTGAAGAATCAAAAAGCTTCATTTCTCATCCCTACTCTCTCTTATAGCTCTTACCCATTTCTCCCTTCCAACTTCTAAAATTATCTTACTTACTTCTTCAACACTTTTATAAAGCTTCTCCATCATCTTCTTCTCAACCTCCTTCTCAAGTGCTTCCTTTATAACTTTAGATGGCTTTATACCTAACTCTTTAAGCTTCATCCTTAACTCTTCATCAATTTTAGCAGAGACAGTTACATACTTCAAATACATCACTAAAATATACTACCAATTTGTAGTATAAAAATATTCCTATAAATTAAGATGTAACTTAATAAGTTATATAAATCCTGTATTTAACACTAGAGGTTTAGTAGGGACTTGAAATTTTTGAAGGGTAAGATTCTATTTAAGGCTAGAATACCGGTACAACATTTCATATCCAGCTTGAGGAGAACTTTAGAGTATTATCTTAAGTTTAAAGGTATCTAGATAACCGTTAATAGATGAATGATAAACTTAAGAGGATAATATAAATCCATCAAGATTCTAGGGGCCAGCTTTAGATGACGGATTAGAGTTAATAGTAGCAGTATTGGTTTACAAAGTTTAGATATTGATTAATAGGATTAGATAAGAGCTACAGGAACATCATGAGATCCAGCAATTCATTAATGAGATATTGTGATGGAAACCAAATCTTCGTCGACAAACATCATGGCTCTATATTGAAGTAGTTAAATTGTCTTGCCAGAACCTTCCAGCAAGAAGTATAGTAGAGTCGATATATTTATTGTTTAGTGAAAAGCTAGAATATTTCCAGCTTAATAATTTTAAACCAAATAAATCACCTAATAGGAAGGTTAGTGTTGCTACCCACCAAAGCTATTCATACCATTTACAAATACTTAGAGTTAAACTTAAGTCGTCACACTTAGCTAATACACATTATAAGCTTTAGATTTATTTGAGAACTAGCTATTATTTTGGTGGATTTATGGTTAAGATTATTAAATGCTATTAACTTATGGTTAAGACTAAATGTTGTTTATAGGTTTAAACCAAACTTCTAGTTATTACTGTTGTTTCTAGTTCTTCTAGCTTTATCCATTTACTATGTATTAGGTTAACTGTTAATATGAAGTTTAAAGTTGACATTATGGAGTATTGAGAATTTATTTTGGGGCGTCAAGCTTAGAAAGTCAAGATTTATTAAGGAGTAATGTAGTAAATATATTGCTAGGATAGGTGGTTAAAATTCCAAATGGATATATGGGTAGGATTTTAAAGGTGGATTTAACTGCTAGAAACTTAAAGATTGAACCTATATCTGAGGAGATAACTAGAAAATATCTTGGCGGTAAGGGCTACTCAGTGTTTCTACTCTATAAATACTTAAAGGAGTATGAAGCTAAGGGCATATCCCCAAGAGATATTGATGCTTTCAGCTCCAAAAACGTTTTAATATTTTCAACAGGTCCAGGAACAGGTATACCTGGCTTCCCCTCCCCAAGTAGATATCATGTTATGGCTCTTAAATCCCCACTTACAGGCTCTATTGGAAGTGCTAATTCAGGTGGGGAATGGGGTGCATTCCTAAAATTTGCAGGTTTCGACGCTGTAGTTATAGAGGGGGTCTCTGATACTCCTGTATATTTAGCTATTACGAATGGAATGGCTGAAGTAAGAGATGCAAGTGACATCTGGGGGAGAAACGTATTTGAGACATGTAAAATTCTAAAAAGAGCTGTAGGAGGTAGAAATACAAGCGTTGCATGTATAGGTCCAGCTGGAGAGAATTTAGTATATATGGCTTGTATAATGAATGATGAGCATAGGGCGGCTGGAAGAACAGGTTTAGGAGCCGTTATGGGTTCAAAGAAGCTTAAAGCTATTGTTGTTTCAGGAGATGAAAAAGTTCCAATAGCTAATCCTGAAAGGTTTAGAGAGGTCTCAATGAGGTGTATAGAGGCTATGAGGAAGAATCCTGTTACTGGACAGGGATTACCGACTTACGGTACATCAATCCTCATAAACATAATCAATACTGCTGGAGGACTCCCATATAAGAATTGGCAGACAGGAGTAAATCCTGAAGCTGATAGAATAAGTGGGGAAACACTAGCTAAAACCTATTTAACCGATAGAAGAGCTTGTTGGGGATGTATTATAGGATGTGGAAGAGTTACAAGTGTAAAGTCAGGTCCATTCCAGATTCTCAGCTCTGAAGGACCTGAATACGAATCTGTATGGGCTCTTGGAAACGCTACAGGAGTTAAGGATCTTGATGCTGTCGTTAAGGCTAACCACTACTGCGATGAGCTTGGAATGGATCCTATAAGTCTAGGCTCAACAATAGCTGCAGCTATGGAGCTTAATGAGAAGGGATACATTCCAGAAGAGGATCTTCAAGGATTAGACCTCCGCTTCGGGAATTCAGTAGCATTAGTTGATGCTGTATGGCGTACAGCTTACAAGATAGGGTTCGGTAAGTATCTTGCATTAGGCTCCAGGAGACTGTGTGAAATCTATGGTCATCCAGAGTTCTCAATGAGTGTTAAGGGATTAGAAATGCCTGCCTATGATCCTAGAGCAATTAAGGGTATAGGATTAAACTACGCAACAGCAAATAGAGGAGGATGCCACGTAACAGGATATACTGTCTCCCCTGAAATTATAGGAATACCTAAAAAGATAGATCCACTAACCCCTGAGGGAAAGGCTGAATGGGTTAAGATCTTCCAAGACTTTACATGTGTAGTTAACTCAACTGTAAACTGTCTCTTTGTAACTTTTGCTTTAGGAGCAAAAGACTATGCTGACCTCCTCTCAGCAGTTACTGGATGGGATTTAACTGAAGAAGAAATCATGAAGATTGGAGAGAGAATATACAATCTTGAGAGAGTGATTATTAACAAGCTTGGATTTAATGGAAAAGATGATACATTACCTCCACGCCTACTTAAAGAGCCTATGCCTGAAGGCCCAGCTAAGGGACATGTAGTTGAGCTTGAAAGAATGAAGGAGGAATACTATAGATTACGTGGATGGATTAATGGAGTACCAACAACTGAGAAGCTTAAAGAACTTGAAATAGAACTCTAACAATACTTTATTTTTATGTTTCTATAGTAATGTAGAACCATTCTCTAAACGGTGTTTAAGAGGGAAGCTTACGGATTTTCCTAGAGCTCTACAGATAGAAGTTACAAATAGATGTAATTTTAACTGTTTAATGTGTGTTAGAAGAGTATGGAGAGCTAAACCTACTGATATAAATCTGGATCTCTTCAGAAAGCTAGCTTCCAGCTTTAATGGTTTAGATAGACTTATCCTATATGGACAGGGAGAACCGTTTCTTAACCCTAATTTTCTTCAAATACTTAAAATTTCAAGAGAGAATCTACCTAAAGATGGAGAAATATTTTTCAGTACTAATGGATCCCTCTTCTCTCCGCATATAGCTGAAAAGATAATTATGAATATAGGAGTAGATTCTATTTCCTTCTCAATAGATACTGTAGACACTATGAAGCTAAGTAGTACTCGTAGAGGAGCTGAACCTAAAACCATAATGAAGAATTTCCAATACATAGCTGGAATGAGGGGGAAAGCTATTAGAGACTTTAAGCTAGGGATAGAAGCTGTCTTAATGAAGTGGAATCTTAATGATTTACCTAAACTGGTTGAGGAGCTGGCGGAATATGTTGATTACATTCTTGTCTCACATGCTATACCCTATACAGATGATGCTTTTAGGGAATTAACATATGTTACATTAAGTAAAACACCTCTAGAGATCATGAAAACTTCCTTAAGTTACGGTTGGGATTTAATAAGGGAAGCATCCTATGGGCTTCTAGGTAGGGCATACGAGATGGATATTGGAGCTAAAGCTATAGAGATTATTAATGAATTCTGGAGGAAAGCTGAGGATAATGGTTACTGGATTAATTTACCATTAATGTTTGAATCCATAGATAAGATCAAAATAATCAGTAGGGTAGAGAAATGCTTTCATGAATGTATGAGGATAGCTAGTAAATATCAAATAGAGCTAAAACTACCGAATTTATATCCTGATGCTAGAAGGAGGAAATGCCCATATGTTGATAAGAATGTAGCGTTTATAAGAGCTGACGGAAAAGTTACTCCATGCTTAGAGTTTGCATATTCCCATCCAGTATATGTTAACATGCATGTAAAAGAAGTTAAGGAAGTTATTTTCGGAGACTTAAAATCAGAGAGAATAGATGATGTTTGGAATAAAAATTCATATGTAAAGTTTAGAAAGATCAGGAGAAGTTTCACTAATAATATTCCTTGGTGTGGAGATTGCTCCTACTCCACTATGAAATGTTTCTTCACGAAAACAAATGAAATGGATTGTTATACTAATGAACCGGGATGTAATGAATGCATATATAGTGTTAACTTAGCACAATGTAATATTTAGCTAATAATAGTACTTTCAAGTAAACGCTATAAGCCTAGCTAAATTAACTACATGTTTAACATCTCCAAGATTATAAGTAATCATCATAATACCTAAAGTATCCAGAATATGGAGCTTTACCTCATTAATAACTTCCCTAGAAGTACTCTCTAACCTAAAATTATAAGTAAACTTGGGAGATTTATGGGATATAATTTCAACCATCTTTAAAACTAATACATCTATGCTAGGTTATAATTTAAGGTTTTCAATAAGACTATGGATACGATGGCTCAACATCACAATACCTGCTAGCTTAAGTTTACTGCTTGAAAAATTTAAGATTTTAAATGGATAGGATTCTTAACTTGCTTAAAACTTAGTTGATAACATTTATATGAATTATAATTGGAATATGTTAGCATGATTATAATGTTAAATTTAATTCCTTAAATAGTTAAGGAATGCGTAAATGTTCCTGCTTCCAGTATATTAGCTAACCTCTACTAGCTCGTACTCTATTGATCCTATACCTAGTTTTACACATGCTTGAAGAAGCTCTACATGTGCTGGACCGCCGTAGGGCTCTACTAGAAAGGACATTGGTGTATATCTTCCTAGTGTTGAGAACTTATCTACTTCACCTTTAAGCATATATTTTGCTGGACCTATAGGTATTGGTGGTGTTTTATTAACAAGGTCTAGAGAGCATGTATCTATTGCTACAGGGTCCTTAGAGGCTACTACACCTATATCTGGAACTAATGGTAGATCACTCCAGTTAAAGCAGTCACAGTGTGGTGTTACGTCAACGATGTAGTTTACATATCCAATTCTCCCATTAAAGTATTCAATTATTGTTTTTAGGGCTTCAGCAATTCTTAAACTAAACTCCGCATTTGTTTTAACATGCATTTCACCCCACCCACTTATAGCCTTAACTGGACATATTGACCAGCATCCACAACCCCAAATACACTTATCCTGATTAATAACAGCCTTACCGTTAACCATGGATATAGCTGAAACAGGACAGAAACCTACACATATTCTACAGCCATTACATAGATCAGGCTTTACGTAAGGTTTCCTCTCCAAATGTATTGATGCTTTACCACGTTTTGTAGCACATCCAATAGTTATGTTTTTAATAGCTCCTCCAATACCTGTCCTGGGATGACCCTTAAAGTGGGCTACACTTATCATAGCGTCAGCTTCAGCAATTACTTGAGCTATCTCAACTCTTCTAGATCCTTCTGAACCTATCTCCACTCCATGATATCCCTTTAAGCCATCACCAATAATTACAGGTGCACCAAGAGTTTCCCATGTAAAACCATTTATTCTAGCAAGCTCAAGCTGATCAATAGCATTCTGCCTACTACTCATTATCCCTATACCAGTAGTATCAACTACAAATGGGATCCCACCATTCTCCTTAACCTTCTCAACAATAACTCTTATAAATTGAGGTCTTAGAAATCTATACCCACCCTTCTCTCCAAGATGTGTCTTAATAGCAACAATATCACCCTTCCTAAAAACGTCAGCTAACCCTGCAGCATCAAAAACCCTTTTAGCCCTTTCATGAAGAGTCTCCTGAAGCTTAGTTGCCTCAGCCGACGAGAAGAAAACCCTTGAAACCATATATAATCACAATACATTAAACAATTAAAGTATTTAATCTTTACTATCAGAATTCCAATTATTTCATATTGTTTTAGCATTGCTTTACGTAATGACTTGAGGATAAATTGATACTGTTTAAACAAGTGCTTTTAACAATCTCTATGTCTTATGATATGGTAGTAGATTATGAATAAATTTAGGAGGAGGTTAGATTTCTTATTCCTTTTATATGGTTTTTAGAGTTAAGCTTATGGTGGGACATCATAGTCCTCTCCTAAGATATCTGGGAATCTCTCTACTACTTAGACAATAGGATTAGTAAATGAGATAAAGAGTGTAAGAGAAATAATTAATGATATAGTAGAAAACACTGTAAAAATCTATGAGAATCTAAGGAGAATCCTAACATAATAGATTTAGCTATTTTCAATCATACCGGAAAAAATCAAAGTTCTCACAACTTAAAATCGATATTAATTAGGAGATGGAATATATATGTACTTTAAGTCATCTTACTTCTAAATCTAGAAATGCTGTGTTTAATTATTAATGTTCTAGATTTAGAGAAGACTCCTTAAAGCTTACCATTAACAATTCTAAGTAAGATAGAGGTTTTAGATGTGTTCTGAAATGCTGGACATTACATGAACGATATGATATGGTATATCTATACATGCAGCATTTCTCGTATTGATTCCATAGTCCACTCTAGTATTTACTTCATTTGGTTCAGGCTTGGAAACATTCAGATACTCTTCAGAGGCTTTCACGAGGTTTTTGTACTCCTCCATTTCCCTATATTTTCTAAAAACCTCAATGAGGCTGTTATCTACATCTTTAAAGTCTTTATCTTTAGTATAAGCATCTAGATTTCTACCATGTTTTGAGGCTAACTTTCTTATTGCCTTATTTAGTTGGGTTTTTACCTGTTCTATGTATTTATCTTTAAATGGTGAAATCTTTCTTGCAGCCTCGTAAACCCTCCTCCTTTCCAGAAAGCTATCACATCTTGGGATAATGTCAACTCCAACTAGACAATAATCTACTAAATACCCGAAGGACTTCGCATAATTAACTATAGCCTTTACACAATCTACTGCTATCCTTCTATACTCTTCCGGTAAATCTATACCGATTGGAATACTACCGAGAGCAGTATTTTTAGCAATCTCCTCCTCTTTTCTCCCAACTCTACCTAAACAACCAATATATTGCGGCGATTCACCTCTTCGCATACTAACTATTACTCTTAAATCTAATGGATGGGGTATAAATTCCTCAGCAAAAACACCGATTGGATTTGATACGCATTGATGAAGAGCTTCAGGAATCTTCCTCTCACTCCAATCATTAACATAGAGTTTATAGTATCTAAAACATTTCTCTAGAAAATCATTCTCACCTTCAATGAGACAAATTGATTTACCCCTACTACCGCCTATTGGCTTTATTACGGCTGGGAAACCTATTTCACGAGCTATTGTTTTAGCTATAGCTTTTGCTTTTTCACGATGAAATCTCAGCCTACCATCCTCCCTACGTCTAGAAAAGGGAAAGTCCGGAAGTAAAATATACCTTACTGTTTCTAAATTGAATTTTCTAAATGCTTCTTTCGTTCTGAACTTATCATTTGAAATATATTCAACCATATAGGGATTTAAAACCTTCAATCCAGCTCTTTCAAAAACTTCTGTTGATCTCTCCCTTAAGTTTTTACTTATTGCTCTATTAACCATCATTACTAAATCATGTTCTTTAACGATTTTCTCATAAATATTTTCTGAAGACTTCATGAATAAGTTTTTTAAATCAATAAAATCCATCTTAACATCTAAACTCTCAGATGCACTATACAATAGTATTTCATCATAAGTTATCTCATCAGTTGCTAGACCAATCCTCATTGACCATAATAGGTAATTGAGGTATTTAAGGTTTTCTTAGGTTTAATAAATTCTGTAAACTTAGATGAAGACTGTAAGCAATAATGCTTAACTAAAATGGTTAAGATGAACTAAACCTCCTAGCATCTATAAATTTCAGTATGGTATTATTTCAGTCTTAGTATGCTTCTAAGTAGAATTTAAGTTATGCCTCTACCTAATAGGCTTTGTTAACTTAAGCATGTTTTATCACCTCTATTTTGGTATTGTATCTTCTATGAATTCCTTAGCTTTTATTTTCTTATCCATGTTTCGTTCAGTATGTATGCTATTGACTTCATAAGCATTAATGCATGCTCATTCTCACATTTATCCTTCATGTACAGTATATAATTATCGAATAGCTTAGTTCTATCCTTAACTGTGTTATTATCTCCATTAATTCTAACCTTGAACTATATAATGTTTAATTTTAATATTTTACATGATGCTTTATAATAATGAGCTCCATCACTTAATACAACTATATTTGAACCATAGATAGCTCTAATTTTCTAAGGAATGCTAGAGATGTAAGTATTTTGCAACATCGCAAACCCATATATAGAATCCTCCTCAATAATGACTCAAACGCAACATAAACAATCTTACTCTTAGAACCTACACTAATAATAGTATCATCAACCATAATCCTAACATCCCTCCCATCAATAGAAGAT
>Ga0209394_1001245_pt1 | contig 15686 bp, 14 predicted proteins | sample JNZ201metaG_FD_184122 | JGI IMG/M metagenome (GOLD analysis project Ga0209394, IMG submission 184122) | Hot spring microbial communities from Jinze hot spring, China to study Microbial Dark Matter (Phase II) - JNZ 20120812A (SPAdes) (version 3) ... | reverse complement strand
AGCCCAAACGGCGTAGAGCAAAGGTGCAGCGTGACCTTTGGAAAGCACAAAGCGGTCATTGAGCGGGTTTTCGGGGTTTGGCACATCGTAGCGAAGCGTTGTGAAGAAAAGCGTCGCAACAATATCGGCAGCGGACAAACAAGTTGTTGGGTGACCAGAACCTGCAAGCGTCGTCGTTTCAACTGCGTGTCTCCTCAACAATTGCCCCATCGCCTTCAACGCTTCAATCAATTTCTGGCGCTCCATCACATCAGCCATAGACTCACTTCCCCCTTTCCCAGACTTTGTGTTTGCCTCACGGAGAAAAGTTTGGCAGCGCTCGGCTTAGACAAAATCATCGGCTGGACGCAAAGCCCAGCCTTCCTTTGAAGCCCATGATATCACGCCCTTCACGGGTTTGGACAGAGATTAGCACAAACGGAATTTTTGTGCCAGAGTAAGGGAAAAACCCTTTTCCGCAAGAGCGTGCCCTTATCAGGCTGAGCCAATTGCGTTAAAATCTTTGCACGCTAAATCCAATCCTCAAGCGAACACTTCGTCCGAAAAGGGGAGTGTTTAGATGGAAGGAATGGCTTTAGTTGAGCGCGCTGCCCATTTGCTCGCCCAATTAGGGTTCATGCTGCTTGTCGCAAAACTGTTCGGTGAGTTGTTTGAACGCTACTTGAAACAATCGCCCGTTTTGGGCGAGTTGGTTGGCGGTATGATCATTGGTCCATATGCGCTCGGACATTTAATTCACTTGCCGGGAATGCATGAACCGCTTTTTGCTATCCCGCACGGGCACACCGGTGGTATCCCCTTATCGCCAGAACTTTGGGGAGTTGCACAACTTGCAGCGGTGCTCTTGCTCTTCGGCGCTGGACTTGAAACTGATTTCAGTTTGTTCCTTCGCTTTGGGCTTCCTGCATTCGTGGTTGCAATGGGCGGTGTGATTTTGCCCTTCTTCTTCGGTGTGTTCCTGACCATAATGTTCGGTTACGCCAACAGCGTCATGCACCCATCAGCCCTTTTCATGGGTGCAGTGATGACAGCGACTTCTGTCGGCATTACAGCAAGAGTGCTGTCGGAATTGGGGCGATTAGGAACACCTGAAGGCGTGACTGTTCTGGCTGCGGCTGTCATTGACGATGTTTTGGGCATTATCGTCTTGGCAATAGTCACCAGCATCGTTCAAGTCGGTGAAGTTGACGCCCTTCAGTTAAGTGGCATCGCGCTTAAGGCATTTGGCTTCTGGTTAGTCTTAACGGGAGTTTTGGTCGCTATTGCCCCAACTTTGGTGAAATTGCTCAGACGATTCAAGGGTGAAGGCGCTTTGATTGGATTGGCTTTGGCTTTGTGCTTCTTGATCGCTTCCTTGACAGAGAGCGTTGGAAAGTTAGCCATGATCATCGGAGCATATGCGCTCGGCTTGGCTTTCTCTCGGACGGACATGCGAGAAGATTTGGAACACGCCCTCAGACCTCTTATTCACGGCTTAGTGCCGGTTTTCTTCGTGGCGATGGGAATGTTGGTGAACTTTTCAGCGATGAGCCACGCTTTTTGGTTCGGGGTAGCAATCTCGGTTGCCGGCATTATCGGCAAAGTTTTCGGATGCGGTTTGCCCGCACTTGGTGTTGGCTTTAACTCACTGGGTGCAACTCGCGTCGGCATTGGCATGATGCCTCGCGGAGAAGTCGCATTGATTGTCGCGGGGATGGGCTTGGCATACAAAGCAATCAACGAAGCGGAGTTCGGTGTCGCTGTCATGATGACTTTCGTCACGACTTTCCTTGCCCCTATCGCTTTAGTTCCGCTCTTCCGCAACCCTCGTTCTGGCACAAGAGAGAAGGAGGCGGTGGTTCATGAGTGAGCAAACTTTCCGAATCACTTTGCCTTCTGCCCTTGCAGAGGCATATGCTTCGTCTCTGGAAAGGCTTTTGAAAGAAGCGGGATTTGAGGAAAGCCTGAAAGCGGGCGAAGTCGGCGGAGTGGAAACGAGTATTTGGCGACGAAAAGAAGCACAAGTGGTCGTCACCCTCCACGAATCAGAGACAGAAGAAACAGTAGAGGTCTCCACACAAGGCATTGATGGCGCTGTTCTCATAAAGGCTGCTGCTGCTTGTCTTGCCCTAAAGGTGCTGGAAAGCCTGCCAAATGAAATTCGGCAGTCCCTTGAACCCGTGCTCGCTCAATTGAGAGAAGTTGCCACTTGCCCGAGTTTTTAGCGGGTTGAAATGTTCAGGACAGACGCCACTCCGCTATCGCTTCGTGGCTAACTACGAACCCCACAGTTTGTCAAGCACTTAATCGTCGTTTGATTTTCTCCCACGAACCTGTGGTGAGGAAACTCTCCTCCATGTTGTCAACCATGCGGACGAACTTCGTCCAAGGGATGGCGATCGTCAAAGTTTCCGGCGGGATGTATGGACGAGCGGAAATGTCAAACATGCCCAAAACCGCTCTCGGGTTCTCGCTTTGAAGTTCTCGCATCGGATTGTAAACGATGGATGAACAGCCGGAACCGAATGGGGCAATTGCACCGTTCAGGTTAGGATGGTCGTAATTGGCGAGGGTAAAAAGGGCAGCGATGACATCGGGCTTTTCAACGAAAATGACAACCATCGGCTCATCGCTTGGCTCAAGTTTATCCCACCGTTTGAAGACGGCATATTTCGCTGGCGCTTGAAATGGTTGGTAGAACTTCACAAGTTCTCGGACGAGTTCCGGGCTCTTCTTGTATCGCTCGCCTTCAACTTTGCCGGGCATTCCGTGCGAGAGGAAGTATTCAAAGTCAGGACGCAACTCTTGCGAAAAACCGAGGTAGCGTCTGCCCCCAGCGCACCCAATCGTTTCAGCATCAAGGCAAACCGTTTCACCTTTAAGCACCGAACCGAAGTAAGCGATCAAACAATGAGTGACCTGCTTCGGTTTGAACTGGGCATAAGATTCGTCGTCGGTGTAGAAGAACACGATGGGCAAACTCGCACCGACAAAACGCTCCCACAACTCAATGAATCTGTCCTTGACAGAAATATCCATCGCTTTGTGCCTCCTTCCGCTTTGCATCAACCACGCACGAAAATTCGGCGCAATGTAGGGCGCGGTTTTACACCGCGCCGAAAAAATTTGTCGGCAGGATATAAAACCCTGCCCTACAAGGGAAATTGGGCTTGATGTAGGGCGCGGTTTTACACCGCGCCGAAAAAATTCTTCGGCAGGGTATAAAACCCTGCCCTACAAGAAAAAATCGGCTCAATGTAGGGCGCGGTTTTACACCGCGCCGAAAAAATTCTTCGGCAGGGTGTGAAACCCTGCCCTACAAGGGAAATTGGGCTTGATGTAGGGCGCGGTTTTACACCGCGCCGAAAAAATTTTGTCGGCAGGGTGTAAAACCCTGTCCTACAAGAAAAAATCGGCTCAATGTAGGGCGCGGTTTTACACCGCGCCGAAAAAATTTGTCGGCAGGGTGTAAAACCCTGCCCTACAAGGGAAATTCGGCAAGCCAGAGGCTTGCCCTCCAAAGAATCGCAAACTCACGCTAAGTCTTTGAAACCAACCACTCAACTACCTGAGCGACTTCCATTCGCTGCTCCTTCCACAAAAGCCTCTGTGTCGCGTTGGCTGCTTTGTAGGCTTCCTCAGCCCATTTGCGCGGGAGGTTGGGATGGGCATTGTGAACCAAGAGCGGACGCGGTGCAATTAGCGCCAATGCCGTCCGCAAATCGCCAACACGGCGCAAGCAAGGGACGAAAAGTCGCTTGACAAATTCATCGTCGCTGCTCGCATCAAATTGGGAAGCATCTACGATGACTTTACCATCACCTTCAGTCACAGCACCAGCCAACAGCACCCACAAACCCGCTGTTCCTATGCCGACCATGTGAACTTGCTTGAATCGTTGTCGCAAATACGCTACTGCCGTTAGGATGTCTTGAACCCGCTCTGCGTCGTCGGTTCGGTTGTAAGTGGCGAAAAATTGGACATCAGTTTTGCGCTCCCTTGAAGCCATGCCTGTTCGGAAAGCGTCAATCGCCAAAACTTCAAACCGCTCTGCCAGTTGCTTCGCCAGATCCACTATCTCGCTTTCACCCGTCCAAACTTCCATCGCTGCTCCTTTTTCGCTGACGAGCAAAACCGCTTCCTTTGCTTTCTTTGTCGCAGTCAAAATTTGCACTGTTGGAATTCGGTCACCGACATTTTTTCGCCCCAACCAAATTTGCTGCATTGTCAAACCGTTGATGCTTTTGCGCTCACCTTGCTGCGCGATAATTTGTTCACTTGACGGCACAGAAACGGCGAGTGTCGCCTGCAATGCTGGGCGCATAAACCGCTGAAACTGAGCCAGCGATCTTTTGTCTGTTGGACGCATCCGCTCAATCGTTTCGTTCGCTTGTGTCTTAAGCCAATCAACCAAAGCGTCCCAAGTGATTGCGTTGTGTGGTTTGGGCAAGTCATCACCCCAAACTCGGAACTTTTGCGCTTCAGGAAGTTGCATTTTCGGCTCCTTGACAGGTTCAACGGGCGGTTTGCCATCGTTTTTCAGCCAGCGAATTGCCCAGTTGTAGTATGCTTCCCGTGAACCTTGCGCGAACTCGTGCCCTTCGGAAAAGTGAGCATTAGCGCATTTTTCCTCGGCGTTAAGCAGCCGATAAATGCTTTGCACGAACGGAAATTCATAGCGTGGGGTCTCGTTCGTCCAATCGCCGTCATCGGAGATGAGAAGCAACGGTTTGGGTGCGAACAAGGCAACGATTTCAGGATTACAAGTGTCAACCCGCAAAAGTGGCGGGTTCTCACAAATGCAACCGCCTTGCATATGAGCCGAAACCATTTTCGTTGGGACAGCAAGGGCAAGTCTTTCGTCAACGGCAGCCAACAAAAAGGTTTGCGTCCCGCCACCTGACGAACCACAGCAACCAATCCGCTTTTTGTCAACCTCTGGCAAACTCAACAAAAAGTCAATGGCACAAGTGCTGTTCCAAGTTTGGACACCGCCTTTGCTAATTGCCCAAAGGTGTTCTTGCGGGGTTTCAGGGGCGCGATGGACGACTTGAAACTGGTCGCCATAGCCGACCATGTCATAGGCAAAAACAACGAAGCCAAGTTTAGCCATTGCCATCGCGCGAATGCGTTCGCGTTCGTAAAGCCGACCTTCGGGTTGCGGGACATGACCGTGGGGGTGCAAAACAGCCGGATAGGGCGGTTTGCCCTTTTTGGGACGATACAAGTTTCCAGTCAAGTAGAAGTTCGGGAAGGTCTCCAACACGACACGCTCAACGATCACATCATCATCCTCGTAACAAACAATGCGACGGGGATTAAGCGGTGTTTTTGACAACGGTGGGAACAAGCCGCAGGCAATTTGAACTTGCAGGCGAAGAAGTTTGGCTCGTTGAAGCCACTCGTCGGCGGTTTTGTAACTCGGCAATTCGTAGCGCAAATTGAGGTGACGCACATTCATCAACCTTGCGTCTTGCTCGCTCAAATTTGTCCCAACCATCGCCATCACTCCCAGCAAAAATTCAAGCCACACCTTTCGTCACCACCCGATTTGTAAGGCACCGCTCCCGCAGCGCCATCTTTTCGTAAAGGCGGAATGAGATCCGCCCGCTAATTTTTTCGTGGGGCGGAATGAAATCCGCCCGCCAATTTTTCAGGCAGGTTTCACCTGTCCCTACGAGACAACTTTTTCAGTCGGGTTGAAACCCGACTCTCCGAGTGTCAACTGAATCCATGCCCAAATTTAACACAGCGCTCCGCGATTCGGGCTACACTCTATTTCAGGTGATGGACGATGTTCACTGGCATCATTGAAGAGGTCGGAGAAGTCGCGCAAATGCAAAGGCGTGGGATGGCTGTCTTTTTCGGGATACGGGCATCTTTTGCGAGGGAACTAAAGCAAGGCGATAGCGTTTGCGTCAATGGGGCATGCTTGACAGTTGTGGCAATTCAACCTCCGGTCTTTTGGGTTGAAGCGGTTGAAGAAACTTTGGCTCGCACTAACTTGGGATTTTTGAAGCCGGGCGACAGAGTGAATTTGGAGAGGGCTCTTTCTGTTTCAGGTCGGTTTGGCGGTCACTTCGTTCAAGGTCATGTTGACGGGACAGGGGTGGTCGCTCAAATTGTCCCGCGCATCCGTTCAAAAGTCATGAGAATTCACACGCCGAAAGAACTGATGCCATATATCGTCCCGAAAGGCTCAATCGCCGTTGACGGCGTAAGTTTGACAGTTGTTGAAGTTGGCGAAGATTGGTTCACCGTCTCACTTATCCCTTTCACCCTTGAACACACAACTTTGGGGCTCCGCAAAGTCGGCGATGTTGTCAACCTTGAAGTTGACATCCTTGCGAAGTATGTGAGGCACATGTTGGCGGCGTTTGAATTTGCTCGCCCCGTAGAGCGAGAAACGCTTAGCCCCGACGAACGGCTCAAGAGGTTGCTAATGGAGCAGTGAGAATCCAAATCTTCGGTCGGGCAGGAGCCCGACCCTCCGAATTTGGGAAGCATCCCTTCGGTGTGTAAAAAGCAGGCATCACAGAAGGTCAGTGTGGACACTTGACAAGTTTTCAAACAAGGCATATCGCGGAACGAAAGCGACTTCCACTGTCGTGACGGGACCGTTGCGGTTTTTGGCGATGATGACCTCGGTGACGAAGAACTCAGGCTTTCGTTCATCTTCCACGAAGCCCTCAAATGAAGGCTCAGGGCTAACCGGCTTCTTCTTCCGCTCATAATAGTCCTCGCGGAAAAGGAAGCAAACGACATCCGCTTCCGCTTCAATTGCGCCACTGTCGCGCAGGTCAGCCAAAACTGGGCGTTTGTTCTCCCTGTGTTCAACCGAGCGTGAAAGTTGAGATAGCACAACGACTGGGACATTGAGTTCGCGGGCAAGGCTTTTCAGGGAACGAACGACTTCTGTGACTTCTTGAACCCGGTTTTCCATCCTTCTCGGTGGTCGGATGAGTTGAAGGTAGTCAATGATGATGCAACCCAACCCTTCACTCGCTTTCAATCTCCTCGCTTTGGCGCGAATTTCAAATGGCGACAAATCGGGCGTGTCGTCAATGTAAAGCGGGGCATTGTAAAGTTCGTGAGCCGCTTGGGTGAACCTGACGAAATCGTGTTCGCGCAGGTAACCCGTTCGTAACCTATGCAGGTTAACTCTTGCCCTTGCGCACAAAAGTCGCTGCACCAATTGCTGTTTGCTCATTTCAAGGCTGAAAATTGCGACAGGCAATTTTTGCTCCGTCGCTATGTTCATCGCGATTGACAAAGCAAACGATGTTTTGCCCATGGATGGGCGACCGGCGATGATTATCAAGTCGGATGGGTGCAAACCTCCAAGGACTTCGTCCAACTCGTTAAAGCCTGTTGGGATGCCCAGAAGTGCACCGGGTTGGCGTGAGCGTTGCTCAAGGAAGTCGTAAGTCTGCCGGATTAACTCGGTAAGTGGCTGGAATTGCGCTCCAACTCGCCTTTGACCGACCCTAAAGAGCGCTGCTTCGGCTCGGTCAATTAGGCTTTCCAAATCGCCATCGTGGTGATACGCCCAGTTGACAATTTGGTGGGCAACTTGGATGAGTTGACGCAAAATCGCTTTCTCTTCAACGATTCGGCAGTAATCGGCAATGTTTGCGACCGATGGGACGACTTCCATGAGTTTGACCAAGTAAGGCTGACCGCCGCACTCGTCCAGTTTCCCTTTGCGTTTCAATTCCTCAGCAACGGTGAGCAAATCTGTCGGCTCACCGCGGTTGAAAAGTGTCAAGATGGCTTCATAGATGTATCGGTGCGGCTCGTAATAAAAATCGTCCACCTGCAGAATTTCCGCCGCCGTCGTGATGGCATCGCGGTCAAGCAACATAGCCCCCAAGACCGCTTGTTCCGCCTCAACGCTTTGTGGTGTTGGATAAGCCAAAGGAACCGGTGATGGCAACCGTGCTGCCTCCATGCCCCTGCCTCCTTTCCCCCACTATGCCGGGGCAGCAACGATGTTGACTTTAATGTTTGCCCGAACTTGACGGTGCAGCCGAATTGGAACGGAATGGATGCCTAAACTCCGCAAAGGTTCGTCCAACAGAACTTGGTCCCTGTCAATTTCTATCCCATGCTGCTCTTTTAAGCGTTGAGCAATTTCGTGGGCTGAAACCGCATGATACAACCGTCCGCCTTCACCAGCAGGGACGGAGATTTCCACGACGATGTTACTCAACTTCTGAGCCAAGACTTGCGCCCGTTCCAATTCCTTTTGCTCTTTCTGCCGCTCTTGCTGTCGGCGCTTCTCAACTTCTTTGAGCAAAGCGGGAGTTGCCGGTTGAGCCAACCCGCGCGGGATCAAATAATTGCGCGCGTAACCGTCGGAAACTTCAACGACTTGGAATTTCGTTCCGAGTTTAGGGACATCCTGCATCAACACGACCTTCACAGGAATTTCACCTCCGTCCGACTTCTACGCCTACTCCGAGAGTGCGGGTTCGTCCCAAATCTTCAACACCAAAGCGCAAAAGGATTGATGGTGATATTTGCCATCGCAGCCAAGAATTGACTTGCCACTTATCGGGGGCATATGCTTCAACATCAAACCGCAACCGTTCAGTGCCCCATCCGACGCCAACGCCAAGTTTAGAACGGATTGAACCAAAACGCCATAGCATTTTTGAGCCAATTTTGCCCTGAATTTGAAGATTTACGCGAGTCCCCTCTTTACCTGTGTATGTTCCCGCTAAAAGCGAAATTGGGCTTAGAAACGGGGATTCAAGCAGTGTCCACGCTTCTCCGCGAACTTCGTCAAGTTCAGGCACGAACCAAACCGAAGAACCCACACGGGTTTGCAAGTTCGTTGCCATCTCCAAACGCTCCAGAACCTTTTGCCCCCGCTCTGCAGTTTGACGAACAGCCGCAACTGTGGGACCAATTTCCTCCAAACCCCGCTTTAAACTGCTTTTCGTCTCCTCGCTTGTAAGCAGTTCCCGGATGCTCGCTGTGGTTTCTTTCAAGTTCTCCGAAGTTGCTTTTAAGTTCTCGCCAACCTGCTTCAAGTTTTCCTTCAAACCGCCTTCCGTCATGAGCCATTTGATGGCATCCAGAGTCTCGTCCAAGTCTTGCATTATGCCTTTCAAATGCTCGGTCATCTTCTCCAAATCATCCTGAGTCCCTTCAACGAGTTGTCGTAGCCGCTTCAAACTCGCCTCAAGTTCGGTGAGGACATCATGTCCCCGCCCAGTCAACTCAGCCAAGTTCCGAGCAGTTGTCTTCAAAGCGATTTTCACCTCTGGGTCGTCTAAAACTTCACGGACGGCGCTTACAGTCTCTTTCGCCTCAGCCAAAACCTTTTTCAACTCTCCCCCAGCGCCTTCATCGGAAAGAAGTTTCTTAAGTGCTTCACTGCTTTCCTTCAAATTCGCTGCAAGCGCTTTCAGGTTCCTTTGAGTTTCCTCATCAGCAATAAGTTTTCGGACCGACCGAAGCGTCTGTTCTGCCTCTTGGATCGTCTTTGCAAGTCCGCTTTTGAGTCGCGGGTCGGACAGGATTTCCGCAAGTTGGCGAGTTGCCGTTTCAATGTTGCTCAATGTGGAATCAAGCCTTTTGTCTGATGCCAATGTGCTCAGCCTTTCGCTAACTTGTCTTATGTTCGTTGAAATTTGCCGCACTTCACTGACAGGGATGGATGCCAAGATCGTTCGCAAGGAACTGGCTGCAGCGGCGAGGTCAGCGATGGTCGTTCTCAAGTTCCGCTGAAATTGAGGGTCGCCAATAATGCTGTTCAAACTACTTGCCAGTTCCCTCGCTTGTGGCACCAACTCCTCCCACGAAACTGGGTCAACTCCCCTCACCTTGTCTCCCCTTTCAATGACCTTCCCAACTCGTCGGTTGACAATGTCCACATAAGGTTGACCGATGAGCGTCCCGAAACGGATCGTGATTTCTGATGCAGGCGGGTAGTAGACCGGGACATCCTTCTCCAACCGCACAAACACCCTGACTATGTTAGGGGGCGATAATTCAACTTTTTCAACTGTCCCGACACGCATCCCTTGAAGTAAGACATCGGAGCCAGCCTCCAAACCCATCGCTTTGTTGAACTCAACAATGAACCAATGCCCGGTCTGCCATCGCAAGAATGAACGAAGGTAAATTGCGCCTCCGATGAGAACGACCAAACCCGCTAAAATCAAGACACCAGACCAAAAGGCACTCTCAGGGCGCGTGGTCATGGGAAGCACCCCCATAACTAAATTCGGTCTATGAACTCGGTCAGCGGACCTACAGCCTCCCCCCTCACAAATTGCTGCACCACTGGGTTAGACAAAGACAAAAACTCGTCAGGTGGTGCTTCGGCGATTATCTTGCCGTCGTGCAACATCGCTATTCGGTCGGCAAAACGGACTGCGCTGGCGAGGTCGTGGGTTACAACGACTTCTGTAACACCAAATCGGTCCCTCATTTGTTTGATGAGGTCGTTGATAACCCCGCTCATAACTGGGTCAAGACCGCTTGTCGGTTCGTCGTAGAGGATCAACTTCGGCTGCGCTATTAAAGCGCGAGCAATGGCAACCCTTTTTCTCATCCCACCGGAGAGTTGCTCTGGCAATAAGTTTTCTGTTCCTTCCATCCCAACTGCATCAAGCAATTTCCTCACTCGCTCCATGATCTCGGCTTCTGTCAAGTTGTTGTCTCTGGTTCTCAAAGGAAACGCCACATTTTCGGCGACGGTCATCCAGTCAAAAAGTGCCCCTCCCTGAAACACGAAACCCATCTGTTGCCGAATTTTGTTGATTTCCTCCTCAGAACACTTTGTCAAGTCGCACCCAAAGACACGAACCGAACCTTTTTGAATTGGCACCAAACCGGCAACGATTTTCAACAAAGTGCTTTTGCCGATACCGGAAACGCCAACCACAGCGACAATTTCGCCTTCCCAAACTTGCAAGTTAACCCCGCTCAGAACCTGCTTGTCCCTCAGCCGGCAATGGACATCTTCTAACGAAATTACAGGCTCGCGTCCATTAAAAGTTCCAGCCATTTCCGTTTCACTCCGACCCTCTCATTTAGCAAAAGTTCATCATACCGCCAACAGCAAACCAACGATAGTTACAGACCTTGCCCTATCGCAAATTATGCACCAAACGCAGCGTGCTGAGGGGTGAGGCAATTTGCCTTCACGCCTTGACGGATTGAACGATCATCCAGCGGCTCTTGTAGGTCAACTCACCTCCCATGAAATTCCCGAAGGCGTTGGCGAGCGAAAAACCAGATTTGCTAAGCAACTGCCCCAACTCGGTCATGGTGTAAACACGGTGTATGACGATGAATAAGCGGCTGTTTTTCTCTGCCTCAGCGTCCCTCCATTCCTCCCACATTTGCCCCGTCATCGCATCCCATTTTCGGGTGATGAGCATTCTGCTCCCATCCACCATCGTTTCCCAATCCCGCTCTTGGAACGAATTGAGCAATCCGTCTCGGTGCGGCAATACAGCGACCAACCTCCCTTGAGGCTTAATGACTCTTGCCAGTTCCCTCAAAAACTCAAAATCTGTCAACTCGTCCCCTGTCATCCCGAACCTATTCCCAACCAACATCGCCCCATCAAATCTTTCATCGCGGAAAGGTAAATTCAACGGCTCTGCTTGCAAAAAGAAAGTTGACAATCCCAAGCGCTGTCCACGATGTCTTGCTTCCTGCAAAAACGAAGGGACGACCTCAGTTCCAACAACTTGGAAACCCCACATTGAGAGTTCGTGGGCATACCAACCGGGACCGCAAAAAGGCATGAGGATTTTTGAGCCGACAGGCAAATACAGCAGTCTGCGAACGAATTCAATTTGCTCCGCCGATTCTTCCTCGTCGCCGACCCAATGGTATCCGAGTTTGAAAACCGCTTGGCGATCAAGAACTGTCTCCATTGTGAGACCACCCTTTCCGCTATCTGGCGATTCCGTAAATTTGCAAGACGAAGTTTGTAACTGAGGGAGGTGCAAGGAACACGATAGCAGCAGCGACAGCCATGGCAGGTCCGAAAGGTATGTAACCCGTCAAGGAGCGGCGCCGAACCAAAGCGACAAAAATCCCCATCGCCGCACCAACAAAGATGCTGATGAGAAAGAAAGGCAACATCAACCAAGTTACACCCAAGTGAGCGCCGACAGCAGCGGCAATTTTGACATCGCCGAAACCCATTGCTTCCTTGCGGAAAATCAAACGCCCCAGAATCCCAATACCCCAAATGACCGTTCCACCCAAAATCGCACCGCCGAGGCTGACGAGAACTCCGTGGGGGTTAGGCTCTGAAAGCATATATCGGACGAACCCGAAAATTCCCAACGCCCAAACTGCTTCATCGGGGACGAGGAAAAAATCCAAATCAACAAAAGCGATGACGATAAGGGCTGCTAAAGATGCGGAAACCAAAATTGCTTCAAGGTTGAACAAATATCGGTTGACAGCAGCCACGAACAAAAGTGCCGTCAAAAGTTCAACGACGAAGTATCTTGGGCTGATGGGCGTCTTGCAATATCGGCACTTACCACCGAGCCACAAGTAACTGAGCAAAGGGACCAAATCAATGGCTGCCAATGTTGTCCCGCAATGCGGGCAATGGGAAGGTGGCTGCACAATGGACAATTTTCGCGGCAGCCGATAAATGCAAACATTAACGAAACTGCCCACCGCAGCGCCAAACAAGAACGCAAATAGATTGACAAACCAGTGCGGCATCAACTCACCTCTCCTCGTCACAGGTTTGTTGGCTGTGCCACTCTTAATTTTGCTGGCAAAATTTCAGTTTGTCGGAACGAAACGCCAAATCGGTGGTGCACGGTATGGCTTACAAAGTTCTCTTCACGACATCGCGAGGTGTTGAGGACATCGTTGTTCAGGAGTTAGGTTCTTTGGGTATAGAAGCGCGACCTCGTTTGTTCGGGCTGGATGGTTGGGTGTGGGGCTTCGTTGACGAACCTATCGCTTTGGCTCGCGTGTGCTACCAAGCGAGAACAATTTACCGGGGTTTGCTCGTTTTGGCTGAAGGCGAAGTCCGACGCACTCAGGAAGGTCTGGACGATATCTACCAAATTGTCAAGTCAGTTGATTGGACGGAGTGGTTGCCGCCACAAGCAACTTTTTGTGTCCGCTCAACTCGGAACGGTCGCCATCAGTATCAATCGCCGGATATTGAACGGATTAGCGGTCAAGCCGTGATTGACCGCATCATGGAACAAACCGGTCACAGGCAAAAAGTCAAATTGGCTCATCCCGATGTGATGCTAAGGGTTGATGTCACTGGAGAAAAATGTGTCGTCGGAATTGACTTTGTCGGTGAGGAAGCGTTGCATCGGAGAGCGTATCGCACATACGACCATCCAGCAGCAATCAATGCTGTTCTCGCTGCCGCGATGGTCTGGGCTTCGGGTTGGAAGCCGGAAGAGCAACTCGTTGACCCAATGTGCGGTGGCGGAACCATTGTCATTGAGGCAGCGTTGATTGCGCGCAAAGTCCCCGCCGGTTTCTTCCGAAAGGAAAACTTCGCTTTTAGGTCGCTACCTTGCTTTGCGAACCTGAACTTTGATGACCTGATGTTTGAATGGGACACCTATGCCGACTGGAGTGTTTCCGCAAAACTTTTCGGCTCGGATATTTCGCCAAAACACATTGCAGGCGCCCAATTGAACGCTGAAAGGGCGTTGGTCGCTGACACGATAAATTGGCAAGTCCTTGACGCCGCTAATTTGCCCCAAATTTTCCCAAAAGGTAGCGTCAAAAGAATCGTCGTCAATCCACCCTTCGGTGTTCGCAGCGGTTCAGTCACAAAGGCAAAAGAAGCACACAGATTGCTCATTCAAATTGCCGATGACCTCTTAAGCGAAGACGGAAAACTTGTCGTCATCACTCACCACCCGGAATGGCTTGAGATGTTGATTCCGGTTTTGGATTTCACCGTTGAGCAGCGATACAGTGTGTTGCACGGCGATTTGCCTGCAGAGATATTGGTCATTCGCAGGAAAACGAATTCAGGAGAATCTTCGGAGGTGCATGGCTCTTGACAGAAATGGAAATCCTCAAAAGCGTCGTTCGCCGCGCAGGGCAACTTGCGCTTTCCTATTATGGGCGTGTCGTTCCGTCGGAGAAGCCCGATCGTTCCTTCGTGACAGAAGCAGACAAGGCTGTGGAAGATTTCTTGCGCACCGAACTCGCAAAGCATTTCCCCGGCGTTGAGGTGCTTGGCGAAGAGGTTGAGCAAGGTGTCAAGAAAAATGTTGCTTGGGTCGTTGACCCAATTGACGGGACAGCGAATTTTGTCGCCGGTGTCCCAATTTGGGCTGTTTCGGTCGGTCTCGTTGAAGATGGAACTCCAACGATGGGAGCGGTTTATTACCCAGCCTTTGAGGAATTCTATTTCGCACAACATGGCAAAGGGGCATGGCTTAACGATAGGCAGATACTTGCTCGCCGCGACAGCGAGATCCGCCACGACGATTTGCTCGGACTGAGCACACTCAGCATCAAACGGATGAAAGTCAACTTGCCCTGCAAAGTCAGAAGTCTTGGGACAGCAGTTGCTTGCTTCACTTTCGTCGCAAAAGGTTCGTTCATCGGGGGAGTTTTGACAGACAACCGAGTTTGGGACATTGCTGCAGGTTGGATTATCGCGAAGGAGGCTGGCGCCGAGATCATCTACTTGCTTACTGGCGAACCGATCTCCCGTTTGGTCCTTAACCGAGACCAACTCCCCCCGCAACTTGTTGCGCCACCGCAGTTCATTGAGGTTCTGAGACGCGGAATTCAAGTGGGTTAATAGGGTTTGACACAAAACGCGAAAATGCCGGATTCAGCCCAAAGTAGTCTTAACCTCGCGAACCCCAGCGGGCATCAAAGGCTTCAACAAACGCTTGAAAAGTCGGCTCGTCAAAAAGCACGAAGTGAATGTTCCTAAGAGGGCTCTCGGGATTTTTCTCGCAGAACTCTTTGGCTGTGTCCAACAGGATTGAAGCGCATCGTTCTTTCGGGAAACCAAAGATGCCCGCACTTATAGCGGGCAGGGCGATACTGGTAAAACCTCTGTTGTGTGCTGCCATGAGACTGTTCCAAACAGCGCTTTTCAACAATTCATCAGCCCTTTCCGGTGTGTGCTCGCCCCAGACTGGACCGACAGCGTGGATGACTGCTTTTGCAGGCAAATTTCCGGCACTCGTGATTGCGACTTGCCCAGTTGGCACGGGACCGTATTGGCGGACCCATTCGTCACTCTCCCGCTGTATCACCTCGCCACCTTTCTTGACAATTGCCGCTGCGACACCGCCACCGTGTTTAAGATGAGAGTTGGCAGCGTTGACAATTGCGTCAACTTGTTCGGCAGTGATGTCTCCCCGCAAAATCCGGATTGTTTGCCCACTTGACAACTTCACTTCTCGCACAACCGTGTTCATCACCGATCACCTCGCGCATAAGCGTCGTGAATAGCACCACAAACCCGTTTCAATTTTACTGCGGATTCCTGCTTGGCTGCCCGCCAGTGTTTCGGCACCCGCAAAAAACGGCTTTCGGTAATTCACCGCTTACTTTCGCTCGGGATGATACAGAAATTGGGTGGCAAAAGCAATTTCCTTCGCTGCTGTTTTGCTTGTTGGTGGTGACCTTCGTGAAGCCAGAGCCACAAGCGCAGGCGGACGGGCTTAGGTGGTTTGGCGATTAACTCAATCGTCGCATACTTACGC
>Ga0209394_1001243_pt1 | contig 15695 bp, 15 predicted proteins | sample JNZ201metaG_FD_184122 | JGI IMG/M metagenome (GOLD analysis project Ga0209394, IMG submission 184122) | Hot spring microbial communities from Jinze hot spring, China to study Microbial Dark Matter (Phase II) - JNZ 20120812A (SPAdes) (version 3) ... | reverse complement strand
CCGACATCAGGGTACAAATTACCTGTGAGTATTACAACACTAGGTCTTGTCTCTAAAGCTGCTATAATTAGATCTGTTCTATCTCCTCCAGTAATTATTGCTGCATTTATGGCTCTTCTGAACCATCTTAAAGCTGCTGTGGGAGCCATGGCTCCAACAATAATGTCTTCAACGATATTGTTAAGTCTATCCTCATTTTCAAGCACTTCGGCATTCAGTGCTTCAGCTACATCTCTAACTGTTGGTGCTAAGAGTCTAGGTTTCTCCGATATAACTCCGTATACCTTCATACCTAGATTCTCGACTACTGGTACCAATAAATCATTCACTCTTTCTACATGGTATACCGGAACATTATTGAATATAACGCCATCTAAAGCTACACCATATCGTTCAAAGAAACATTTGTAGAGATATACCCTGTCTACAACTTCATCAATAATATCTCTATCCTTAGCTACAGCCACATATACGGATTTTACATTCAGCAGTTTGGCTATTTCTGGTAAAGGTAATCCTATACTAGACATGGTCTCCGTTACAGGATAACTTTCTATAACTACAACATCCTTTCCTTCACTTACCTTATTGAAACAATCTATGATTAGTCTCTTTAAGTTATCTATATCCTTTTTTAATTCTATGATACCACGCGATATTGTTAGAGGGCTCATGCATTCTACTGGATCTTTAAGACCGAGAGCTTCTTTAATTGCTAAGACGTCTGGATCAATGTATTTCATTGATGGAAGTCTATACCGAGCTCTAGCGATAGGCTTAAAGTATCCAACCTTTAATCCCTCTTGAGAAAATCTCTTTAAAAGTCCATATATAACTACTGTTTTACCTCTTTCGCCCAAGATTAGTATAGATTTAGCCGTATCCATCACCTATTCTATAACCATCTTAACATCTATAGCCATACTTCCAGCTCCTTCTTCATATACGAATAGGGGATTAATATCCATTTCTACTATCTCTGGTACATCTGTAACAAGCTTGCTTACTCTCAACAGTATATTTATCACAGATGCTATGTCTGCGGCCTGTTCTCCTCTAAATCCTTTTAGAAGAGTATAAGCCTTGGTTTCCATAATCATCTCTTTAGCTTCGTAGAGAGATAATGGTGCTAATCTAAATGATACATCCTTGAATAGTTCTGTATATATTCCACCGAGACCAAACATAACTATTTGGCCAAACACCGGGTCTTTTGTAGAACCTATTATAACCTCTTTGCCTTTTGGAACCATCTTTTGTACAACAACACCGTATATTGATGATTGTGGTGAAAATCTTCGTACGTTGAATATAATAGATCTGAATGCTTCTCTAACATCATTGTCAGATCTTACATTCATTACAACACCACCAATATCAGATTTATGGGTTATATCCGGGGAAGCTATCTTGAGTACCACGGGATATCCCATAATGTTGGCTATTTCTACAGCTTCATCTTCGGAGGTAGCTAACATTGTTGGAGCAACAGGCATACCATAACATTTAACTACTTCTTTTGCTTCTGACTCTAATAACACTTTTCTATTCTGATTTCTAATGCTTTCTATTATTGAAAGTACCTTCTTTCTATCTACGTCATATATGTTCACATGCTCTAATGTCTTTAATATATATTCTCTTAACTCTCTATACATGCTCAGACCATAAATTGCTATAACGCCTTTTTCAGGCATATCATACACAGGTATGTTATTCTCGATAAGCATCTTGGATGCTTTTTCGACTTTATCACCACCAATAAATACCGCTACTACTGGCTTAGAAGGATACAACTTACTTAGCTCTATAATCACCTTAGCTGTTTCCTCAGGTTCTGTAACTACCTGTGGCGTCAATATTGTTATTAATCCATCTACATTATGATCCTTAAGAAGAGCTTCTATAGCAAGTCTATACCTATCAGCTTGTGCATCACCGAGCACATCAACAGGATTGTATACAGATGCCATAGGTGGTAGACTGTTACGTAGATAGTCTATAGTTTGTTTGGATAAAGAAGCCAACTTTAATCCTTTCGATGTTAGGATATCTGATGTAACTACCCCACCACCACCAGCATTTGTCACAATACCTATTCTATCTCCATTGGGTATCGGTTGGGTACTGAATGCTATAGCCATATCGAATAATTCTGAAACTGTTGTAACATGTATTATGCCTGCTTTCTTTAATGCTACTTTTAATGCTGTTATTCCTCCAGCCATAGAGCCTGTGTGACTTAAAGCAGCTTTTGCACCAGCTTCTGTTGTACCTCCTTTAAGGAGAATTACCGGTTTCTTTCTAGATACACTAGCACCTATGCTTACGAATCTCCTGCCATCAGTTATGGATTCAAGATACAGCAGAATGACCTTGGTCTCAGGGTCTTCACCTAAGTACTCTATGAAATCAGATTCGTTTAGATCTGCTTTATTGCCTAAGCTAACTATTTTTGAAAATCCTATACCGGTTTTCAAAGACCAATCAAGTATTGCTGAAAGTAGTGCACCGCTTTGCGATATAAATGCTATTCCTCCTCTTCTTAAAGGAGTAGGTCCAAATGAAGCATTAATGGGGGTATAGAGATCCATAATGCCTAGACAGTTAGGGCCGACAATTCTCACGCCATACTTTTTAGCTATTTCTACTAACTTTTTCTCTCTTTCAATACCCTCACCTCCTACTTCTTTAAATCCAGCTGTAATAATGACAGCGTGCTTAACACCCTTCTTGCCACATTCCTCTAAGGTACTTAATGCCACATGAGCTGGTACTACTACTACTGCTAGATCTATATCGCCTGGAATTTCTGAGACAGATTTATATACATCCAGACCAAGTATTTTGTCTGCTTTTGGATTTACTGGATATATCTCTCCCTTATATCCGCTCTCAATTATATTTTTCAGTATAGCATGTCCAACTTTCCCAGGCTCTCTCGAGGCACCAATTATTGTTACTGATCTAGGCTTAAATAAATACTCTAAACTCTTATCCATATTGTTTGAACCCTTAACGTCATTTCTCGAAAAAGTTTAAAAATATTTGTACTTCATGTACATGATTGTGAATAAGAATTTAATATACAGGCGTGGTACCATATATCGATTAGGTGAAAACGTATTGAAGCTAGTTTTCATAGGTCCTCCAGGTATAGGTAAAGGTACATACGCTAAGATGCTAAGAGAGAAATACGGAATTCCACATATATCAACTGGAGATATCTTTCGAGAAGAGATAGCCAAAGCAACAGATCTAGGTTTAAAGATTAAGCAGTATGTTGAAAAAGGATTACTGGTTCCCGATGAAATTGTGATAGAAGTTATTAAAAAAGTTCTTCAAGGTCCTGAATGTAGAAATGGATTTATACTTGATGGATTTCCTAGAACAATTAAACAAGCAGAAGAACTAGATAAAATAGTATCAATAGATGCTGTATTTCTATTTGAAGCGCCAGTAGAGATTATTGTAGAAAGGGTATCGGGAAGACTTATATGCCCTAATTGTGGTGCTATCTATAACGTTAAATGGAAACCTCCTAAAGTTCCTGGAATATGTGATGTTTGTGGACACCAATTAATAAAGAGAAAGGATGATGAACCAGAAGTAGTTAGAACTAGATACCAAGTATATAAACAAACTTTTGAACCTGTAATAGATTACTATCGTCGTAAAAACTTGTTGATAGAAATTGATGCTTCACGTGATGCAGAAATTGTTGTGAAAGATATTGAGGAAGTACTTAAAAAGATGAATATAACGATGTAGTTCTATTTATTGAAGTAATTATCTAGGTCTATAGAATGGGTGTTCAACTTTATCCTTTTTATCAAGTATTTCGTCTATCTTTGGCTCTCCTAACATTGCTCTCTTTATAGCTATCTTTGTTGCCTCATAATTATATCTATACACTTTATCCTTATCTTTAGCCGCAGGATGTATGAAGACCCCACAGATTATAACAACATCATCTACGATGTCTTTAGGTATAATTCCTTCAGCCACACTATCTGCTACAGCTTTAGCTACAGCATATTGTGCTGGACCAAATATTAGTTCTGCTTGAAACATATTTCTTATGGTTACCTTAGGAACTAGTAGTGTAACTGGCTTCACAAGCAGATTTGGTGTTAAGACTGCAAAGAGTTTCGTATGACCATAGGTTTGATGGGCCAAGCCAAATGATAATCCTATACCTGCAGGTCCATCTTTATCACCAATTATTAAATCGATGTGAGCTACCTCATTACCTTCACCTACTAGTGCCTCACCAAACCTTATACCTATTTTACCCATATGTCTACCCCCATATACTATAGGTTATGTTCTCGGTATATATTTCTTTGTGTCATTATTCTAGGGTTAATGCAGCAGATGTCTTTATATTCTAATTAACGGGAAGTACAAATTGTTGAATCACTCGCCATGGGTATGAAGAATGGTGAGCGATATTGATAGAGATACTGTAGTGAAACGTTCAGTAGAATTAATGCGTAGTGGTGCTATACTATTAGCTGAAGTATGTCCCCTATGTAGGTCGCCTTTGTTTAAACTTCGTAGTGGTGAAATAATGTGTCCTATACATGGAAGAGTTATGGTAGTTAAAACCGAGGAAGAAGTAGCAGAAGCTAGTGTAATAGGTGTTTTAACTGAATTAGAGAAGAAAATATCAAATCTATTAATTAATCGTGTTAAGAAGATTAGTGAAGATGAAGCCTCATATGATGAGGCTCGCGATATTGTTATGTGGCTCGAAGCAATTGAAAGAATTGAAAGAATTAAACAAATGCTTAAGCAGGTACCAGAACAACGTAAGAGAGAAACAGAAGAGAAGCGTGAAGAACAATAAACATACATTCTACATACTAAGTAGCAGACTTTGATTAAGTTGATAATAGAATACATAATTTTATGGTCACATTAACACCAATTAATAAGGTCGTGAAGTACATTTATATTCTAGTAATTTGGGTTTGTCTTCAGAAAGATTATGGCGATTAATATGAAGAAAGGCATCTTGGTTGGACTCTTTATAGGACTTTTGCTAGGATTCATTGATAGTTATACATATGCTATTTCGGGCTATACGACATCAGAAATATCTTTAATTATTGTGCCTTTTCTCGTAATGGCTATATTTAAGATTATTGACGTTAGGTATAGTAGCTACGATCTTATCACAGCTATAGCTCTGGCTTTTGGTATCTGTATGACAACCACACTATCATCTGGAATGTATATAACGTTTGGTTTTCTAAGACATGTATCGAATAGATTGAACGCTTATGGAATGGATATAGCCATACCAGAATATATATTTAGTGGCTCTTTTCCGGATCTCGTAGCACTACCTACATATATAGCTTTGGCTCTCATATCATTTGGTGGAGCATTAATAGCTTTTGCATTCAGGAATCATTTCATAGAAAAAGAAAGACTTAAGTACCCGATTGGATTGGCTTCGGCAATCTTGATTAAACTTCTGCAGAAGAGTTCAATATCCATTAAAATTGTTGTTACTCTCATTATCCTAGGTTTTTCATTACAGTTTATAGCCATGAGGATGAACCTAGTATTGGATCTTACACCTATAGTCTCAACAGTGGCTCCCGGTGCTGTTTTAGCATTATCATTTTGGCCCATACTTATCGGTCTTCTAGTCTTAATTCCCTTATATCCGTTAAAGAGTATTTCTATGGGCTCTGTTTCTACGTATTTACTTTTAATTCCTTTATCTATTGCTTTATTTAGTGTAAAAACAGCGCCTGCCATAAGCTATGAAGAAGCTCTCTACAATTATTCACCAATATCTATAGGATTGAATATAGGTGTGGTGCTAATAGTCACATTATTTTACCTCATCATTTACAGTACGACTCTCTACATGAGCCTGAACATGATCTTGAAAATGAGAATGGAAGGAACAGCCTTCATCCTAGGTGTCGCAATGATTTTGCTGATGTTATACCTCGCTCTAGTAATTGGTGGTATCTCTACCATTCTTATACATACACTTCCTCTGATCTTCATCCATATTCTTTTAACTTTAGCTAATCTTCGGGTTGTAGGTGAAACAGGTACTGGATCTCAAGCACTTTTACCTCTTGTAACTTTCTATATGTATTTCTTTGGTTTTAGAGATATTAAGATATACGCTACTCTAGATCCGTATACAGGTATACCTATGCCTCAAGTAATTGGTGGTGCCTCATTGAATCTTCTAAGACTTGCTAGACTCTTTAAGTATAGTGTTGTGAAGGCTTTGCTATATTTTGGTATAGGTATATTTGTAGGAAGTTTCACGACATATATCTACGGCAATATAATGACACATGTATATGGATTTGAATCAGATTATATGCCTTTGACAAGATGGATACCTTGTGTAATATGGATGGCATCTATATATAGCGGAAAACTAGGATCAACCTCCATATCTGTAATTGTCCTAGGTGCTTTTATAGGTTTACTGATTGTTATTGCGGGACTTAGGAAGGTTCTTTCTCCCTTTGGGTTTGTTGTGGGTATGACTATGCCTCCAGATATCGGGGTGCTTTCACTAGTTGTTTATGCAATAAAGATGTTGATGGTGAGGCTGGGTGTAGAGGTTCATGAAAAAATGATAATATTCGCTATACTGTTCCTATTAGGATGCGGAATAGCTGTAATTTTCAACACTATTTTGTATCTAGTAGTCGGTGTAGGGTAAAGATATGAATCAAAGCCTATTAGTGCTCTTACCTCCTTTGACCCTTTTTGCTATATCTTTATTTATTATTGCAAAGAAGTATCAAGGTTTTGTTGAAGAAGATCACTTAGGAGAAATAAGACTAGTTTCTCCAACATTGAAACTTGTTAAAAATATTGTTAAAAAGTCTTTTATCTCAATCGAGATGCTATTGATATTCTTGACGCTATATGTTTCAGCATTCAATTCATCATATGCTACAACCTTCAGTTTCTCTTCATATTCACTAAATATAGAACCCAATTTTAGTCTATTAACTGTATCTGATACAATAGTACCTTCAGATATTCTCGACAAAATCGGACATAAGTATGTAGCTGTAGTCCAAGTTTTTACACCACTTCAAATTGATGGAAAAGATTTTTATGCACTTCTAACTAGATGTGACATTGATTACTATCCAAATAATGAACTCCTCACAATACTTTTAGAGTATTGTGTAAATGAAGGTACAGTATTAATTGATAGAAACTCTGAAGTGTCAGAGAAATCTATTATTAAACTTCTAGGTAGATATAATATCACTATTGCTAAGGCTAGCATGACTCCTTTGACCGACATAGAGCTTATACCAGGTGTATACGTAGTTCACAGCATAGGAACTATAGGTGGTTTAAGCCTTAAGATTGAAGATCCAGAAAAACTTATAATAATGCCTTTTACGAGGAGTGTTATCGAAAACATATGTCCAAGATACTGTAGTTTGAAAACCATTATAATAGGTTTTGATGACTACAACCTCTATAGAGACATTTTTGATGACCTTGTCACAGAATTTAACTATGTAGTTCTTAAAGAGCCTACTCAGTTTGGAGTTAAGGTTTACAGTAGAACTTATGTTCCAACAGTTAAGTCAATTATAAGCCTAGTTATATCTTTCATGATATCAGTAATAATGGTATATGCTGTTAGCGGAGGTTTAGTAGAGAAATTAATCGATATGGGTCACACCCTTTTTATTGAGGGAATCACAAAAGAGCTCTTCATAGCCATAGCAACTCTAGGTATATTGTTGACAGTAACATCGATGATCTTCCCCATACTAGTAGTATCTTCTTTAGGAATACTAAAGAGTTTGGCTATAGTTACCTACCTTATCTCATCTATAGCATCCACCTACATTATAACATCACAACTATCTAGTAGAATAGGAAAATACAAACCACAAAGTATTTCTAGCACCTTTAGCTATATTGTTGATAAATATGTGCCAAATGATGTACTGGTAGAGTGCCTTAAATCTTTCTTGATTGACGATGATTTCTTTAATATAGATGAAATAGAAAGCGTAGTTGAAGAGAACTACTACATGATCAGGATAGAGCTTATATATAGAAGAGCTCTAACTACAGTATCATCAGTAGAGATATATGTTGAGAGAATAGACCACGGAGTAAAGTATACAACTATTGTCGATGTATGGAGCATTGAGGATCTCACCACCAGAACCTTATCGTCAATCCAACGTTTAGCACTCTCTAAGGCTGTGGGTGGTGTTATTAGTTGTATAGAGAGATAGCTTTTAAATCAATAAAACTCTCGCTAATGGGGCGGGGAAGCATTTATACTATGTTCTTCAGTATTGCATCATTAATGTATCTTTTTGTTTACAGAGCTCCTGAGATATTTACATCAATGGTCGTATTATCCATAATAATGATTTTAGCCTCTTATCTAGCTGATAAAAAGATTGTTAAACAGTTCGTAATTACATTAATTCTATCGGGTGCAAAGAGGATTGCTGTAATCTTCTGTCTATTTGTTTATCTATTAGTTCGTATAATTATTATTTCGGTTTCATATTCTCTATTTATAACCAGTTTCACTCTTACATATATAGTTATGGTTTTGGTACATCTAGTAAATACAATCTTAGTAGCCGAAGTCATATACAAGGTGATTAGAAGATGAAGCGTATTGTTGTTATTGCAAAAAATGTATGGAAGTACTATACAATTGAAGGTAAAAATATTGCTGTACTGAGAAACATCAACCTCTATGTTTATAGAGGGGAAATAGTCTGTATACATGGACCTAGTGGTGCCGGTAAAACTACGCTCCTCAAAATTCTTGCCGGTTTAGAGAAACCGGATCAAGGAGAAGTAATAGTAGACGGCTATAATCTATCTATGTTAGACGAAGATGGTTTAGCGGCCCTTAGATCTAATGTAATTAGCTATATTCCTCAAGACTATGGTCTTATAGATGAGTTTAACGTGTACGAAAATATGGAGATCCCATTAGCGATAGCGGGCTTGAGCGAATACGAGAGACAGTCCAGAATATTGAGCTTGCTAGAGTACATGGGTTTAAAGGGAAAAGAAAACACTAAAGTTAAGCTTCTTAGTGGCGGGGAAAAACAAAGAGTGGCAATAGCTAGAGCTCTAACAGTTACTCCTTCTCTCCTTTTGGCTGACGAACCTACTGCTAATCTTGATTGGGATAATGCTAAGAGAGTTCTCGAATTAATGAATAGAATAAGCAAAGATTTTGAAACATCTATAGTAATTGTATCACATGATCCAAGAGTACTCGATTTTGCTACACGAAAGTACATACTGTACGATGGTATTTTAAGTGAACTTAAATAAAATGTGACTGCTACATGGCTCGAGCTCTATTAGATCTATCATCTAGACAGATATCCGGGTACATATTCTTGAGAATCTGTGTGACTTCCTCTAGATCCTTAACAGTATCTATGGATTTCCAAAACGCATCTCTATATATGTAGCCTTTTAGAAGTTTCTTACTTGCAAGTAATGGAAATGTAGTTCTTTCGATATCTCCTTTTACCGGTAAATAATCTAGTATTTGTGATTTCATGATGTATATACCAGCATTTATCGTGTGTTCTATTACAGGTTTTTCTACGAATTCTACTACATAATCTTCCTCAACCTTAACTATACCATAAGGACTCCTCATATAAACTAATGCAATAACGGCTAAAGAATTATCTTCAAGTTTTTTAGACATTTCAAGAGGATTTAGATCTGTTATTACATCACCATTAATTATGATGAAAACCTCTTCGTTTTTGAGAATTGGTTCAGCATTCTTAATAGCACCACCAGTACCCAAGGGTTCGTCCTCAACTACATAACTTATACTAACATCGAATTTTTTACCACTCCCAAAATACTCTATCACCTTCTCTTTTGCATATCCTAGGAGAAACACATACTCAGTAATACCATATCTCTTTAGCCACAGAATCTGCCACTCAGCCAACGGTCTTCCACATATTTCCACCATGGATTTGGGTCTATCGTCAGTTAAAGGTCTCAATCTCTTGCCGAAACCACCAGCAAGAATTACCGCTTTCATTAAACTCACCATATAAGCCTATTATATGGCAACTATTTAAATATTCATAGATGAGCTAACGCTGGGTTAACTGATAAATGATGAATTCACGGACCAGGTGACCAGTAATGGAGTCAAAGAGCGTGTGTGTCATTTGTGGTAAACATGTTTCAGATGAAGAAGCCATTAAATGTTCTGTATGTGGAGCCTCTATGCATAAATCATGTGCAAGAGATGAATCTCTGTTAGATTCAGAAGAAAGCCACCTATGTCCTTATGATGCTATGCTGGCAGCACTAGACTGGTTCGATGTTATAGCAACAACATACCTATCTACATTAGATGAGAATCAAAAAACGGATATTTTAAGTAGATTGAAAGCGTATGTAGAACTTTTGTCTAAATAAGTGAAGAAGATATGTAGATTATAGAACTATCTATAGCTTTTCCATATACCTAACTCGCTAAATATGTAGTTAACTGGAAATCCTATAACGATACCTATTGTTTGAGAAATTATGGGATTTAGAGCAAGTCCGTATTTAATCGATATAGCTGATATATATTGTGCAGCTACTCCAGGCAATACTGCTACGTGAAACAATGAAATCCTTTTCATCATTGAGCCTGTTCTTCTATCCCTAAACGTCCATATCTCATGTAGAAAGAAATTCCATAAAGTACTCACCTCTATAGCTATAATACTTCCTAATACAAATAGTTGTTCAACAACTACATGAGAAACCAAACCCAAGAGCCATAGGGTAACTAGGTTTATAAAGGTACCACTAAGACCAACAAGACCAAATTTAACTGGTCTCCAGTTAGATAACCTTAGCACATGTATAAGAAAATTAGCTATAGTCTTCATACCCAATTTACTTTTTCCATAGACACGAGCCCTAAAGGTATAAGGTACTTCAGCAACCTTTTTAGGATAGCATCTCTCAACAATTTCCAGAAGTATCTTGAAGCCCATGGGGTTTAGCTTATCTCTGTTTCTATCAACAATATCTCTTTTAACCATGAAGAACCCCGACATAGGATCTGATAAGGTTCGAACATTTGGAAGCAGTAGTTTAGCTATTAAGGTCGCGCCTTTCGATATCACTAACCTTGACTTAGACCATCCTTTAACACCTCCTCCAGGTATATATCTAGATGCTGCAATAAGATCATAGTGTCCCTCCTTCAACTTTCTGATGATATCATTTATAACTTCGGGAGGATGCTGTAGATCTGCATCCATAACAACTACATACTCTGTCAGCGAGAAAATAATACCGTCAATAACAGCAGAAGATAAGCCTTTCATATTAATTCTTCTAATGACTACATCATTATTCTTTAGATTTTCTAGCGCTATAGCCCAAGTACCATCAGGACTATTGTCATCAACCATAACCATATCGTAGTGTGTCAATACTACTTTTTCCCTTATCTCTCTCACAAGTATATCTATGTTTTCTCTTTCATTGAATGTTGGTATGACTATTGATAACGACATTGCCTAGTTCACCATCTAGCATGAGTTATTTACATCAATATCTAGCTAACCACTAGAAATATGTATATGTTTTTCTAAAATTAAGTTATTGTATATTAGATATTTCTAGAGCGATATTAATTATTAAGAATATTTATGTGTATCTGCATAAAAACACTAGACAGTATATCCTATGGACTTTGAGATATGTTTTATCTAGCATGTTTTAGGTGAAGCATGTGGCTAGAGAATGTCTATGGAATAAAGATATGGTGAAAAAACTCATATTCAATCTATCTAACATCTATGCTATGGATCTTAATGAATTTGTTGTAAATATTGCTATAAAGTCTAATCAAAATACAGAATTGAACTACTTTGAAATATTAGTGACAATAGTACTAAGTCAAAACACGAGTGATAGAAATGCTATAAGAGCATTTAATGCTTTAAAGAATATGGTTAAAGAAGTAACACCTAAAAATATACTTGCAATAGATGATGGGAGTCTAAAAAACGCTATAAGGGTAGCAGGTTTAGCTAATAGGAAAAGCGATATCCTAAAAAAGTTAGCTTATGTCATAAGTTCTAAACCTGAATTTTTTAGAGAGATTGCTCCCCTTGATGTTGAGGAGGCGAGAAAGATGCTTCTGGAATTACCTGGCATAGGCTTTAAAACAGCAGACGTGTTTCTGCTCTTGGTATTAAAGAAGCATACATTTCCAATAGACACACATATAAATAGAATCGTGAGAAGACTAGGTATAGCGAATCCTGGAGATGGATACGAGGATATCAGATTAAAGGTAGTTAAGTTCCTAGAAGGTGATGTTGATAGTTTATCAAAATTACATATGTTGTTAATTATGCATGGAAGACGGGTATGCACATCGAGAAATCCTAAATGTTCATTATGTGTAGTATCAAAATTATGTTGTAAAATAATACAATGATTTATAGCTACATTGTTTAATCAGTTATACCGGGTACATCATCTATTCAGCGCTCAGCTAACTCTTCATCCTAGAACTACTTAATAACATTACTAACACATATAGTTTTTAGATCCTTAATATAGTAATCTACATATTGTCTCATTTATCTCCAGATAGGTTTTAGATCTCTTACTAAGCTGATGCATTGTTACCTAGTTAGAATCTTTATTGTAGTTAATCAATGCTTATGGTCTCTAGTGTTTTAGTCTAAAGCTTATTTTAATGTTTAGCTCTATCTAAACTATGTATATGTAAACTCTATAGGTTTTGTTATTTACGTCAATAGCTAGAATGGCTGTAGAGTTCAAATATTCTATACCGTAATCTAGAGCTATTATCATTGTCCCTGGTTTAGCTTCATTTAACATTTTATGCTTTATTCTTTCAATTGATTTAGATGTTAGATATAGGTATATTACTGATGCTCGAGACAGATCAACATTAATTATATCATCGTTAATGAACTCTATTCTATTGCTAACACCCATCTCAACAGTATTCCTTTTAGCAATTTCAATAAGCTTAGTATCTATTTCTACACATACAGCATTAGCTCCACGTCTAGCAGCCTCTATTACTATTCTACCATCACCACAGCCAAGATCATAGACAATATCGCCATAACTCACCGAAGCTATATCCATAACGTAGTCCACTACTTCTTTTGGAGTAGGTACCCAAGGAGAATCTATACTACCATACAATACACCTAAATTTTCCCAAAAATAGGCTAGTTCGCTAATGTCATGTGTCTGTAGATTCGTGTATAACCACCTCTACACATTAAGAAGAGATACTAAATTTAAATTATGACTAGCTCTATACCCACCCTATATATTCGTTAATAAGCTCGATTAAGTCTTTGGACTATTAAACACCTAATACTTCACCATATACTTATAGAGTTATCTACATATCCATAGCATAAGCTTGGATGATTCAAATAACTTTCTATATAAGAGCTGATAAAATCATCTAATCTTATGTCTGGCTAGTTTCTAAAGCTTGTTGCGTCTAATTGACTTAAGGCAAGTTCATAGAAAAATAATTATTGTTCCCTATGATAGAGAGGTTGATACCGTATCAACTCTTGAAACCAGTATAGCATCGATAGGATTAGCAAGTATTGATCTAAATCTTTGGAGAATGCAAAAAGTTTTCAGGTAAAGCTGAAAATGATGTGCAAAAATGGTAATGTTATTGCTAATAACGATTTCTATTATATTACTATAAGGCTAATGGATCCATATGTATATCGTAATTATATATGGTCCTAAACCATGGGGTATGTCTCCATCTCATTCTAGAGAGCCGTATTTGTAGGATTTATTTCATCGTAATGATGAACGATCTTTAAAGAGAGGAAGAATTAGAACCTCTGCTAGATAAACTCAATGTAGATAGAAAGCTAGTATTAACCTAGATCTATTGAATACAGAGTTTGAAGCTAAACGTTATGATCCTTGTTATATGGATTCTAGATGAAAGTTAGAGATGGAGAATCTATGTTCCGAATCTTGGAAAACAGTATTAACGGCTATACCAGTAGAATATAAGACTATGCTTATCACCCCTCTCACCCTGTTCATGCAAAGAATGTAGAGAAAATTGTTAAGACAATGTTTATTGTTGCTAAACACATAGTAGAGTTTAATTATAGTAAAGAATCCAGTGGCTTGGTGCCTAAAGAGCTGGAAAATGATGTAGAAACACTCTATAAACTACTGTTGAGACTAGAGATTTCAACACAATAGATTAAAGCATAACTGAATATTTTAACTTCCTCACTTTCTACTCTCTTTCGAGTGTTTCCTGCTGATTCGGCTAGGAGAAGACTCAATGAACCTGGGATATCTATCATAAGAACTGATGTGAAATAACATGACGATTGCAACAACATTGACATAAGATTCGCACTACAGCTTACGCAAATATTGAGGAATCCATTAGAGAGCATATTAAGCACCTCGAGAGAACAACATCTTGGGTACTGCCAAAGCTGGTATATGTGTGGAAAGAGAAACATAAAGCCTAGTATACCTAAGCTCAGCAACAATCTACAGAGAACCGCTGAAGCTACCCATAGATGAAAGCCACTCAACAAAACCTCTATTGTTCTACAGGTTGAGCAAGCTCCAGGGAGAAGAAGTACTAAAGGTCTTCACATCTACGTACAGCTTAAAGTATATAACCCTAAGGCTATTCAACACGTACGGACCTCGCCAGAAACTCTTCATACGCCAATGTCGTAACGGTCTTCTTAGAGAAGGCCTCAAGGGATGAGCCACTAGTAATCTATGGCGACGGAACTCAGACAGGGGACTTTGTGTATGCTGAGGTGTAGCTGAAGTAATAGTTAGAGAGGAGGTTTTCAACAACGATGTCTACAACGTTGGCTCAGAGAAGCCTACCACAATCAAGGAACTCGCTAGAACCATCATGAAGCTACTGGGTAAAGAGCTACCGATAGTGCACATACCACCAAGACCTAGAGACATAACACACAGCATAGCCGATATCAGTAAGATAGTAAGGCTTACTCAATTCAAGCCAACACCAATCGAAGAAGGACTTAAGAAGACCATAAGCCAGCTAAAAACATACAGTACCCCTGAATCCCAGCTCTAGGTTACCCAGAGATCAAGAGAATACTAATAACATCAACTTTCTCACCTCACAAGAGAAAGCTGGCGTAGATACTAGACGACGGAGTTAAACTTCGCATAGAAGTATGCCAAACAGCCCAAATCTACCGAGACCAAACACTAGTTCAGTATGTCTATGGTTAGCAGGATATCAACCATCAAGACATATAGAGAGCAACAGCAACTAGTTATATTGAGGCTGTGACAATGAAGAAGACCAAAGAAGACAATACAGAGTTATACGTGATTGTATTCAAAAAAAAACTGATCAACGAAGTTACGAATAGCATCAGTAGAGAAGAAGCAATAAACTACATAACAGGGAAAATCCTACCAAACATAAAAGCAGCATTCAAAGAAATAAAGAAATCAGAGATACACTGAAGAAAAGCTCAGAACAAAACTACCAGACCAGCAACTAGAGGCAAACACCTTGAGAAAGACTCTCGCAAAGAGAGGTTTGGGTTTCATGCTGGTTGATGTGATTTGATATCAACCCTTGGCTTCAT
>Ga0209394_1001242_pt1 | contig 15701 bp, 10 predicted proteins | sample JNZ201metaG_FD_184122 | JGI IMG/M metagenome (GOLD analysis project Ga0209394, IMG submission 184122) | Hot spring microbial communities from Jinze hot spring, China to study Microbial Dark Matter (Phase II) - JNZ 20120812A (SPAdes) (version 3) ... | reverse complement strand
CGAGGAGGGTGAGGAGCCGAACATAGATAGGCTTCTAGAGGAGGTTAAGAGCGTTCCAGATCCCAATGAACGTGACCTAGTCGGCGAGGTCACTATTAAAGAGCCAATTTACTATAGTCTTGGCGGTGGAATCAGGATCGTGCTGATAGACTGCGGTGTGAAGGCCGGAATAATAAGGTGCCTACTTAAGCGCCGCGTAGACGTTATAAGAGTCCCGTATAACTTTTCAGCTGAAGAGATCTTGGAATATAAGCCGAATGGGGTTCTAATAAGCAATGGGCCTGGAGACCCAAAGAAATGCGTTGTAACCATAGAAGCTGTTAGGACCCTAGCCGAGGAGAGCGTGCCTATTATGGGCATATGTCTAGGCAACCAAATTCTCTCGCTGGCAATGGGGGGCGATACATATAAGCTGAAGTATGGTCATAGATCCCAGAATCAGCCGGCCTACGATCTTGAGACGGGACGCTGCTACATAACAATACAAAACCACGGCTACGCTGTTAGAGCTGAATCTCTCGAAAAGACTAGATTAAAGTGCTGGTTCATAAACGCTAACGACAAAACCGTTGAGGGCGTAAAGTTCAAGAATGGGCCGTCATTCGCCGTCCAATGGCACCCCGAAGCATCCCCAGGGCCATATGACACAGAATTTCTCTTTGATGAGTTCCTTAAAAGGGCTGAGAGGGCCGGGTGATGGATTATGCCGAAGTTTGAGTGGGTGCGGAAAGTCCTAATATTGGGCAGCGGTGCTATAAAGATCGGTGAGGCGGCAGAATTCGACTATTCGGGAAGCCAGTGCCTCAAGGCGCTGAGAGAGGAAGGCATAGAGACTGTCTTAGTTAACCCAAATATAGCGACGATCCAAACGGATCCACGTTTAGCTGGTAAAGTCTACTTGCTGCCAGTGATCCCAGAATACGTTGAGAAAATTATTGAAAGGGAGCGGCCCGATGGTATAATGCTTGGATTCGGCGGGCAGACTGCCCTCAACTGCGGTGTTCAGCTGGCTAAGATGGGCGTCCTAGAGAAGTATGGCGTAAAAGTCTTAGGGACATCGATCGATGCCATCGAGAGAGCCTCTAACAGGGAGCTATTTAGGCAGACAATGCTTAACGCCGGCGTGCCTGTTCCGAGGAGTAAATCTGCGACGTCGGTTGAAGAAGCGGTACAGGCAGCTGAGGAGATAGGCTACCCAGTTATGATTAGGGTTGCCTACACTCTAGGCGGCAAGGGTACTGGTGTTGCTCGGAATAGGCGTGAGTTAATTGAGATTGTGAGTAGGGGTTTAACCCACAGCATGATTAGACAAGTCTTAGTTGAGGAGTATATTGGACATTGGAAGGAAGTCGAGTATGAAGTTATGAGGGACTACAAAGACAATTGTATAACCGTCTGTAACATGGAGAATTTTGATCCAATGGGGGTTCACACCGGGGACTCAATAGTCGTCGCCCCCTCACAAACATTGACGAACCGTGAGTATCATATTCTACGCTCAGCATCCATAAGGGCTGTTCAAGCTCTAGGCGTTGTTGGAGAATGCAACATCCAATGGGCCCTTCACCCATCCTCAGAGGAGTTTAGGGCTATAGAGGTTAATCCAAGGATGTCTAGGAGCTCAGCTCTGGCCAGTAAGGCTACGGGCTACCCGCTGGCCTACATTGCCGCTAAGCTGGCCATAGGCTACACGCTTCCAGAACTGATCAATAAGGTTACTGGCATAACAACGGCTTGTTTCGAGCCAGCTCTAGACTACATTGTCGTCAAGATCCCACGCTGGGACCTAAAGAAGTTTAGAAACGCTGATCGCCATATAGGCACGCAGATGAAGTCCGTTGGCGAGGTTATGGCTATTGGCAGAACATTTGAGGAGGCTCTCCAAAAGGCTGTTAGGATGCTTGATATAGGTAAGGTTGGTCTGGTTGCGAACGCCGATGATGATGAGCCGGAGCCGCTGGAAGCCATAAAAGACTGTCTAAGGAATCCGACAGATGAGAGGCTATTCAAGATAGTTAAAGCGATAAAGATGGGGATGCCCATAAGAGAGATCTACCGCCTAAGCGGAATAGATCCATGGTTCCTCTATAAGATCAAGAATATTATCGATATGGAGAAGATGCTCAAGAAACTAAGGATAGATGAGGTGGATGCGCCTGAGGTTATTAGAGAAGCTAAGCGCTTAGGGTTCTCAGATGCGCAGATAGCTAGGTGCATGGGTTTAAGTGAGGAGGACATAAGGCGCTTTAGGAAAAAGCATGGGATAATTCCAGTTGTAAAGCAGATTGACACATTGGCGGCTGAGTGGCCTGCCAAAACAAACTACCTTTACATGACCTATAATGGCGATGAAGACGATATAAAATTTGATACTGGAAAGAGAAAGGTTATTGTTCTCGGCGCAGGGGTCTTCAGGATAGGTTCAAGCGTCGAGTTCGACTGGAGCTGCGTTAATACAGTCTGGGCTCTGAAGAAGCATGGCGTGGATGAAGCCATAGTAGTCAATTATAATCCGGAAACAGTCTCAACGGACTACGACATATCAGACAAGCTTTATTTCGAGGAGCTAACCCTGGAAAGGATACTAGACATATATGAGAAGGAAAAACCCCTAGGGGTAATAGTTAGCGTAGGTGGGCAGATCCCGAACAACCTGGCCTTAAAACTCTCTAGGGCTGGAGCCAATATAATTGGCACATCGAGCGATAGTATCGATACAGCGGAGGACAGATCGAAGTTCAGCGCCCTGCTAGATAAACTCGGCATACCACAGCCTAAGTGGAGTAGGCTGACGACGATTGAGGAGGCTGAGAGGTTCGCTGAGGAGATAGGTTACCCAGTCTTAGTTAGGCCGAGCTACGTCTTATCCGGGGAAGCCATGAGGGTTGCATATAGCAGAGAGGAGCTCAGAGACTACCTTGAGCTAGCTGCTAAAGTCTCAAAAGAGCATCCGGTTGTAATATCGAAGTTCATTGAGGGCGCCAAGGAAGTTGAGGTTGACGGAGTCTCAGATGGAGAGGATGTTTTGATAGGTGCGGTTATAGAGCACGTTGAGCAGGCTGGCGTACACAGCGGGGACGCTGTCATGTGTATCCCGCCGCAATCTCTAAGCAGCGATGTCATAAAGAAGATTGAAGATTACTCACGCATGATCGCTAAAGCCCTTAAAATTAAGGGGCCATTCAACATACAGTTTCTCGTTAAGAATGGCGAGGTCTCGGTTATAGAGTGTAATCTTAGGGCGTCAAGATCCCTGCCATATGTAAGCAAGAGTAGGGGTGTAAACCTTATAGAGGTTTCAACAGCCATCATGTTCGGCAAAACCCTTAGGGAGATGGGGTTACTTGAGCTTCCACCAATACCATATGTTTCAGTTAAGGTTCCGCAATTCAGTTTCATGCGACTGAGCGGTGCAGATCCAGTTTTAGGCGTCGAGATGATGAGCACTGGGGAAGCCGCATGTATAGGCGAAAATTTCGCCGACGCACTTCTCAAGGCTCTACAGGCTGTCGAGTTCACGTTCCCAAATGATAACGGGGCGGTTCTGATAACAGTCGGCGGCGAGGAGATGAAGCGTAAAATAATCCCATTAGCCAAGAGCCTAAACGACTTAGGCTTCAAGATTTACGCAACAGAGCATACTGCCGACGCACTCCGCAAAGCTGGATTGAAAGATATTACAGTCTTATATAAGGTTAGCGAGTATTCTAGGAAGCCAAACATAATGGACTATATACTGCAACGTAAAATAGATCTTGTTATTAACATTCCCGCAGCTAATCCTAATGGCGAGCTAGCCGACATACTCAGAGACGAATATATTATCCGTAGACTGGCAGTCGAATACAATATTCCAATAGTCACAACACTTGAGCTAGCCTCAGCGATAACTAAAGTTTTAAAGTATAGGCGTAAAAACGAGGTTATAATACGATCATTGAACGAGTATATGGACAGCCTACCACTAAAATTCTGGGGCCAATAAAGGGGGATGTTTACAGGGTTAAGGCGTTTCAAGATTTTGAAACGCGGCGTTTCACAGCGTTCCTTAACTAAAACCTTTTACAGAAATATAGTGTGGTGATCGAGAATGAGGTGTGGGCATAAAAGGATCGCAATAACGATGCTACTTCTATCTTTAGCGTTAACACCTATGCTGGCGGCTACTGAGCAGGTTAGAGTTGCGGGAATATACGACTCCTCTCTAGAGGGGAGGGCGGAGGCTATGCTCTCCTTAGCGGACAAGGCTAAGGTGAGAGTTGAGGCCCTACTGAGCGCTGTTCTCGCAAACAAAACGCTGGTCACAATGATTGAAAACTTGACATATACTTTAGATGGGGTAAACAAGATTTTTAATTTGGGTGTAGAAACCCTCGAATACGCAAATAGAGCTTACAATGATAGAAATTATACTGGCGCAATATCGCTTGCAATAGAGGCTATGAGATATTTCCACGACGCCTATAAGGAGCTCAATAGTATTCTATGCGAGGCGGGCGTCTTAAAGGACGAAGTTATTGAGGGGCAGGGTTTGCTCATAGCCATCCAGTGCGCATTAGAGAGGATAGAAAACACCAATAAGGCCTTTGAGAGAATAGCGAAGAAGGCCGACATAGATATAACTAATGCGGCGGCTAAGCTAAATGAAGCGAAGACCATTCTAAATGTTACTAAGGCTATGGAGCTACTCCAACAGGGCAACGTTTCAGATGTCGCACATATGCTCGCTGAAGCCAATAAACTGATCAGCGAAGCCTTCAAAGAGCTGAAATCCTCGATTAGGGAAAATCTCAGCGAAAAGATAGAACACTTCAAAGAGAAGATTAAGGAATTGCGTGAGAGAGTTAAGGAGAAGCTCAGGGAAATGAACGTGGCTGAGCATGAATTCTTCAGGCGTTGGAACTTTACTGACGCTGAAGAGTTCTGGAGAAGGCAAATAGAGGTACTGGAGAGGGTTAGAGAGCGAATAAGAGAAGGGGTTAATGCGACAGAACTGGAGGTTGTGGGTAGGAGGATGCGTGAAGTCTGCCTAGAGCTCGAGCTCAGGCTTAGGGAGCGTGAAGGAGGAAACATTAAGATTGAAGTGGATGTGGAAAAGACTGTTGAGGTTAGCGTCAGACGAAAAGTGACCGTAACCTTAAATATATCTATTAGAAACGTCGGCAATGCCACGGTAACATTCCCGGACTCAGCGTTTGGAATCGTGATTGAGAGGGAGAGGAATGGAAGGTGGGAGCTCTATGCTTCACCAATATCAGCGCAGGTGCTTCGGGATCTTAAACCCAAAGAAGTCGGATGGGTTGAGATAAGGCTTGTGGCAGCCGAGCCCGGCAACTATAGAATAGTGGTGCGCGCGTTAAGTAGGGAGGGGCTTCAAACCATAGCCACAAAAGATTTCGAGTTACCGTAAAAAAGAACTTTCATACATTTACCTCAACTATTTTAATTCGACAACATTTTGAAGCCCAACCTTTCTGACGCGAACGACGCCCTGTTTTTCTAGGCGCTTTATCAGCCGCCACATGCTTGTTCTCGGTATATGTGGAAAATTCTCCCTCAACTCGGCTTCCAGCACCCTACCACCTCTCCTCCTAATGAAGCGAATAATCTCGGCTTCCTCGTCGCTTAAGGCCTCTTTAACCCTCCTTCGCTTTAAATAAACGATTGTTGTAGCGATTGCACATATAGTGACTATTGTGATTATCATGTATTCTATTGGCAAGATCCGTGTTATAGATGGCTGTTGCTGGCTTGGTGGCCGCGAGGAAGGCGGCATTGGCAGCTGTATAGGTAACTCATATTTTATTTCCCAGTCTCCGGGGCTTAAGTCCATTTCAAGCCGGCTTTCGACCACTCTTATGGCTGATGGAACACCACTAAGATACATTATTGTTGCGTTCTCTGGGAGAATTAATGTTAGCTCGAAGGGTGCTGTGAAATTGATTGTCCAAAGACCAAACGCCTTGTGTGTTAGCCCGTCTGTACTGTATTCCAGGGTTATCTTCGCGGAGCCTAAAGAATAGATGGTTATATTATTCCCGCTCAAATCATAGTCTAGCAGGCTGTCATTTTCGCCTAGAACTATTATACCGCTAACCCTCTCCATAGGAGATAATAGTGGAACCACTATTAACGGCTCATATTCATCGACCAACAGCACAATATTGACATGAACAACACCATCCCTGTAAACTGTTAATGTAGCCTTTTGAACCACATATGCTCCCTGAGCACATAAAGGGAGGAGAAAATTGACGGAAAACACCATTAACATTAGAAACACACATAATCTTTCTAATACTCTCATTCTAGTCACCGCCCAACTTCATTCCCTTAAAAGTCTTTCCAAACTATCCTTCAGAATTTAAATTAAAGATTTAGGACTGGTTAGATCTACTCAAAGAAGTCCTCGCCCTCAACCAAATACTTTCTTACGGTATCCTCGTTAACTTCTATGCCCAGCCCCGGCTTCTCCGGGACATTCACAAAACCATCCCTAATTAATGGTTTTTCCAACCCTTTAACGAAGTCCTCCCATTGAGCTACATGTGTAGCGTGGTGTTCGAAAGCTATGAAATTCTTTGGCATAGCTGCGGCGGCATGAACGTTTGCCATGAACGCTATCGGCAGCCCGTAATTGTGTGGAGCTATGAGAACGCCATAGAGGTCGGCAAACTCAGATATCCATTTAAGCTCATATATGCCGCCGACATCAGAGACATCTGGAGCCACTATGTCAACAGCATGTTTACCCACTAAATCCCTAAAACCATACCTCAAATAAATCTGCTCGCCAGTAAGTATGGGTGTAGTGGTTCTCCTAGAAAGGAGGCCGTAGAGGTAGACTTCAGTATACGGCGAGTAATCTCCAGTAAGCAGATCCTCAGCCCACATCAAATTATATGGTTCAAGGGCCTTCGCCAGTTTTAAGGCTGAGGGGAAACTTTGCCCCGGCCCGCAATCTAGCGCTAAGCCAACCTCATCGCCTAAAACCTCTTTTAGGGCTTTCACTATGGCTATCTCGGATTTAAGCCCCCGCTCAGTTACATGGCCTTTAGTTGGATAGATTGGCTCCGCTTCCAAAGATCCACTCTTAACGCTTAGAAGCTGTCTGCCGTGAAAACCTATATCGAATTTCAGGATTGTGAAGCCTTCTGGCAGCGATTTCATACGTTTAGCTTTCTCAGCATAGGCTTCCGGAGTGAACATTGATGCTGGATCGCTTGGATCTAGCGGCACCCCTACCCCACAATCACAGTAAACCCTAACCTTTTCACGGTTTTTACCGCCCAGAAACCTGTAAACTGGGAGGCCGAATACCTTTCCAGTTATATCCCATAGAGCCATTTCAACAGCGCTAACCGCTGACCCCCAGGGTTTAAAGCCGCCCATATGTTGAACATGCAACATAATTTTACTAATATTGGTTGGATCCTGGCCAACTAAGAAGTTTCTTAGGCGTAGTACATGGTCTCTTGGGCAATGTGCCTCCCCATATCCATATACGCCTTCATCTGTATCGACGCGTACAATCCCAATCCTTCCTAAACCTGGAACATTGACAACCGCCACCTTTAAATCCTTTATCTTCAATTAATACCTCCCCCTACCTGGATGTAAACTGCGCTTTAAAGGCGCTTCAAAATAAAAGTACTCCGCCAATAATATTAAAGCCTTATTTTCGGCAAGATTTAAAACTTGAAATCAATATATGTAAAGGGTAATGCTTAAAGCTGGAGGATTTACATTATGTCCTTAGAAAAATATATTGAGGAACTTAAGAAAACTCCGACAGCATCTTTGTCGGATGCGCTAAACCAGATCGGCATAAATGGGACATTGAACGTTACTTTTCACCCCACCTTAGAGGGTGTTAGGATTGCCGGGCCAGCTGTCACTATATTGCATTCTTATTCAACTAGGCGGGTTATCCCTATAGAAGCTATAGATGCGATAGACAGTGCTGAGAAGGGCTCTGTTATCGTGGCGGCCATAGAGGGTGGCGAGGCAGAAGATATAGCGCTCTTTGGCGGCTTAATGTCCCTCGCATCTAAGGTTAGGGGTCTTGAGGGAGCTGTTATGTGTGGCGCGATAAGGGATCTTAGGGAGATTAAGGAGATGAGGTTTCAAGTCTTCTATAGGTTTCTCTCACCCAACACTTCGGTTGGGAGAACCGAGATAAAAGCCGTGAATGCTCCGCTGAAGTATGGTGGTGTAATAATAAATCCAGGCGACATTGTTGTAGGCGATGATGATGGAATCGTCGTGATACCGAAAGATAAGGTGGTGGAGGTTATAGAGAGAGCTAAGCGAATTGATGAGCTGGAAAGGAAAGAGTCTGAAGAAATAAAGAAGGGTAGACCATTCTCTCAGGTTATAAGGGAGTACGCTAGAGTTTAGTTTTCCTCAGAAAATCTTCAACCTCTCTTCTTTTTGGAATTGGTGCAACGGCTCCTAGACCAGTCGTAGTTAAGGCGCCTACAGCGTTAGCAAATACTCCAACTTCTTCCAGAGGTTTCCCCTCAAGTAATCCAACTATGAAGGCTCCATCAAAAGCATCTCCGGCACCGGTTGTGTCAACTACATTAACTTTAAAACTGGGGATATGGATCTTCTTCTCCCCATCGAATATGATGCAACCTTCCCCACCCATTTTTACAACAATAGTTATCGGTTTAGCGAGGCCACGTATCCTCTCAATAACCCTATCTGCATCTTCATTATAAAGTAGGGCTATGTCCTCTTTGCTCACAAATATGACGTCTGCTCTCCGCATAGCCTCCTCGATGAAGGGTCTAGCGTAATTGGGCGGCCACAATTTAGGTCTGAAATTAACGTCAAAACTGAAAAGCCCCCCGTGCTCTTTAACTATATCAGCTGCTTTTAAAACCGTTTCCCTGCAGCTCTCGCTTATAGCCATTGAGATCCCGCTCGAATGGAATACTTTCAATTTGCTCAAGTACTCCGGGTTTAGATCTGAGGGCGAGTAGTGGCTTGCAGCTGAACCCTTCCTAAAATAGGTGAAGTCGTGCCCGCCGCCTGGCAGAAGAGATATGAAGTAGACGGCGGTGAAACCCCCCTTCTCAATTATGACTTGAGAGGTATCCACGCCCTCCCTACGCCAAAGATCCAGAAATGATTCGCCAAATTCGTCATCTCCAATGCGGCATATGTAGCCAGCTTTTCCGCCAAGCCTTGCAACAGCAACGATAAAGTTTGATGTGTCTCCGCCCCAACCCCTCTTAAATAATTGCACATCCTTAAGTTTACCTATTTCTGTAGCGCAGAATTCAACCATAGGTTCGCCGAAGCTGGCAATATCAACCATGCGAGAGCACCTCACACTTACACTTAAGATTTGGAGTTAAAATTCCTTTCCTCTGAGTATACTTAGCGATGAATAGATGAGACATGTTGTGATTGATGCTGCTGAAATTATTTCTGGAACGGCAACACCCATCTCATATATGTTGGCCCAATATAGCAGCCAGGCAAGTAAGCCCACTAAAAACGCCACTATTGCCAATACTTTCCTGCTCTCTATAAAGTAGATTATGCAGGATACGCCGGCTGAAGCGAAGAATAATAGGGATACGATAAAGTGTAGGGTGCCGTATATCTCGTCAAACGTTGCTATAAACTGCAACATGAGGGCGGAGAAAGCCACTGAGAAGCCCGTATATTTAGCGTGGTTTAATAGGGATTTAATGGCATATATGGCTGTTAGAAAGCCGGATAAAAGTAGCCCAGAATTAAATATTGGGGCTACATTACTCCTCTGAGCATGCCCTAAATCACTTAAAGCATTCCTATACCAGCTGAAGGACGGGGACAAACTTATTGACAGGAATATGGAGACAAATGCGATGGCAGGCCCTATTATCCCGAGATATGCGAAAACCTTCTCTCCCCTAGTACACTCCACTCTAACTCACCTATTTTAGCTGCTAAACTCCATATTTTTTCCTAAAAAGAAATTTAAAATTAATACTGTTTAGTCTATATGGAATTTTATCTCAGAAGGGTGGGCTTATGCTCTATAAAAGGGATTGGCAGAACGTTAAAGGCATATATGAGGAGTGGTGGGAGTATGAGCTTAATCGCCCACTAATACAAATTACTCTACCAAAGCGTGAGGGAAACGGCTCCATAGACTCGTGGGCCTTCCTAAGATACTACCCTAATGTCAATGAGGCTCTAAATAGGATGCTCAGCCAAATCTCAGATACAGAGTTTCTGATGGAGGCTTACCCAAATGTTTGGATTAATTTGGGTCCAGGCTCTCTATCGGCTTATCTGGGGGCGGAGTTAAAGTTTGATGAGAAGGTTAATACCGCGTGGTTTGAGGGGAACATGAGCTTAGATAATGTGCTTAAGGTTGAGTTTAACCCAGAGAATAGGTGGTGGAGGTATACTTGCTTAGCGTATGAGGCTGCTAGGGAGATGTGCAGAAATAAAGCGATAGTCGCATTCACAGATCTACTGGATCCAGTGACTGTTTTAGGACAGCTTAGAGGCCAGTATCCGACAAGGCTTCTGAGGGACATGTTCCTTGAAAAGCAGAGGTTGAGGAAGGCGTTGATCAGGCTACAAAGCTTATTCTTCAGGTACTTTGAAGAATCATGTAGACTGATAGATGTTTCAGAGAATGGTTATTCTACTTGGGCCAATATATGGAGCGGCAGGAAGCATTTTGTTCTGCAATGCGATACTATAGTTTATCTGTCGCCGAAAATGTTCAGAGAAATAGTTTATCCGCTTATTGTGGAAGAATGTGATTATTTTGAGAGGACAATATGGCACCTGGACGGACCACTAGAATTGAAGCATTTAGATGATTTGTTAAGCATAAAGAATTTGAATTGTATACAGTGGGTGCCTGGAGAGGGAAATCCCGATTGTGGAGACGACTGCTGGATTCCACTATATAGAAAGATTCAGGAGAGAGGAAAGCTTATCCAAATACCCTACGTACCGCCCGAGAAGATCGCCCATCTATTGAGCCAGATATCACCTAGAGGAGTCGCCTTAAGGACTAGCTTTAGGACCAAGGAAGAAATGGAGAGGATTTCTAGAGAATTGGAGAATAGATTTGGTGTTGAGATAAGCCGCTAGCTCCTCTTTAAAGGCGCCTCCTAAACACTGATATTTTGATGTTCTTCACGCCGAAGGGTCTTAGAACATACTCATCAGTCCAGTTTGTCTGATCCCTAAATGTTTCTGGACCTATAAAGGCTGGGTCGCCCTTATAGTGAAGCGGCCCCAAAGCATTTCTGAGCGTCCCAACAAGCAGCACCCTTATCTCATTTTCTCCTGGTTTTAGGAGCCCTGTAGCATCAACCTCGTATGGTGGCAATATTGTTTCCCCAGCCTTTTTACCATTAATATACACTATGGCCAGCGATGAGTTAAGCCCCTCAAGCCTGAGAGAAAGCCTCGCATCTTCAGGTACACCCAGATTTACATTCTTACTTAACTCGATCTCACCAGCGTAGAATGGATATCCCATCTGGCATAGATCGCCTAATTCAACAAAGGGTGGTTCCTCAACAATCTTTGAGGAGCCCTTAGCTCCTGCTTTTACTCCAAAGTCGCCGAGCAGGTAAATGTTCTCAAGTTCAGGCTCTAGCCCCACAACCCCCTCCAACTCTATAGTGTTTAATCCTCTGCTGACCAGCTCTGAGATATCTATCATTGGGAAGTTCCAATCGATCCAGTATCCGCTGGGCCTTGCCTTAACCTCAGACCCATTAACATATATTTTGAAGCATTCAGGTCTCTCGACAACCAAATATATTCTTTTACCTCTAAGATCTATTTCTGACTCAAACTCAAATCTCAGCGAGAACCTTGTTCCCAACCCGTTCCGCACTATAAGGTTATGTGCCCTCCAGAGGGGCATCAGCTCGCTCCAAGCTCCCTTAACCCTATATCTACAGTAGTCTAGTACAAGTATGTTTGGGTTAATTCTCCTGACCCTCCACACTCCATCCACGGTCTCCTCTCGAACCTTAATCCATCCCTCCATCTTCTCTGCTACTGGTGTGCCTGGTCTCAAAATGAACGTTGCTGAGCCGATTGGTTCGAGTCTTATCTGCCAGAGGGTTTTTCCTGAGGTGAATTCCGCTGGATACTCTCTCCTCTCTCCGCTTATTGCATCCCAAATCTCGACTTTAAACGATCCATGCATGGAAAGCCTTAAATCATGAGAGTTCTCCCTACTAGTGTTAGCCAGGAAGAGTATAATGCTGCCGCTCTCCTCATCTAGCCTTAAGTGGTAGAGGACTTCGCCCTCTTCATCTCCATCTATCAGGATGGGTTTAGGAATATCTTCTAAAGCCTTACTTATCGACTTCCTATCCACCCTATCAACGTTTACGGCTTTATTCAGCACTTCAACGATCCTCTCACTCTTTTCGCCCCTCACTAGGGAAGGCTTAGGTGATATAGCTATTAGCCTACCGCCGACCTTAACAAACTCTTCAAGCATCTTAACTGTGCTTTCTTCTAGAGTTAAGCTAGGCGGAACCACAACGACATCATAGGACATCCTTCCAATCGAGATCTTCCCATCTTTAACGCTGCCATACTTAGCCATCAACATTTCATCTCCCAAGTCAAAGTCTATGTGGAGTGAGAGCAGAGTTCTCAGCAGCGTTGTCAAAAGACTATCTAGCTCTTTGACCTCAGATACGTTTAGGGGCGAGAATGACGCCCAAGCGCTCCCAATAGGATGTATAACTAAGACGTTAACTATACGCTTCCCTATAGAAAGAATATAGCTCAGCCTAGCGAAGTAATCCTCTATGATCCTGTTATACTTCCACCAAGGTTGGCTCCAATGGAAATTAAGCCCATAATCCCGCTTTCTCCTACCGCGCATAGAGTATGGAACTAGATGGTGGTTTAGCAGGTTAACGCCCATAGCGTATAGCCAATCCCCAATCCACTTTCTATCTGCGAAGGATGGATAGTTGCCTGTGCAGCCGTATGTCTCACATAAAACTCTTTTCTTCCCAAGCTGATTTGCTACACTTGAAACCTGCTTAGCTGTTAGCAGGCTACCCCAAATATGCATGCCCAAATGATCTATGCCCGGAACATGCTGGTATTCGTAGTGGGGCATTACCGCGCCACCACATATCAACTGGCTTAAGAGGCTATCCTCAGCCAGGTAGTGGCCAGTGAACTTTAATCCATTTCTATCACACCACTCATATATCTGCCTTGAAAAAGCTTCTAGGAAGAGCATTGTCACCGTCTTCCAGAAGTCATACCTAGTCCTCCTATAGTTTCCGATGTTGAAGAGGAGCTCCGGCAGCCTATCCAATATATTGTAGCCGTTCATCTCCTTAAAGCGCTCAACAAGCCTATCAGTCCATGGTAAGGCGAAAACTGGGAACCTAGGCCCCCTAGGCGGGACCAGAACAGTCTCGCCAAACCCGGATACCCTAGGCCTACTACTCGATATATTTGGCTCGTCAGTGAATACTCCAGGCATGCTCTTACCAGCATCATCCTTAAATCTCTCGATGTAGGGAGCGTATGCAACCTCAAGGAATTTCTTTACAACTTCAGCGCTCAGTAGGTCGACATAGCTCATGCCGCTGAACCATGTCTCACCTGGAGGCGCAGTGTAGGTTATAAAGGATAGATATAGGTATCCGCCGCCCTCCTCACCCGGCTTAGCAGGCATATACTCGCATGGTAAACCCTCATCATTCAACTTGCACTTAAAGTTGGCTATGATCTCGCCGCCGCCATAAGCCCTCTCACCTATAACTGCAGCCAGAGCTTTAGCCCTATATTTCGGTCCAAGGGCTGGAACTATCCCACCGGCGAAACCCGAAGGCCACCAAAGCTCATCATATATCCATATGAACATTCCGCGTCTTTTTGCCTCATTTAACGCTGCCTCAAAGGATTTAAACCACTCTTCGCCTAAGAATGGTGTGACCAAGCCTTCCCTGGCATGAAAGAAGGCGCCGCCATATCCACCATCATCCAGCAGGGCGACTTGGCGGACTATTTCTTTGGGGTCAAGGTAATCATTTATGGACCAGAATGGCACACCCCTATATTCCTTAGGCGGATCCCTAAACAATTCATAGTTTATCAAGTGGATCCCACCAGTCTATCTTAAATAAGGACATTTTATAAGCCTTATGATCCCGAAAATTCTCACAATGTAGGAGAATTTTTCGTGGGCGCTTTGTGTTCCACGTGACTAACACCCAGCCTCACAGACGAGCGGGCTTCGCTCCTCTCAGCCGGGCTCTCTCACACGTGGAATTTTAGCGCCCACGCCCGCCGTGTCCCGCATCTGGGTAAACTCTCCCTCATCGAAAGGTGATGCGACACCTCTCTCAGTCAAGTCCGTCTCTGCGGGCCCCAGATAGGGGTTCCGGCGGGATTAAGGCTCATATCATCGCCAAAATCATGTAAAAGAGAAAGGAAGAAATAAGTTTTTCTTCAGCACTCTGCTGCTCATAACCTCTAAAATGTTATTAAGGACTGTAGCTTCCCCAATTAACCCATAAAATTATATTTGGCGGAGCCTTCTAAGACCAAGCCCTCAAATATTGGTGCTCAATAAAAGCGACATAATTAGCACTCCAGCTATGACCGTTATTGTTTGAAGGAGTGTTATTTTCCAATGTATTCTCATTTTAAGGGCGCGATAGTAGACTAGGAATATGCCGGCCATCGCAAGAATTATTGATAGCGAGAGAATCATGTCAATCGGCTGGGGTAGAGATAGGTATATGGCTAGCGGCACTGCAGCTGATGCAAACGTTGCTCCCCCGCATGCTAAGGCCGACAAAATGCTCATTTTACTCCTCTCCCTACGCAGCAGATTTAGTAATTCCCTGGCTAAATGAATCGCCTTAGTTCTCTCCACGCTGTCTGGGATATCGCTTAAACTATAAATTATTAAGTTCTGCAATGTCGTTAAATCTGCAAGGTTCTCGGTTATCCCGCCAAGAAGAAAACTTGAGAAGTTTGTTATTGAAACTATTATTAGGCTTAATATTGATGCTATCAGCGTCATCTTCATGGATAAGCCAGCTATAAGGGAGGATAATATCAATGTAAGGCTAGCAACAGTTCCATCCGCTATGCCAGCTATGATCTCCAGAATTGGCTCACCCTTAAAAAGGAATTTTCTCCACTCTCTACCTATCCCAGCCCCTTTATCAGTCAACTTAACATAATCATCCGATACAGATATAAGCCCCTCCTCAACCATGCTTTTTAACATCTCATTAAAATCCTCGACATCTATATTAAATCGCCCCTTGCAAATGCGGCATATTTTACGCTCTAAACTACGCTTTAAAATGGGTTTCTCACCAAGCTCTACAAGAGTGAGGATTCTTAAAATGTCTGCTAAATCTTGTATTTCAAATGACAATTGACGTAATTCACCGCGCCCAGAAATAAACGTGTGGAATCTAATAAACTTTCTGGAGACATCTAATAGCCGAACAGATTCCGCTATCCTCGTAAGGGGAGGCTGGAAGGGAGAGAGGCTATCCCGGAAAGCATGTTAGATATCAACAAAAAATAGTAAAACATTAGCCGTTAAGATTAAGCCAGAATTCTGATTTAGAATTCAGAATTCACTTAATTTTTATAAGTTTCCATATTTTGCTGAGGTCTATCTCAAAGGCTGCAGCTGGATTCTCCAGTCCCCAGTT
>Ga0209394_1001236_pt1 | contig 15747 bp, 12 predicted proteins | sample JNZ201metaG_FD_184122 | JGI IMG/M metagenome (GOLD analysis project Ga0209394, IMG submission 184122) | Hot spring microbial communities from Jinze hot spring, China to study Microbial Dark Matter (Phase II) - JNZ 20120812A (SPAdes) (version 3) ... | reverse complement strand
CTTGAATTCCGTAACCCCGCGAAAACAGTATATGCAGTTAAAACTACAGATTTTGCAGCCTGGGAAAAGGTTTATCCCTATTGAAACCCCCCGTCTCCTCGACCTAAATGGCCCGTACACTATGGCCCTGCCTCTAAATGGGCACTGCAAGCACTCTCCACTTGGAGGACACAGTGCGTACAGCATTAACCCTTCTTCCCGCCTTTCTTGAGCGCTCCTCCCCAGAGCTCCCACGCCCTTACGAGCTCATCTCTAACGTAGACTTCTTTCACCTTTTCAACAGTACCGCTTCTCCTGTAGACGGTTACGAGTTCGCCGGCTTTCTCGCCGACGTAACCTATCACGCTGGCCTTTACACCTATATCGTGGAGGATCCTCAAAGCCTCTCCAACCCTGTCCTTGGGAACCGTTGCTACCAATGTACCCGAGCTGATGAGCCTAAGTGGGTCTAATCCCAGCACACTACTTATTACGGCTGTTTCCTCGGCCAACAGAACCCTTTCCTCCCAGACGTATATGGTCGTGTTGGAGGCGTAAGCGATTTCCACCAATCCGCCGAGCAGACCGCCTTCTGTGGGATCGTGCATTGAGGTGACTAGTCCCGCGTCTGCGAGAGCCAGTGCCTCCTTAACAACGCTCACCTCCCTGATGAACTCGCTACCGCGCTGGACAACACCCTCGGGTACACCGAGCTCCATTAACACATCCCTGAAGTCCGTTGCCAAGATCGCCGTGCCCTCAATGCCCGCTGACTTGGTCATTACCACCACGTCACCGACCTTGGCACCGCCTGTCGTCACGTACCTATCCTTCTCGGTTATTCCTATAGCCGTCATGGATATGAGGGGTCTCGTAATGCCCGGCGTAAACTCGGAGTGACCGCCTACAACCATAGCTCCCACCTCTTTCGCCGCCCTGTCCACCTGGCTCGTTATCCTGTCTACGAGCTCTTCGGTGGCGTTTTCGGGTAGGTATAGTACCGAGAGAAGCCAGCGGGGCTTAACCCCCCGCACAGCCACGTCGTTGGAAGCTATGTGGACTGCTAACCAACCTAAGAATTCAATAGCGCCGGTAATGGGGTCTACATGCGTAACCAGGACTTTTCCACCGCCAATATCTATCACGGCCGCGTCCTCGCCTATTGAAGGCCCCACGATTACCGAGGGATCTAAAACACCGGTTCTACTCAAAACATACTTGAAAAGCATGTCTGGAGAGAGCTTTCCAACCACGCCTTGCACCCGTTATAACATTACTGCTACCGGATAAATAACGGGCGCCCGTGGCGCCATTAGGAGGTCCTCTACGTGCTTTTCGATGGAATTCACGTAGTCGAGGCGTGCTTCTACCGTGCGTTAACCAAATAGCTCTAACAACATGTTTTCGAGGTCAGCTATTACCTTTACGAGCGGTTTCAACGGCTTGATCTTAGCAAAGACCCCGGCCATGAACTCTACGTCGCTCCCGTTCACGGCTTTTACCATTGGCGCGAAGGTTAAGTAAGCGAGCATGTATATTACCGCGTTCACGGCCAGCTTAACTACGGGCGGGCCTTGCAGGATCACCGTTAACGGCAAGAGCGGTAGTGCTGAGACTAACGCCGCTAAGTAAATGCGTGACACCCCCACATAATCTAGCTTTACGCGGTACTTCCTAACGGCCACTCCCAACCCGTACAACGTCGAGACACCGGTCGCCATTACGATGGAGGCTATTAAACCCTCAACGCCGAGCAGGAAAGTCAAGGCAGTTGACAGGGGTACAAACACGCCCGTATATACTAGCATGGACTTCAAGTATACTCCGGGATCTCCTAGACCGCTGAAGAAGCTCCCGAGGACGGCTGAACCCAGGCCAACGTATAGGTAGTTTAACGTGAGGAGCGATAAGTACCAAGGTGCAAGAGTGTACTCGGTTGTTCGAATCACCGCTATTATCAGCTCCCGGGAAGATAGGATTACAAACACTGAAACGGGAACTACCAGTAGCGAAGAGTACTTAACAGAGTACGTGAACATCCTCTTCAAGTCTTCCGAGTTCCCGCTGAGCTTCGAAAACGCAGGGAAGAGAATGCTTGAAACCGGTGTTACTAGAAGCGTTACCATGGCTGTAAAGCGCAGTGCCAAGTTGAAGTTTCCTATCACGAAATCCGAAGGAGTAGAGTGCGCGAGAATGGTGTTTCTAAAGGTGTCGTTAAGCGAGCCTAGGACACTCGCAAAGTACAGTGGCATGCCGTAACCGAGCATTAAAACAAGGTCTTCTCTTAGCGAGTACGCGTTAAAACCCGCGTTGAGGTTTAATTCCTTGTAATGCTTGCTTATTGAAAAGAAGCCTATAACCACCCCTATCACGTAGGCTATGGCGTTCCCTGCGAGCGCGCCCGGCACGTTGAAGCCCAGAATTACGAAGAGCGGTGCTAGAATGGCCCTGAACAACTGTAACGTGATGTTCACCAGGCTACAGCCCTTAGCGTCCCCGAATCCCAATAGAATGCTACTAGCTACGTTAAACGCTGTCTGGAGCACTACGAGGACTAGGATGACTCTCACCAGCTCGACGAGCCAGGGCCTATTTGTAAGTAGAGCTGTTAATTCGCCGAGTAGAAAGTAAGCCACTACGAAGACGAGAACGGACTCGGCTGTGGTGAACAGCAAGCCCCGCTTTATCAGTAAAGCAACTCGGCCATCCTCGCCACGGCTCTTATAGTAAGCTATGTACCTCGTTAAGGCGGCATTTACACCGAGACCCGTGAAGACTATCAGAAACCCCGGAATAACAAACGCTAAAGAGTAGATACCGTAAAGTTCAGGGCCCAGTAAGTTCGCGACGACAATACCGCATATGGCAGATAAAAACGTGGATAATGCGCTACCGCTGAACAGGAACAAAGCACCCGTAGCGGTCTCCTCGAAGACCCGTGGTAAGCCGCTATCGGCATCACCAGTCAAGTACGGGGCACCTCGAGCCTTGCTCAGCGTTGGTTGCGTGGCTACTAGGCACAGTATCCAAGTTCACTATCATATTTGGGTTCTCCTTATAAGAGTAACCCGGCTCTCGAAGAGACCAGGGCCTACTTTCAGCCGGTTTAACGATTCTTGGTGCGCGTCCCGAGGCCCCCGACAACTTCATGCGTTACAGCCTTTATTAAGGGGGTGCTCGGATACCTAGTTACGTAGTGTTATCGGCGGGTGGGATCTTTGACTTCCGTTTTAGGCGTTGAGAAGCTAGTTGCAAGTATAGTCGAGAACTTGAAGGCTGTGGCGAGCAACATTGACTGTGCAGTTGCCTGTGTTAGCGGAGGTATCGACAGCACCACGTCAGCCATACTCGCCAAGAGGGCTCTCGGAGACGTGGTTTACCCCGTGTTCATAGATACCGGCTTCATGAGGTTGAACGAGGCTACGCGGGTTCGTGCAGCCCTTTCGGGGCTAATTACGCTAGAGGTCTACGACTTCTCCGAGTACTTCCTCTCGAGGCTTGAGGGCCTCAGTGACGCGGAGGAGAAGCGGATTGCATTTAGGGACCTGTTCTACACCGCCGTTAAGAAAGTGGCCGAGGAAAAGGGGTGTAGCTGGGTTGTTCAAGGGACAATAAAGGCAGATGTGGTTGAAACCGTTGGCGGCGTGAAGACACAGCACAACGTTTTAAATGAACAGCTTCTTGGTAAGTACGGGTTAATGGTCATCGAGCCCCTAGTTGACCTCTACAAGCACGAAGTGAGAGCAGTTGCGAGGTACCTCGGGCTACCGGAGTACATTACCGAGAGACAGCCCTTCCCAGGCCCGGGGCTCCTCGTTAGAACTGTGGGGAGGCTTCGCAGGAACAAGCTCGAATTGGTCAGGAAACTAACAGACGTCGTTGAGAACTCGTTTGTAAATAAGGGTTACAGCCAGTACTTCCCCGCGGTCTGGGAGTATAGCGTTGTTGAGAGCTCCAGTACAAACGGCGTAGAATACTCCGTGCACGGCGTCAAGGTCACGGGTGTCTTTGAAGGTAAACGTAGTTATGGCCACCCCCTAGTCGTTGAAAAGTGGCCTAGAAATGTAGACGTGTATGGGCTTTACAGGGAGTTTGACACCGTAGAATACCCGCACATCCTAGTAACCCTCGCCGAGAAAGAGAGTGGTTCCTACTTAGTTGCGCTGAGGGTCGTTAAAACAGAGAACTTCATCGTCGCAGAAGTCCCGAGAATAGAACTCGGTGTTCTTAGAGCGCTCGCGGACAGGATCCTAGAGAACCCGGAAGTTAAAGCTGTGGCCTTTGACGTAACGCCCAAGCCCCCTGCGACAATAGAGTACGAGTAGAGGCCGCGTTTTTTACCGCGTTTATTGACCTTGATCGGCAACCCCACTCCTCACAATAGACTTGACCGCTTTCGAGCCCTTCTAGACAGTACATCTGACATCCTCGGAGCCGAGCCTAGCGTGGACAAAGGATCACCGGGTTGCGCGTGACGTGTATAGTACTACACTGAGTTCTCCGCGCGCGTTTTCAGCACGGCGTACCGCGCGCTGATCCCGGCATTCCCTGTTTACTATAGAGCTAAGCACGTATCGGCTTGATACCCGGAACCGTGGCCGTTTTTAGCCTTGAACAATCTAACCATTACCGGGGTAGGCGAGGCCACGTAGCTGGAACTCATGCTTTTGAAGCTCTTAAGGTGCTGTGATGTGAGTACTGATGTCTTGGCCGTGCTATACTTGATCGTGCCGGCCGTGCTCGTAGCGTGGACCTTCAAAAGGCTCGGGCTGGTAGAAATAGTGGGTTTTGTGCTCGGCGGTATACTCTCGTACTACTTGCTAGAACGCCTTGGAGTGGCCGTGGAGGGTGTGGTTGAGTATGCCGAGCCGATCCGGTTAATTGGGTTGATACTATTCTCGTTCGAGGTAGGAGCCTCCCTGGACATTCGGGGGGTCACCAAGTCAGCCCATGTGGTTTTGTCAGCGGAGCTTGTTTTTCTCATAGTGGCGTGGATTACAAGCGGGGTTCTCGTCACGTTACTGGAGCTCAGTGTACTGGAGCGTCTCTTAGTCTTCCTGGTAATCGTGAACTCCTCCACGCTCGCGGTAGTCGCTCTCCGGAAGTCGGGTCTCAGGGGGGATGTGTACGAAAGAGCCGCTTTACAGACCAGCCTCGAGGACCTACTACAGTTCGTAATTCTCGGCTTGCTAGTTACGGCTCCCCAGGTTCAACGACTGAACGCGATTCAAGCACTGCTCGACGCCTTACGGCTGGCTGGCTCGGTGTTAGCGCTCTTCCTTGCCGCGAGGTACTTGTCTATGCTGCTTAGTAAGAGCCCATTCACTCGGGGCAGGGCGGAGAAGTTCTTTACGCTAGTTGTACTAGCAATGCTGTTCTCCACCTTCGCTTTTTCACTCGGATTGCCCGAGCTTATAGGGGCCTTCATAGCCGGGTTAGCTGCATCCCTGTACTTCGATTTAAGCGACGTTAAGGACATGTTAAGTGGTGTGAGAGAACTGGGCTTACTGTTTTACTTCACAACGCTGGGCCTGGTGATCGCGCCCTGGATGCCCAGAGTAGACTTCACCCTATTCGCTCACGCAGCGGTCTTCGCTCTCGTGGCGATAGCCACGAGAGTGGTTGGAATCGCGCTGGGGCTTGCCGTCTCAGGCATGGATGTGCGGAGCTCTGTGCACACATCACTGATCCTCGCACCAATTAGCGAGACGGGAATGATCTTCGCGTACGCGCTCGCGGAGAGGGGGTTTATCGGGGTTAACCTGGTCATTCTCGTGACGTTTTCTGTTCTCTTCACAATGGTCATCTCTTCGGCAATTACCCCCAAGTCCTCCAACATAGCAACACGAATAGAGGCGCTGCTACCCCGCCGAATGATCAAGGCCATTAACGCCATTTCCAGGGTTTACTATGGGCGGGTAGAGTTCTCACTGAACGCGCTGTCAGCGCTGATCCGGTTCTCGGCGCTCTCCTTAATAATAACCACCGTTACCAGCGTTACCCTCGAAGCGCTAATGCACTTTAACGCCCCCACTTTAGTACCAACCCTGGTCATGATTACCTCGCTAGTACTGATTTTACTAGTGCACGTAGCAACGCTACGTAAGTTAACTAAAATAATGCTGAGCTCTATTAGCGGGCTCAAGAGGGCGACTCCACTAATAGTACTGAACACCGTCGTGGATTTCTTGATGTGCATGCTCGCAGTAGCACTCCAGATCTACCTCCTCTACGACTACATCTACAGGCACCAACCCCTACTACTAGTACAGGAATACGCGGTGGTGTACATTTCGACAATGATCGTGGCCACGATCACCATATACGAGACGGTGCGTCGCTACAAGCAGGTTGTAAAGCCTAGTTAAGAGTAGCGGAGTACAGCTCTCGGAGACGTAGCTGGCGTCACAAGTAGTCCGGGACCCCCACTATTAGCGCCAGTTGCACGGACTACGCAGCCTTAACGCTTAATATGCCGGTAACTAAACAGTTTACTTGGGATGAAGAAGGCTGTACTCGCCGAGCAGTGAAGAATCCGTTGAATGCCGACCACTTCCTACCTTGACTACATTATCTTAGTAGAGCTCTACGCCGGATTCGATATCATGGCATAGATATACCTGCCCGGGTGTTTCCAGGGCAGTCTGTGAAGAACTCTTGCCATATAGTAGTTCAAAGCAAGACTGGCGAGTTCCCCACCTCGCTGCTGGAGAGATGGCATTGCCCGCTGAAACGGATCTTTAAAGTTTCTCTATTTCTTGGTGTAAGTGCTGGATGTCCTGGTACGGGTATACCTCTACCTCACCTTCCCTATCCACTAGCACCATTATTGGCTTCTTGACACGTCTACTCTCTATACAGCTTCTCGCCCTACGCCATATTAGCTTAAGTAAGAGCGATATATCTGCTTTGATTTTAACGCCAGCCCTATCGGCCTCCTCTATTACTAGTGCTGGAATGTCAACGTGTCTCGTGCCTTCACTCAACAACACCTTCACCGGCGACGTGGCTAGCTTATACGCTATGATGGTTTGCCTAGCAAGCTCGAGGTTTCTCAAGGCCCTTTTCTCAACTACTGCTATGTCCTGGTGTGAAACATTCAATGAAAATGCAACTTCCCTTAAACTCAGCCCCCTGGCTCTGAGCTTCAAAACCTTGACCTGGCGCTCTGTGAGCAAGCCAAGCCTCTTGGACCGCGCCATGCAGGTCACCATCCAATACACACATTTGACGGCATTGGGGGTAAAATCCACAAAACACCACACCTAGTAGGGCGTATTCATTAAACGGAGAGAGCGCTACGTAGCAACGGCATTAGTTTACGCTTCAAGACTCACCCCTTATACAGCGGTTACTTGCGCATCGCTAACCAGGATGTAGTACCTCTACGAGTACGTAGAGTTTAACACTTATGCAACGCGTACCTAGACGGCTTCACTTGGAGATGCCTTCGGATGGCGGGGATCAAGTACTGACTCTCCAAGCTCGAAACAAGCATAACTAGGCTCCTCAACCGGAATCCCATCCGCGAGAACGGCCTCTCCCGCTTCAGCTACTATTTACGGACCACGCGTTCACCACGATGTAGCGACGCGGTAGACAGCGTTGCGACTACTAGATAGCAGCTACCAGGTCGTCATACTCGGCATAGCTTAATCCCAGGAGAGTAGCCACGGCTTTTAATTCCTCCCGGATATCGCCGGGTATTAGTACGTGGTGGTTTGCCACGGCCACGAGGGGCATCTTCTTAACCGGGAACCCTAGCTCTAGGATGGCCTGCATCCTGCACATGGTATCGTAAATTAACCCACTGCCTAGAACGCGCCCCGTGGTCATCGCCATAACCGTGAAGTCGGGGCTCAGCGATGCAACGGTGTAGACGCTACCCAAGAGCCTACCAGTCAAGGAGTAAGGGCACCCGCTCTCGAAATGGGTCGTCATAACGGGCTCCCCGACCATGTTCAGCGCAATGGTGCAGTGAGCGAAGTAGGCTCTTTCATCCTCGAAAGCAACGGCGTTTGCTACCCAGCCACTAGTACGGGTCAGCGCTTTGGAGATCAGCATGAGCGCCAAGGCGGCTAAGTCTCCCTCGCACGAGGTCACAATTCCCTCGCTGTTCAGTAGCGCTAGGGCTGTACACGGCGTTATACCGTACTTCACCAAGTACGGGAAGCAGTCTACCGCGATTCCATCGTAGTTACCGGACTCCACCACTGCCTTCAAGGAGGCGTAGACCTTGGCTGCGTTGACTAGCATACCTCTCGGTACCTTGGATTCCACCTTGCTGAAAACCCCTAAGAAGTGCTCCACGTAGTCCCCTCTCGCGGATTCGATCCCCGAAGCGAGGTCGTCCATGGACATGACATCCACCACTGACTCGAACCTAGCCTCGAAGTCCCTGGCACTCCGAGGCTTTTCCCCGCGAGGCACCACGAGGAGCACCTTGGAGTTCAGTAGAGACGCCACAGCACCGACTACGCTGAGCATACGTTGCACTTCCATGGCGCACTCCGGGGAATTCACGCTTCTACAGTGAAACAGCCGCGTCCACGTACCTTTAAGCTCCATTTTAGTCTTAGCGGACACGGCCGATGCGAGGCTGTTGTGCTCGCCGTGGCCGAAGACTACTACTCTGCTGTAGTTGGCGGTGGAAGCGAACTTCTGCATTAACCCACTAACACCACCAGTTAGTGCTATGAGTACCGGTACTGCATCACTGTACCTCTTAGCGTACTCCTCCACTTCGCCTTCACTAGATATGGGCGACAAGAACTCGACGCTGAGCCCGGCCCTAGAGACATGCCCTTTCACGACTTCGTACACGGACGCGTAGTACGCTTCTCCGTGAAGCCTCGACGCGAACGGAATAACACATATCCTCTTCACGCGAAACACCCTACCAACGAACTATAGGCAGCTCGCTTTAATCTCTTTAGTCGCTAAATAAGCGGGCAAGGCGGTTAGATTGGCCCGGGGCCGCGCTGTTCTCGCAAGGTATTTAAATACGCGTATCCATTACTAGCAGTAAACAGGGTGAAATAGTACATGGTCGTTAAGTCCAAGCTCGTTACACCTCTTTTCATCCTAGTCCTCTTGGCGTCTGCAATGCCAGTCCCCTTAATCGCCGGTAACAGCTATAGCTATAAAGTAGCGCTAGAAAACATGGGTATAAGAGTACCGCAAGAACAGGTAAAAGGCTACTACGAGCTCTACGAAGTGGCCCTTAAGGGCGTAAGAGTACTGGAAGCTACCGGCAACTACGTGCTAGTCAGCCTAGACGGCCTAGATAATGCGGGCTACGTGATGGTGCCCGGTAAGCCCTTACTGCCTTACGTCACCTATACGTTCATAGTTAAGGGGTACGTGAAGGAGGCCAGGGTACACGTGGAGCCCCTATCCTTTAAGACCATTAGATTAAGTAGCCGGGTACTGCCTGCACCGAGGCCTCTGACCTACCACCCAAGCTACCCGAATAGACTCGAGCACGTTCCCGACGAGGAAGTGTACGGTAGAGACAAGTACTTTCCAGGAGTACTAGCAGAGGCTAATGTATACCACGGGCTTCTGGGTAGGAGTGTATTGTCCGTTAAGGTGTACCCAGTTCAGTACAACCCGCTCAAGAACGAAGTCGTGGTCGTAGATCGCGCCGTCGTCAAGGTCAGCTACACTAAGCCCGCGTACATGCCGTTCAATGAGAAGAGCCTACTGATAATAACTACGCAGAGCCTGGCCGGGCTACTCAACACGACTCTAGGAGACTTCTACAGGGGTAAGGGGTACAGTGTGACGGTGGTGGATACGGAGTACATCTACGAGAAGTACCCTCCCGCCGGCACTATAAGCGATTACCCGGGCTTCTACAACCCCGCATTCCCTGATAGGATATACGAAGTACTCCAAAGATTCTACAACTACACTCTTGCACTAAAAATCATAAAGTACCTAGAAAGCACCCTGGGTAGTTACTCCCACGTACTACTGGTCGGTAACGCCCTAGACGTGCCGCCGAGCTTCTACTACCAGTACTCTACATACATGTACTTCTACCTGGACCCCTATAACGCGTGGATGCCCACGGACATATTCTACTCCGACTTGGACAGGGACCTCGTACCGGACCTGTTCGTGGGCAGGATACCCTTCAGCAACCCAGAATCAGTTAGCTACGTTGTTGACAAGATAAGGTCATGGTATAACGCTCCGGCCGCTAGTAGTGATAAGCTAGTCATGGCCGGGGGATACCCCTTCGGGCTTTCAATGATGTTCGGTGAAACAGCGCTTTCAACAATGACGCTTTTCAACGACACGTGGAGCTTTAACACGGTGCTCTTGACGAGAACTAGCGGTAACTACTCACCGGTAACAGTTAAATCCGTTCTACAGGGCTACGAAGACGCTGCGTGGTTTTTCCTACTCTCGCACGGTGAAGGCACAGCATTCGCTGACCTGCTGATGACTCCGGAATACAGGGCAATAGAGTACCTAGCTACCTCAAAGGACCTACTAGCAATGAAGCCCAGTCCAAGCGTTCCCGTGGTGTCCAGTGTTGCCTGCACAAACGCGGCATGGGATACCGAGCTAGTACCGCCTTCGGAAAGCTACTATACTCCTTTCACCCCACCCAGTATTGGTCAAGCCATGCTACTGTCACCCGCTGGTGGAGTAGCGTATGTGGGGTCTGCCAGAATAGCGTGGGAGTACTTAGGCCCCTTCGTGTTCGAGGACGGCGTCATCTACAACTACTATTACGGGGCAACGCTACTGCACAGGAAGATCATATCCACCTATAACAGCTATAGAATGATCGGCGAAAAGGTGAGTCTCGGGCAGGTGGTTGCCGAGGGGCTAGCTAGGTACCTGTCCGAGGTGGCAGTTTCCGGGGTAATCGTGTACCCCGAAGACCTCGACGTCATCATGTCCGAGGTCATGAAGCTGTCACTTCTCGGGGATCCAGCGCTAGCGCTACCGGTACCCGAAAAGGCTGTTGAAAAGCCTTGGATAAGGTACATTAAGGGAGTTAACCCCCTAAGTTACCTCAACGCCTACACGGTGTTCTTCATTGGGGAAGGGCAGGTACCACTGTACAGACCAGGTATAGCCGGCGTCATGAACATATCGGGTGGTGGCACATCGGAAGTAACGGTAGTCGTGAACAGGATATTCGGCGACTCGGTAGGCCTGTACTACCACCTACCAATAACCACGGAGAGCACGTCGATCCAGGAGGGGGTCGGCGTCTACGAAACCCTCTTCGACAGGGAGAGAAGTGGTAAGGTGTTGATAAAGTTCTGCGTACCCGGATGGGGCGAAGTAAGGTACTTAGCGACATCAATGGGCTTAGCCGTAAGCCCCGAGAGGGCTAAGATGGGTGGGCTAGTAAGCATTGAGGGGTTCGGCCTCGACATCCTCGGTTACATATACGAGGTAGAGCTAGTAGTAGCCGGTAGAATAGTAACCAGGGTACCCGTCGATCCCACGCTAGGTTACTTGAACTGGGCCCTAGCCCTCCCCTACATAGTGCCCGGAATATACAACGTTACAATCATTCTCCCAAGGGGTTACTACGATCCAGCGCTATCACCAGTGCTACCTCTCCTCGCGGCTAAGTTAACGGTGTACGGCGAAGAGGGGTTGAGCGTTAACGTTATAGCGCCGAACGCGGTGGAGGTTCACGAAAAGGTAGCCGTACTAGTTAATACTGTGTTCAGAGGGGAGCCGGTGGATTCGCAGATCACCGTGATGGCCATAGGCCCCGACGGCTCAGAGGTGCAGCCGGTTATCAAGAGGCTGAATGAAGGGGTGTACTTGGTGGAGTTCACGGCCGAGGCACCGGGGGCTTACAAGGTTATTGTCAAGGCGAGTTACGGAACGGAACTAATAAGCGCCTACGGTACCGGCGGCTTCGCAGTAGTAGCCGTTGATAGGCTATACGATGTCGGTGAACTAGTACAAAACGAGGCTGAGAAGACTAGGACGTTAGTTGTCCTGCTAAATGGAACCCTGTCGGCCGGCTTGGCGGACCTGATCAGGGACATTAAGGTGCTCGGCAACGGAGTAGTTGTCATAGAAACGAAAGTAGGTGAGGTAGCCGGGAGGCTAGTAGAATTGAACAACAACGTCTTAGCCGTTAACACGTCGGCCGGGCTTCTCTTCATAAAGCTCGACGATCTAGGGGACGATATACGCGTAAAGCTCGAATCAGCAAAGCTGGAGGTTACGGGTAAACTCGAAGACAGGATAGGTGAACTTGAAGACAGCGTGAGCAAAGTGAACAGCACAATTAACACTAAGCTAGAAGAGCTGGACGGTAGAATTAGCCAAATCGCTGGAACAGTGTACATCATGATAGGGGTTCTTTACGTGGTAGTAGCGATCATGGGTGCAGTAATCCTAGTCACTAGGAGAAAGCATTAATCCCGCTTCACTTATTTGTTTTTAACCCACTCTCTGCCTCCTGAAGGTTACCCAGTGCAACCCATACGTACTGGCTTTAAAGCGGGAGACCAGTTAGCTGTCATCCTCGTGAAACCGCTTGAAGCGAGTGTAATAGGCCGCCCGAAACAGTAGGGCTCTCCACCGAGCTTTTCAGCAAAGGATTTACCTGGTTATATCAAAAATTATAAATATAATAAATATAAATACACCTTGCACGCTATTAAGGAGTGGGGCCGGGGACCGTGAATGCCACGGTATCACGGGGACTCGGCGTAAAACGCGTAATTAGGAGCCATGTAATGCGAATTGCACCGGGTTTACTTCAGTTACTCGACCTGTACTGCGTCAGAACTACGGGTGAAGACTGCATTACGCTACTGCTCACGAACCCTGAGATGTTTAGGGACATCTTGCTGGAAATATACGGTTCACCATATACCCTAGAGGTCGTTATAAGGCTATTCCTATATCCGTTGCTACTAGAAACGAGTAGCAACGAGCCCGTTGACATCTTGGCTAAGCTATTTGTAAACAATCCCCGTGAACTGCGCGAACTAATACGGGAAATGATGCAGACGTGTTCGAGGTGAACGCGCCTCCGGGTAGTGGAAGTGGTAGCGCCCTGAGCGCTCCGTGTAGCGGCGAGCTGTAATTACGGCACCCCAGCGGCCTTGACGTCTCGCCCTCGAAAGCGGTATCCTTTACCCTGAACCCACCGGTCGCTACTACTTGCGTGCACCTCGCAGATTAGAAGACCGCGATGTGCGAATTGCCGCTTTCCGAGCAGGCTTACTGGAAACAGCACGATATAATGTGGCCTCACGCCTCTCCGTGTTTTATTCCGTGCATTAATTTCGGTTCTAGTAACGGTATTTTTCTAGCCTATATTTGGTTTCTAACACGAGGTCTCTGAGTAACGTGTACGTGTGCAGTATCAGTGGAGTTATGATGAGCGACACTAGCGAGCAGTAGGCGTGCCCGCCGACGAACTGGCTGATCACGGAGAGTATGCGCGTAGAGGCCCACCACGCCAACGCCATTGAGAGCGCCGCTTTAACAGCACGCATAATGACGTAGCGCAAGCCCCCTTCTACCAGATGGTAAAACATGCACTTAAAAGCTACTGGAGTACTGGGACAGCGAGGCCGATGGAGAGGACCCTCCACGGTTCGCTTCCGTGGCTGGCCCACTACGTGAACGCGACCACTTCTTCAACGGGCTTCCTTCTACGTGGTTTCGGCTCCTCGGCCGGGTATCCCAGCGCTACGATTGCCTGTAGATCGCAGTTTTCAGGCGGGTTCAGGACCCTATTAAAATCTTCCTTCAAGAAAACGGGTACACCGAGCCAAACGCTACCTATGCCCATGCTCCACGCCGCTATGATCAGGTTCTCGATCGCAGCCGACACCGACTGTACCGCCATGAGCTTCTCGTACTCGTAGTACTCGTCCTTGTAGATCCTCTTGCGCAGGTCAGCGTACACGGCTATGTAAACGGGTGCCCGGTACATTCCTTCATCGATCCTCTTCATCCACTTGACAACCGCCTCACCACTGTATGGTTTTAGAAGAACACTCGTAGCGTAGTACTCATGCGCTTTTCTGAGGAGCCGGTGTACCTCCTTCCTCTTTTCCTCGGAATACACCACTATGAAAAACCACTGCTCCGCACCTTGAGCTGTGGGGGCTCTAGTGGCGGCTTCGAGCAGCTTCACCACCGTACTCAGGGGTAAGGGGTCTTGTTTAAACCACCTAATACTACACCTCGTGAACAGCGTGTCTAGGCACTGCGACATGTGCTCTCCCAGTCGTGGATGTGAACTTAGTATTCACGAGGGATTTAACGCCGGTATGGCTTTAATATGCTTTATTAACTAGCTAAGCGGTATATTTTGCCTGGTGGCGAGTAGATGGCGGATTTAAGTGAAATCGTAGGTGTTATTTCTGCAAACCCCCAGCTGGCCGTCGTCATGATAATACAGTTCATACTGGGCCTTGCCCTAGGCTACATCGCCGTCAAGGCGTTCAAGTACATCGTCGCGTTCGTAGCCATCTTAGCGCTCGGCTCACTCCTATCGGTTTGGAGCATCGGAATGACGCCCGAAGACGTCTTAAAAACCATTGGCTTAACAGTAGCTGCCGTCAAGAACCTAGTAGTACTGCTCGGCTTAACTACCGCAGGCCCCGTAACCGCAGGCTTCATCATAGGCGCAATAACCGCTCTCATCAAAAAGTAGCGTTAAAGCCTCACGACAACGCCCAACGACCAGATCCGATCGCGACGAGAGCCTACATAGCACCCACCAAGGACGCGGTTTCTAGGGCAGGTTGGCTCTTCCCCCCTGTTTCACGGTGACTACTAGCTACTCTACATGCGGGTTATAAGCCACCTTCGAGCTCAACGGCACGGAGTTCACGCACCCAGCGAGTCATCACAGCTGATCACCACAAGGGGGCCACAGGCACCGCATGTCAAAGCCTCCTAAGTCCGCGAAAACACTTGACTCATCACTAACTACAAGAACTCCTACGAAAATCAGTAAACACTATACACTAAAACGGCTGCAACACCCCATTCACTCTCTGGAAGGCGGGGTTTTCAACTGTTAAAAAATAAAAACCCTTAGCATTTTTATAGCTTTAAAGTCACTAGATTATTAGATGGTGTAAAGAAGTGAGGTATGCACTAGTACTGGCTCTAGCCCTCTTGGCCATGACGGCAACTCTAGCCAGCGTCTTCGCATACTACCCGTTAACTCTGCAGGTTGTGCCAACGGCTCCGGGAGTCGTGTTCGAAAAGGGTAGTAACGCTGGTCAACCCGACATCGGAGCAAGGAACACCATCACGGTCTCCGTAGGAGCCAACAAGACATCGGCGACCATCACCATTCACCCGACCTACCAGGAGAACTACTACAAGGACGTTCTGAGGATCAACAACACGGATGACAACGCGATGAACGTCTACATAGTCTTCACATCCGTGTCGAACACGTTGCCAGCGGGTAGCGTCGTGAAGCTCTTCGTCTACGAGGATACCACCAAGGTCAAAGAGCTCAACGTAACCAGTCCACAGCTCAACCAGCCAATAAGCATTGGTCTACTGGGGGCTACAAAGGTCTGGCAGATCGACATCTACGTCTACATACCCGAGGGAACAGTCATCACAGGGAGATCCTACACGGCGGACGCTAAGCTAGTGTACACGCCGTCAACGGAGACTCCGCCCGCGAACCCAGCCGGTGGAAGGTAGTAGGAGATGACCCGGCCGAGCCCCTCTAGAATTAAATCGTTTTTTTGTTAAAGCCCTTTCCCTAGTATCGAGTGTAATCCT
>Ga0209394_1001233_pt1 | contig 15761 bp, 12 predicted proteins | sample JNZ201metaG_FD_184122 | JGI IMG/M metagenome (GOLD analysis project Ga0209394, IMG submission 184122) | Hot spring microbial communities from Jinze hot spring, China to study Microbial Dark Matter (Phase II) - JNZ 20120812A (SPAdes) (version 3) ... | reverse complement strand
CCGGGAATTAAAGCGCAAGGATGCGCAAGATACTCATACGAGTCTTTGGCGGAAGACTTGGGAGCTCAACTTAAGTCAGTGAATAAAGCTCTCTTTATAAAGAGCATTAGGGAGGCGGTCTTTAGAGTTAACAACCTGCGGACTAATACCTTGACAGATGGAGTAATCAAGCTAAGTTTTAAACTTGGTAGAGGTTCTTACGCCACTGTATACCTAAGAGAGCTACTGAGGGACAACCTGGTATTCTAGATGTCAAGTAGCTATACTAGTGTAAATCATAAGTACTTTGCTTAATTACAAAGACCGGGGAGAACCATTGACGACTATTATAGCGGGCTACTCGCAGCCTATAGGGGTTTTACTTGGTGTTTAGTAGGCGGAGGATTCCCGCAATTTTAATTACTATTCCTATTGGTTGTCAGCTCAGCCTGGAGTGGTCTGAGCGTAAATAAGTTTGATTGCGCTAAATTTAGCGGAAGTGATGAGTGGCGATGGCAATGATTCGTGATTAAGCTGAGCTTCGCTGATCCTGAGAACTTTAGGACCTCTACCGCTAATCATAGTGATGTGCTATCTGTCTGCGCATTCACTTATTTCCACTAGAGGGATTTCTAATTGGAGTTTAGCTGTGATAAACATACTGAAAGCTCCGGAGGGTACTAGGCTTGCTCTAATGGGTAACGAGGCCATCGCTAGAGGTTTAATTGAAGCTGGTGCGTCTGTCGTTACTGGGTACCCTGGTACACCATCAAGCGAAGTCATTATGACGCTCCACGAGTTCGGTGTCGGTAGTGAGGTTTATGTTGAGTGGGCAGTCAACGAGAGGGTGGCATTCGAGGTAGCTTACGGTGCGTCTATTGGGGGAGCTAGAGCAGCTGTAACGATGAAGGCCCCGGGAGCATCTGTAGCTCTTGACCCAATCATCTCGTCAGCTTATGGAGGTGTTGAGGGAGGGCTCATGGTTTTAGTAGCAGATGACCCCGGACCTCACACAACTCAGACCGAACAGGACAATAGGTGGCTTGGGTTTATAGCGAAGCTACCGGTGCTGTCTCCATCAAGTCCTCAGGAGGCTAAGGACCTCGCGGTCTCGTCTTTCGACCTGAGTGAGCAAACCAAGCTACCCGTAGTACTCAGAACTACGACGAGGGTCAACCACAGTGTCGGTGAAGTCCAGCTAGGACCTCTCAGACCTTTGAAGAGAGCATCGTCATTTAGGAAAGATATCCCGCGATTTGTTAGAGCTGGCATGTCGTGGAACCTAGAGAGACATAGGTGGCTGAATCAGCAGCTCGGTATTGTAGAGGAAGTATTCGAAAAAGTTTCAGCAGTTCGCAACACTGTAGAAGGTTTAAGCAGGTTCTGTGTTATTACTGAGGGATCAGCTTACAACTACGTCGCCGAAACAGTCAGTGAGCTAGGTGCCGATGTCAGAGTGATTAAGTTAACTCTCCTATATCCCATACCCAAGAAGTTCATGTCGAGAGCTTTAGACGGCTGTGAGAAGGTTCTCGTCGTCGAGGAACTCGACCCGTACCTAGAGTTAGTCGTTAAGAGTCTTCTCACTGAGCTAAATGTTAAGGTTGACATCTACGGTAAGAGCACAGGTCACCTGCCAATGGAGGGAGAGCTAAGTAAAAAGATTGTTCGCGATGCGCTACTTACAGCACTGCTTACTGGCAAGTCAGTAGTAAACGCTCGGAGTTATAGTGGAGTTCACCAGACCGCTAGAATAGCCCCGAGGCCTCCCCCTATGTGTCCTGGCTGTCCCCACAGGAATATGTATATAGCTCTCTTATTGGGTATTGCTAGAGCTGGCTACAGGAGGGACGAGGTCCCTGTTTTTGGTGACATAGGGTGCTACGCTCTCGGTGTGCAACCCCCTCTAGAGGCTATATGGACTGAGCACTCTATGGGGGCGTCAATATCTATGGCCATGGGTCTGAAGGTAGCTGGCTACGATAAACCCGTTGTAGCAGTCATAGGTGACTCGACGTTTTATCATGCGGGAATTCAATCTCTCATTGAGGCAGTACATAAGCGAGTTGATATGCTGGTAGTAATTGCTGATAACTCCGTCGTAGCTATGACTGGACACCAGTCAACGCCCGCGTGGTCTCAGCTTGAGTCTGGAAGGAGGTCTAGACCGGTATCGATAGAGAGCATAGTGAGGGCCGTGGGTGTGGACTACGTAGAAGTCGTCGACCCCTACGACATCGATAGCTCGATTGCGGCGTTCGAGGCTTTGCTGAAGAAGCCGGGCGTTAAGGTACTCGTAAGCAAGCATCCGTGTGCCCTCATGGAGGCTAGACTTAGGGGTGTCCATCGAAGGTATCGCGTGGTTGATGATAGGTGTACTGGGTGCTTAGCGTGTATTAGAGCTACAGGCTGTCCAGCAATGTTCTTCTATGGAGGTAAGGTGAGGATCGTTGAAGAAGACTGTCTAGGCTGCGGCCTCTGTGCGAAGTTCTGCCCCTATAAGGCAATAGAGGTGGTAGAGCTTGGTTAGAACAGTGAATGTAGCTATCGTGTCAGTGGGAGGGCAGGGGGGACTGACTCTATCTAGAGTGCTAGCAGTCGCAGCAGTACTTGACGGTCTCTCGGTAAGAACTGGTGAGACTCTGGGGATGGCGCAGAGGTATGGGTCCGTGGTTAGTTATGTGAGAATAGGGAGGAGTGTGCTCTCACCGACTTTCTCGGATGGCGAGGGAGACTACCTACTGGGGCTAGAGCTTTTGGAGACTGCTAGGGCTCTAAGACTCCTAAAACTTGGTGGGTTAGTTATAGTATCAGATACTATTAGACCACCTATATCAGCTAGCTTAAACCGCGAAGTCTACGACAAAAACAAACTACTGGATTATATCAGGAGTTACGCAGAAACTCTAGTAGTCCCCGCGCAAGAGCTGGCTACCAAAGCCGGAAACCCGAGGGCCGCTAACATGGTAGTGCTCGGAGTCTTCCACAAGTCCCAGAACTTTATCACAGACGCCTCCATAAGGAAAGCTATAGCGGAAGTAGTTCCTCCTAAATGGCTCGAAAGCTCTCTTAAAGCTTTCGAGTTCGGCCTCAGCCTATAGAAAAATACTACATACTTCTACGCGAAGGATAACACCTTTAACGAGGAAAAGACACTTTATTCTCTCTACTCATTCACCAATATACATTAGAGACACTATAGAGATGACTAATAAAATGGAAGTAAATCCTATAAGGAGGTCCACTATAAACATATAGAAGAATACGCCTGACTTCAGGATCATAGCGAGTGTTTCAATAGTTGCTCTAACTCCGTATAGCTCTCTGATGTAACTCCATATAAGGTAGTACATAATATTTAGGAGGAACGATCCGAGAACGGCCACTGCGGTTCCATTCGAGAAAAGCTCTCCGAAGGATGTCCCTCTATTGAGGGAGGCCTTAGTCAGAATGATTGAAGCAATCACGCTTCCGATAGCTGTTGCTGCCATTTTAGGAACTACGAGTGTGGACAGCATCGACCCTAAGACCATTATCGAAGAGCAAACCAAAATAAGGATTATCCTCCTCACGCTTCTCTCCTAGTAATCTAAGAAAACTGGCATTTAACCCTTAGATACCCGGCTATGAGGGAATCAGGCTGAGGTCACCTTTTGAGTCTCGGGTTAGCTATCTCGTCGAGTGCCATACCTATCATTACGAAGCCTATTCCAAACAGTATGAGCCCCAGCATAGGGGGCATTATCCACCACCAAGCGTTGTGTAGTAGAGCACCTCTATAATATGCTTCATTTATCATCCTTCCCCAGGTAGGTGCCTCAGGGTCTCCGAAGCCGAGTAGCTGTATTGATGCTTCTAGGTAGACTGCCGCAGGCGCTCGCGTCACAATTCTATATACTAAGTAAGGTAGTAGCTGTGGAGCTAGGTGTTTCATCATTATCCTCCACTCACTTGCTCCAAGAGCTCTAGCGGCTTCAACAAAGGTGCTTGCTCGTAAGGTCATAGTCCACTGCCTAATGATCCTAGCACCTCCCTGCCAAGAGAGTAGCACGATAACAGTATAGATCGTCCATAGGTTTCTTCCGAACGTTAAGCCAACAACTATTATGAGGGGTATTGTAGGTATGAAGTTCATGACGTCTATTAGGAAAGTTATTGCATGGTCAAGGCTTGTATCAGCTCTATAGCCTGCTATTAGTCCCACAACGAGCGATATGAGATTAGCGAGTGTAGCTACAGTAATGCCTACAGCTATTGCCGATCTAGACCCGTAGAGGTACTGAGTCCACACATCATTACCCGCAGCGTTCGTTCCTAAAACTCCGAACGCCTCACCCTTGATCCACAGCTTGACCTGGTTGAGTTTAACCTCTAAGGCCCCTTTGCTACACTGCATTAGAAAGTCGCTAGGGTTGCAGTAATACGTAACATTCACTAAAACGCGTATCTTTGTGTCTTTCTCGAGAATGAGGTCGCGTAAAGCGTTTACCATGCTAAACTCTTGTGATATAGCGTCCTTAACCCACGGGTCACTGATCTCAGTTATGTATCCTTGTTGGATATTCCTAATTAAGTTAGGGAGAGTAACTAAGGTTCTACACGTAGTAGGACCCTTATGATACGGGTAAATAGCTGCTACTTTCGTTGTTACTAAATCGTATAGTGAGTACACACCCTTAGGTACTTCAAGAGAGTACTCACGCTCAGGAGATAACGCGAGTTTTACGACGTATTTGTCTCCCCTCGCTAGAAGGTCTTCGTTTACTATGATGACCTCGACATTGTACCAAGCTTCACCTGCTCCAGCGGGATACGTTGCATTAAACACTATGTCGACTTGTGCCTGCTTAGCAGGTCTATAGGGGTAGTATACGTAGTCGTTAGAAACCAGTAGGACGCTGGCTTTGCCTTCACCCCGAATTTCTATCTTAGTAACTCCACCAGCGCTTGTCGTAACAGATACATCTCCGGAGACCTTCTCACCGGCGACGCTGAACTCGGTAAAGCTCTTGATTATGTTCCTAGGGACGTCTGGAGGAGCTGCCCATTCCGGAATAGCGAAGTCCGCAGCTACAACTTCTCTGGAAAGCGGGGAGTACGGCGTCAAAACCGACGCTAAAATGCCGGGGATTGCTAGAATAGCGATGAGAGCGACTCCCCCTAAAAATGACTTCTTCTTTAAGACGAGCCTTAAGAGTGTCTCACTGTAGCTTGAGCCTCTAGCTGTAAGCTGTGTAGACTTCGATGGTTCGCGCTTACTCATTCTACCCACCTGTTCTTATTCTCGGGTCAACAACTACTAGAATAACCTCAGCAACAAATAGAGACACCACGTTTAGAAGTGCTGAGATAGTGAAGAACGCCGACATTACTGGGAAGTCCCAAGTTTGTAGAGCAACATACGAAAAGCTAGCTATTCCCGGCCAATTGCATATTATTTCGAATATTATTGAACCACCAAATATGTCCGGTATAGTGTAAGCTAGCGACATAACTAAGGGGGGTCTTACGTTAGGAATAACGTGCCTACTTAACGCAGTTCTCTCATCAAGGCCTTTAGCTACTGCGGTTACGTAGTAGTCTTGACCCATTTCTGATACTACTAGCTGTCTTATGTAGTATATCCAGCCACCAGACCAGGCGATTAGTGCTGCTAGTAGCATTGGTGACATATACCAGAGTAAGTACCTAAACTGCTCCCAGTCTCTAATACCTATCTCAGGAGCTCTAACCGGCAGTGGGAAGATCTGTAAATTCCAGTAGATCCTGGGTAGGTAGGCTAGTCCGTAGTATATGAGGAGTAGCACTAACCAACCCGGTAGTATTCTAGAGATCACCGACGTCTGAACGATTACGGAATCTAGGGTTTTACCTCTATACTTCGCTGATATGATCCCGAGGTAGTAACCGATTACTATTGGTAGTATAGTCGATATTGTGTAGAAAGACAGCGTGTAGGGAAGCCTAACGGCTATCTCGTTTAAAACCGGTTGCTGAGTATAGACAGAAACACCGAATTGAAATATTATAACGCTCCTCAAGTACCTGAAGAGCTGATCAGGAATGAGGGGTCTGTCGAGTCCATACGTCCTTATGGCTTCATCGATCCAGAACGTAAACCTCGGGTCTTCTCCCGTCCTTCTCAGAGCTGCTAAGAGAGGGTCCGCATGCATGTCTCCTCCAGCTGCTAAGACAGGCAACACTCTGACGACTATGAAGTAGAGAATTATAACCGCTAGGTATGTAGCTAGGAGTCTAACACCTGTTTTAGCTATAAACCTACCGGCACCCAAGACTAGGCACCCCGTTTGAAGTGGAACAAACCTATATAACCTTTGTAGCTATTAAACAGTTCCAGCTAATCACAGCGCGGTCCGTAATGAAAAGATTGGGTAGTAGTGAGTAGAACTGAGAAAAAGAATTTATATGCTTAAGCTTACTTCTTCTTAACTGCTATAGCGATACCTAGTGCTACTACTGAAAGAGCTACTGCACCGTAAGACATCGTAGCTGCAGAAACCCCCGTAACAACCTCCATCATTTTAGACACCGCCTCCGAGGATGCTATCGTTACTACTGGAGTAGCTATTTTCACTTCGGGTGGTGAGAACGAAATAATTGGTGGTGGTGATATCTCTACTGGTGGAATACCCGGAATCTCAATGACGACAGTTGGAGGTCTCTCGATAGTCGGTCCCACCGGTCCTGGACCCGCTACAGCGCTGACCGTTATTTTTGTTGTGTACTTGCTGTCTACGGACCACTGCATTATTGGCTGCTCCGCGAATAATTCGACGGTATACGTCCCAGCCCTAAGACCTGGTACAGCGGCCTCGTAGACTCCAGCACCGACGTGAGTAGCTGAGAGAGTTAAAGTCATTGGACCCGCGATCCTTACTTCGACAGAAGCGTTAGTAGCTCTACTACCTAAGTAATCTGTTAGGGTAATGCTCAACTTAAACGGCTTACCCTCATCAACAGTGCTCGGGATACTGACTTCAGCGAACTTAACAGTTCTATCTGGGTGCCTCCAGTAATACCATGGATTCCAGACGAATTCCGTATAGGCAGGCTCTCTCTTGACTAATACCCAAGGTCCAGCACCTATCATAGCAGTTAGTCCTGGAACGAACGGGTGTAAGGCTTTGGCAGGATCCATAAGCGGGTCTGGGAGTCTCTCGAATATGTGCTTTGGCAGTATCCTGAGGTCTTTGTAGTAATACCTATCTGCCCAACCCAGTTCGTCAAAGTACAGCTCTACAGTCGTCTTGTTTATCTTCCTAATCTCTAGAAGCATGTCTATATCGGGTCCATAGTATCTCCTCGTCTTTAGTTCCTTACCGAACTTAATGAGTGTGTACTCTATGTCGTCCACAGTCATTTCGACACCGTCTTGCCATCTAATGCCCTCAAAGAGCTTGATGGTGATTCTTACCGCCTCCCCATCTGAAGCTCCTGGGTACTCTACTTTCTCAGCTTTATAGTACTTAAAGAACACTGAAACCTTCATATCCTCGTCGTACATATTCGGTGGATAAGAGTACGACAAGGCCGGGTAAACGCGTGCTATAGCATCTCCTTCGGTGGTCCACCGGTAGGTTGCTGGGTGGTATGTTCCAACATCAGCTGAGTGGTAATATACGAGAGTACCCCCGAACTTCTTGTCCTTAAACCTAACGGAGCTCCACCAGAACCACGAAGTATCTGTTGGGAGATCGGCGGGAGGTGCGTACACGAGTATAATGGTTGACCTATCGAGCTTTCCGTCGAATGCTGATATACCTACTGAAGTATACGTAGGTATCCATGGTATAACCTCTCTAACGAGTATCTCTTGAGCATCCCAAGCCCACTTAATAGCTTCATCAATAGTGTCGGCAAAGATGTACTTATCCAGTATTTCGTCTAACCTACTGTTGTTAACTTTGTACTCGTTCCAGCCTCCTGGCCTCAACTCTCTGCTGTGGAAGAAGTAGTAGAGAAATGTTGGGTATCTGGCGAAGCTCCATCCTGATACCCACGACGGGACGGTTCCAGCTGCTCTAGCAGCATCCAGCTCGATAGTGCTAACAGGTTTAACTCTTACCCTCAAGCCTACCTTTTCTGCTTCCGACTTAATGTACTGGGCTATCCACCAGTACGTCGGTGAAGTGGCTTCAGGAAGTACCCATATCTCCCACTCAACTACTCTGTTACCCTCGCGTGGGTCGCACCAAGCGGGTTTGCCGTCAGGTGCCGTACACGGGACAAACACCTTTGCTAGTAGCTCCTTCGCTTTCTCGGGGTCGTATGGATACAGCTTCTCGAAGTCTGCGTTCGGGTTCATAAAGCGCCCGTGCGTTGGGGGAACGAGGGTTGTGCACTTAATCGCTATCCCCCTTAGTGGGGACTCAGAAATCATTCTGTTTCTGTCCCACAAGTGCGCGAGAGCCTGCCTCAGTTCAAGGTACTTTACTGGCCAGAGTTGGGTGTTAAACCTTAGATGTCCACTAGACGTCGTTCCGGCAGTGAAAATTATGTGAGCATCCGGTCTATTTCGCCTAACTCTATCTAAGTCAGCAGCAGTAACACCAGTAATAGAAATCTCTCCTGCTTCGAATGCTAGCAACCTCATAGTATAGTCCTTCATCAAGGGCATCGCCAGCTTGTCTACGTGTGGACCATACCTAAACCAGTAATCCCCTAGGTGAGCCTCGTCGGGCGGTGGGGGTGGGAGGCCTGTAGCACTTGCTGACTGCATTAAGCCTAAAACTATAGCTACTGCCAGTAGAAATGTAACTATCTTAATAGGGGCTTTCAGCGTATCACCCCAATAGAGTTGAATTTAAGCTTTTTAAACGTTAAAGTTGTAATCGAAATACACGAGCTTTCCTAGGAACCAATAGCGCGAGTCGGTGCTTAAGGTCTAGAGGTAATTAAGGCTTCCTTCGTACAGCTAGGTCGAAAGTTAACTAGCTTGTGACGTAGCAGTTTAGGATACGAGCTTATTTTTCTCGGGGGATACAACTACTTGATGACTAAGAGGAAGAGGCTGGTATTCAAGGAGGCGTATGGTGACAGTATCACTCTAGGAGTTAAGGTAGCTACGGTTAGACTAAATAGTAGTTTGAGAGTAGGTGAGGTTGTAGAGGTCTTTGCTGGCAGGAGCTACTTGGGTAGTGCGGTAATAACTGGGGTAGAAGTGAAGAAGGCCTCCCAGCTTACAGACGACGATGCTAGGCTCGACGGTTTTAGAAGTAGGGATGAGTTAGTTAGAGAACTGAAGAACATCTATGGAAGAAAGTTCACTGACTCTACTGAGGTTAAAGTAATTAAGTTTAAATTACTTAGGAGGTAAGGCTATTGGTTAGAGCCATAGTTTGCGTTACAGGGATGCCCGGATCTGGAAAGACTCTAGTAGCTAGATTCCTCTCGAATAGCTTAGGTGCTTACATAAACATGGGGGACATAGTTAGGTCTAGGGCAGCTGAGCTAGGCATTGAGCCAACATCAGATAACCTGATGAAGCTCGCAGTAGAGCTCAGGAAGTCTCTCGGGATGGATGCCGTCGCTAGGGAAGCCGTGAAGAGCTTTCCGACTTCAAGCGATGTTGTAGTCATAGACGGTGTTAGGAGTCTTGATGAAGTAAGGTTCTTCTCTAGCATTGCTTCCACTATTGTAGTCGCTGTCCACGCTTCACCTAAGACAAGGTATGAGAGGTTAAGAAGAAGAAGTAGAGAGGACGACCCCAAAGAGTTCAGTAAGTTTTTGGAGAGAGATTCTAAAGAGCTTGATCTGGGTCTAGGGTCCGTTATAGCTCTCGCAGACGTCATGGTAGTCAACGAGAATAGAGATGCTCGCGAAGTCTGTTTAGAGGCTCTTAGAAGAGTTCGAGAGGTTTTGGGGAGTGTTCATACTTAGAGTAGAAACTGAAGTAAGGCCTACGGAGAGCTTAGATAAAGTCTCCAAGGCCATCAAGAACGTGCTTGACGTCGAGCTCGTAGAAGTAGAGCTCTCCGAGGGCTACAGGCTCTTAGTTGGTGAGTCAAACAGTCTTGAGTCTCTTAGAAAGCTCCACCAAGCCCTTAGGCAGCATAGGATACTGGACTCAGCCAGAGCCTATATGCTTAAGAACCGCAAGGGTAACAGCCTCGAGCTCAAGCTACATAAGCAAGCAGCTTTCGCAGGTCGTATATCCCTAGTGACGTATGATGAAGAGTCTCCTCTAGGTCCTATACGCGTTCTAGTGGTCTCTGATAAAATAGATGAGCTAGTTGACTGGCTAGCTCCCCCCACTACTCAGGGAAGACCTATATGGGAGAAGCCTCCCCCTAAGGTATAGATAGGCCTCGACCACTCGATCCTAGAGTAGACGTTGTTTACTGAGAGTATAAAAGTATTATCTTAACTTTGCATACTTGGTGTAAGTGCTGAGTAAGTTCATGAAGTGCGAAGAACAGTGCAGGTCGGCGTGTTCTGGCACTGGTGACAGCTTCTTCGACTGTGTTAACGAGTGTGTAAAGATCTGCCTAGCTAACATCGCAGGAGAGTTTTCTTAGCAACTCCTGACCGATTGGAAGTAAGTCAGCCGCTGGGAAGTTATAGGGTTCTTCCCTGGGGGACTCAGTATAGTAGGGCCTATTGCACTCTGGGCATCCACTAGTTAATAGAGCCTTAGAAATCTCGCCCAGGCCGCTCAGCTTATCCACATAAACACACACTCTGTTGAGGTCTACGAGTTCCTCGACTGGTAGGCCGTTAGAGATCATGTAGTTGATTACTTGAACCATTCTATAGTATCTTAAGGAGGGTCTAGACCAACTCTCGGCTGGAGTACCTTTCACGGGCGTAAACGCAAAGAGGGACACTCTACCACCCATGCTATAGACTTGCTTGATGGTTTCTAGAGCATCCATGAGAGTCTCACCGATTCCTATAATTAAGTGCACCACTACCTTACCTCGACCAAAAACACTGATAGCTCTATCAATGAAGTCCAAATAGACACTGTAAGGGTAGGGCTTGTTTACTTTAGTAGCTACACTCGGAGTTGCCGCATCGAGACCTATACCTAAGTAATCGACTCCTTCTCGTTTAAAGAGCTTTAAGTCCTCATCAGGCATAGGTGAAGTAGAGAGGGACACTTTGAGACCATACTGAGAGAGGGTTTTTACTACCTCATGGAGCTCCTCTACGAAGTTCGGCTTAATGATGGACTGCACGCAGGCTCTTCTAAAGACTCTAGCTATTTTTGGTGCTATATCCTCTAAACTCATCGCAGGCCAAACCACTCTCGAGAGAAATTCCTTGCTTGCTACTGACCGAGAGGATTGAGCACAAAATAAGCACCCACCAGAACAGCCACCGTCACTGTACTGAAGAAGGTAGGCAACCCCAGGTCTAACTAACGTCTTAGCATCTAATTCACCAGCAGCTATCAGAGTCCCTATAGACGCTCTAATCAGCACCTAGCCTCCCACGTTAAGTTGATAAAAACTTTATCTAATTTTACCTAGATTTACTGCTTACTCGCGATAGCGTTTTTCTCTGAATTAGGAGTTTTTTAGTAATCAATATGCTTATTTTGTTGAGCATGTAATTGAGGAGGTGTTCTAAGTGGTGCGGGTTACACCCCCGGAGGAATTCTTTGGGTTTAAGATAGGGGATGACAGAAAGCTAGCTCGCTGGGATAAGATCGTAGAGTACTTCAAGCTCGTTGCGTCTGAGTCGAGTAGGGTTAAAGTAGAAGAAATCGGTAAGACGACTGAAGGCAACTCCTTTATAGTGGCTTACGTATCGTCTCCAGAGAACCTGGCTAGGCTTGAAGAGCTACGCAGAATATCGTGTGCTCTCGCAAATCCGGACTCACTACCGAGCTCTGATGAAGTCGAGAATCTCGTCGAATCGGGGAGGGCAGTTGTCGTAGTAACCAACAGCATGCATTCGACGGAGGTTGGAGGTACTCAGATGTCTATTGAGCTACTCTACAAGTTGGCTTCTTCGGATGACTCAGAGGTACTAGAGATCTTGAGGGAGGTCGTCATAATACTGATACCGTCTCAAAACCCGGACGGTCAGATAGCTGTAGTAGATTGGTACGCCAAGACTCTTGGGACAGAGTATGAGGGCACCAGCCTTCCCTGGCTCTATCACAAGTACTGCGGTCACGACAATAACAGAGACGCATATGCGCTAAACCTACTTGAGAGCCAGTACATGGCTAAAATAGTGTACAGAGAGTGGTGTCCGCAGGTCTACTTAGACCACCACCAAATGGGTCCCTACGGTGCTAGATTCTTCCTCTCACCTGAGATGGACCCGATCTACCCGGAGGTAGACCCGCTAGTTTGGAGGGAGACTCAGTTCCTAGGGATGCTCGCAGCCATGAGGCTCGAGAGGGAGGGAGTTAGCGGTGTCGAGACTGGCGCACCTTTCACGCCCGACTTCATATCTGCGTTCCAGACTCTAGCGTATACTATGAACATTGTCGGTATACTCACCGAGTCTGCTTCAGCAAAGATCGCAACTCCGATCTTCGTAGATCCGCACCAGCTGAGGGGCTACGGAAGGGGTAGAATGTCAGATAAGCCCTACATGAACTACCCTAATCCGTGGAGGGGAGGCTGGTGGAGGCTGTCAGACATAGTCAGACAACAGCTTATCGCCTCTATGGCCATACTTTCTGCTGTAGCTAAGTATAGGCGCGAGTTCTTGAGGAACATGTACGTTAAAGCTAAGAGAAGCGTCGAGAGAGGTACGGCGGAACCTCCCCACGCGTTCCTCATTCCGAGAGAACAGCACGATTACCTCACTGCGCTCAAGTTTATTGATATACTACTGAAACTTGGCGTGAAAGTTTATGAATCATCCAGCCCTATTAAAGTGGGGGCAGTAACCTATCCGGTGGGGACTTACGTTATTCCGCTGGCTCAACCCAGGAGAGCCCTAGTTAGGAAGCTTGTTGATAAGTTCCTCTACCCTGACGATGAGACAACGCGTGATCGAGAGGGTAAGCCCCTCAAGCCGTACGATACAGCTACAGACACTCTAGTCGAGTTCATGGGTGTGTCGGCTGTGAGAGTGGATGAACCCGTCTTTGCTGACTTAAAGCCAGTTAGAGAAGTAGCTAGAACAGCACCGAGTCTAGGAGAGTACAGGTACTACCTACTCGACCCAAGGCTTAACGACTCGTACTACGCCGTAAATAGAGTTCTGAGTAGTGGTGGAGAGGTGTATAGGGCCTTCGAGGCTATTGAGCTAGGTAGCCTACGCTTACCTCCTGGGGCTTTCGTAGTGTTTACGGGCGGTGCCGCTAATGTACTTCTTGAAGCTGCTAGCGCGAGGGGAGTGCCTGTATATGGGCTCGACGACCTACCTCAGGTTAGGTTACTTAGAGTAAAGATCGGAAGAATAGGTGTTTACGAGAGATACTACGGAGGTAACATGGAGGGAGGCTGGGTTAAGTACGTCTTAGACACGTACGGCTTTCCGTACGTCGAGCTAAGAGACGAGCCTATAAAGTCTGGAAAGCTACAGGAAGTGGTTGACGTAGTCGTATTTCCATCAGACCCCCTACCATTCCTAACTGGTGAGAACATCGAGGAAGAGCTAGCGAAGAGGTGGGGTAGACCTGTTAAACTCCCACCTTATCCACTAGAATACAAGAGCGGATTCGGAAAGGAGGGTGTAGAGAAGCTAAAAAGCTTCGTGGAGAGCGGTGGTATAGTCGTGACTATGGGGGACTCGGTAGAGCTACTCACTAAAGGCTTCAACCTCCCACTGAGAGACGTGAGCGAGGACATAAAGGACCCGAGACAGTTCTTCTGTCCCGGCTCTACACTCAAGGTGCAAGTCGACATAGCACACCCACTGGGCTTTGGAATGCCTAGGCAGGCTCTAGTGGTGTTCGTAGACAGACCGGTTCTCGAGATAGTGCCGTCACACATGAACGAGAAGTTCAAGGTTGTAGCGAGGTATCCCGAGAGAGATGTACTGCAGAGCGGGTGGCTAATAGGGGAAAACGTATTGAGCAGAAAGCCAGCCCTACTAGAAGCAGAGGTAGGGAAAGGAAAAGCAGTAGCCTACTCGTACAGGCCTATCTTCAGAGCACAAACACACGGAACATTTAAAACATTCTTCAACTCTCTCTACATCTACTACTAATGAGTTAACCGAACGCAAAATTAAAGGAGAGTAAAACAGATACTAAGCCACGAGCTCAACCAGGATAGAATGCCAGCTTAGGTGCTAATGAATTTCTTAACTATCATACTGAATTCTTCTCTTGTGACTAGACCTTTTTTTAGCGTAGAGTAGAACTTTGTTTCTAGTAAGATCTTTACTAAGTCCTCTACACTCATCCTGCTTGGGTCGACCCCGATCTCCTTTAGAACCTCGACTACGTTGGACTTACCCGACTTCTTCCCTAGTACTATCTCTATTCCTCCCTTTCTACCTACGAGTTCGGGTAGTATTGGGAATACCTCAGTTGGTCTTACTTCTCTAGCTTGAATCCACCAGTCAGCGATCATTCCGGATTCGACCTTGAAGGGAGACTCCCCAACTACGGGTTTATGGGGGGGTAGCTTAATGCTTGAGAATTGCTCGACTAGCTTAGATAGTTCGTACAGCTTACCGAGTTTCACGTTAGTTCTTACTCCCAGTAGTTGCTCTAATGCTAGTACAGTCTCCTCGAGGGCAGCATTACCAGCTCTCTCACCGATACCGTTGACGGTTACGTGAACGGCTGACGCACCTGAGGCTACAGCAGCTAGTGCATTAGCTACAGCTAGACCGAAGTCGTTGTGTGGGTGGACTTCTATAGGCTTCTTCGTGAGGGACTTCACCTGCTTAGTCAAGTACTCCATAGCGAACGGGCTGGCTACTCCGAAGGTATCCGCGATAGTGAGAGAATCCATGAAGTCCTGCACCGAGTCTATCACCTTCTTTAGGAACCCGTAGTCAGCTCTCGTCGAGTCTATTGCGAGGAGAGTAACGAAGAGTCCGTGTTTCTTGGCGTACTCAGCTGCCTCAATAACCATTCTGATAGCTTTGTCCTCCGGAATACTGTATCCATACTCTATGATGTGCTTACTAGAAGGAAGCTCCATCACGACCCCAGGTGCTTCAGCCTTAATCACTAGGTCTACGTCTTGCTTTAAACACCTTGAGAAAGCCATTACTCTCGCTCTGAGTCCCAGCTTAGCGATCTCCTTAATGGCCTCGAAATCGTCTTGCGAAACCATGGGCATTCCAGCCTCGATCCTGTCCACACCTGCCTCGTCGAGAGCTACGGCTATCTTGACTTTCTCATCTCTTCTAAACACTACACCCGCCTGCTGCTCGCCGTCTCGCAGCGTGGTATCGTGTATAACCACTTTTTCGGGTAGCTCGAATCTCCTCCTAACCTCTTCATCGAAGTTAAGTGGGCTAACAAACCAGAACTTAGAGGACCACCTATACAAAACACTCCACCAAAACTATAATTGTAGAAAAGGCATAAGTATACACGTTAAAGCCACTAATTGAGTCGCAACACATGTCTGTATTCACGTACCATCGAAGTCTGTCTCAGTGTTATACCACTAAATTAACCTTCTAGTAGCTATGGTCTATTAAGGAGCTAATTTAGTCCCTCTTACAAGTTTGAGGATATAGATGAGACCGCTGAAATCTTCGGCATCTATCAACACATTAGATCGCCTCAAGATACCTTTTCTATGTAATATTGTGTAATATATGCCTAAAGCAACTGTTTCGGGTTTCACATCTCTTCATATTTGTTTATGTGGACGGGGAGCTTG
>Ga0209394_1001228_pt1 | contig 15816 bp, 15 predicted proteins | sample JNZ201metaG_FD_184122 | JGI IMG/M metagenome (GOLD analysis project Ga0209394, IMG submission 184122) | Hot spring microbial communities from Jinze hot spring, China to study Microbial Dark Matter (Phase II) - JNZ 20120812A (SPAdes) (version 3) ... | reverse complement strand
TTTCTAATCCGTTCTCGATCCCTCATGAGCTTCAGTACTTCCTCGGTTTGCTTGAACTTCACCACGACTCTTGCACCTCAACATGTGTCTTCACTCTAGAAGATAGGGGCTAAAAAACTTTTACAGTGCAAGCGGTGCCCAGCCTTTATTGAGGTTGGGCCGGGGATGATAAGGAGTTAGGTGTGGGGTATCTTACTTTACAGCTGAGGTTAGGTTTAATGTTTTGAATTTTTAGGTTTAGGTTTCTCGATTCTCTACGTGGACAGAAGCTAACCTAAAATTAAGGACCCATTATAGGATGAATTCGTATATTAATGGTATTAGAGGTGCCTAGTGTAGTCCTATACGTGAACAACATCCAATAGTCATAACAGAATACGAGAACCTGACTAAACCCTACTCGACGTTTGAAGTTGGCAATGTCGGGAGCTTACTATAGAAAGCTCCTCAGAATATCGAAAGCTTTAACTCCTTTCATAAAATGTAATAATATTTGGGGTCGTTATTGCCCCAAATGATTGAAGAGAAGGATATACTTGATTTAGCAGCTAGGATTGCTGTGCAAGCAAGGATTGATGGCGTTGAAAGGTCACAGATGGAAAACCTTCTAGCATCGGTTGAAACTTCTTCAGATCCTAAGATGAGCCCTTACTTTGTTACTCTATATGCTTATAGTCGAGTTGGGCGAAAGGAGATGGGTGAAAAAACAGCTGCCTTGATACACGAAGCAATGAATAAACTATATGAGGCTGGTTGTGAGAGGGAGGAGGTTCGAAAGCTTCTAGGTCTTGCAAAATGGGTCTACGAAAGCTTTGAAGAAAAGGAGCTCAAAGAAGAGAAAGAAGGAAAAGAAGAGCTGACAAAGGTTTTGCGAGAGATCATAAATGACGTCCTTAAGAGGAGGAAGACCGACACCAGGAATCTCACATTTCGAGATACATTGGAGATTATTAGAGCGTTCAGGGAGAAAGCCTCTAAGCTCAAGTCCAAGGGATGATAAGCGTGCCGGACTATAGGGACTTTCATTTAATCAATACGTTAACTGTGATCGATGGCATTGTAATCAACGAAACACCTTTAAGAGTTGGGATTGGGAGGGAGACATCACTTGCCCTTACAGTGGACATAGCTGTATATAAAGTCAATGGAAGGCCTTGCATACCAGGCTCAAGTCTTAAGGGGGTCCTAAGATCATTAGCTGAAATGCTTGCTAGATCTATGGGCATTAAGGTCCACGACCCATGGGATGAAGAGGCTATTGAGAGGGAAGAGAAAAGCGGGAATTTCTGTGAAGTATGTGGGATATTTGGAAACACTAAGCTGGCGAGTCATATCAAGGTATACGACTTAATACCCAAGAACCCTAGAGATATCAGGACCCTTTACAAGTATGGAGTAGCAATTGATAGGAATTTTGGTAGTGTAAGAAGTGGACTAGGACCGTTCATTGAAGAATTCGTGGAACCAGGTGTCATGTGGACTCTGAGAATGGACTTATTAAACATAGAAGTCTTTCCAGAACCCAAGAAAAATGACGTGCGTGCTTTTCTTGTAAGAGAGCTTTTAAGGGCAATGCAGATCATAGGCGTTCAAGTTGGGGCTAGGAAGAGCGTTGGAGCGGGTTTGATTAAGCTTAAAGAAGCTAAGTGGAGAGTATATTGCTTGAAGAACGGTGAGTTCGAGCTGTCGTGTGAAGGGGCTTTATAATGGATAGGTGGACTTGGATCTCGCATTCGATTTTATTAAGAGAAACGTTTTTCGAAGGTTTCATCGTTAACGTTGAGCCGCTTAGAGTAGGTTTAGGAGAAGAGCTACGCCCTGGAGCTCCTTTAAACCTAGCACTTTTAAGAATCAATTACAATGGAATTAGCGTACCGTACATACCGGGATCTAGCCTTAAAGGCGTATTTAGGAGTTATGCGACGTCACTTGCTAAGCGAAGTGGTCTTGATGTCTGTAACGGTCTCTCAAAGGAGGCTTGTGGTGAAATCAAGTTCGTCAATGGCAAGAGATTGGATGATTATGTTGATGAGCTGATGAGAAAAGGCGAAAGCGAAAACGCTGTGAAAGCCTTCCATGAAAATGCTTGTTTAATTTGCAAGATTTTTGGTAGTACTCGCTACATGAGCAATGCTTCCTTCAGCGATGCCTATCCAATTGATGAAGGAGGGAATGTCATCAACGTTAAAACAAATGTTAGGGTTGGAATAGCCATAAATAGAAGAACCGGTTCTGTGCTAAGAAGAGGGCGTTATGGAGTTGAATTCATTGAAGCTGGTGCTAGGTTCAGGTTCAACATACGTTGCAGAAATCTACCGAATTACGCTATTGGATTGCTATCCCTAATTTTGAAGAGGATGAACGAGGGATTGGTGAAGATTGGAGGTTTCAAATCAAGGGGCTTCGGAGCCGTCAAGATCGAGAGTTTAAGGTTTAGAAGCAGAGACTTCGTTAAGGAGTCGAGCTTGGTAATGGCTTCCTTAGAACCTGAGGGCGATGTCGAGGTAAGCCTTGCAGGAGTTGCTGAGCTTAAGGACGGATGGTTGACGTCTGAGGGCGAGAAAGCCTGGAAAACACTTGCCGAGCTAATAGAGGTGTGGAAGATTTGTCAGGAGAGGTTAAAGTCTTAAGGGATAGGCCAAGAGATAGAAGCAAGTGTGAAGGTCTGTGTGGGATCCTCTACACTACGCTTCTATGTGAGTCGTACATTCATGTAGGATCGTCACAAACCCCCCTCATTGTAATAGATGAGGACTTGCTAACAAAGCTCATTAAGAGTGGCAAGAGGGACATTAAGGTTCTATTACAAGTAGGAGTTAAGATCATGAAGACCTCACGATTTGATGTTAGTAATGGTCGACCGATCATACCAGGTTCATCGATCAAGGGGAATATAAGGTCAAGACTTGAGCTGAGCTTTAGAGCGAAAGATGGTACTGTAAGGTCATGCTTCATAAGGGCTGACAAACCCCTCATTAAAGAGCCCTTGAAGGGTGAAAGGGGTTGGAGACACTTCAAGATATGGGATGAGGTCCTCTTTGAAAAAAGAGGTAGTCCATGTGACATGACAAAAGGAAATATGGTTTGCTTAATATGTGACCTCTTTGGAACAAGTGGCCTAAAGAGCTTAGTAGATTTTAGTGACTTCGTAGGCGAGGGTCGTGAAGAGGACATGCTCAAAGAGCTCAGCTTGGAGTACGGAATAAAGCTTGTTGCCGCCAAGCCGGACTCCAGGTTTAACGGTAAAATAGTATTCCATAGTTTAAGACCACATGAGCTGGGTTTGCTCTTAATCGGCATGAAGGTTGGCAATAGCGTACTGCTTGGTAGGCTCAAGTACAGGCATAAGATTTCAGGAATAACCTTCGGAAAAGCTAGGTATGAAGTTAAGGCCATGGAGCTCTTAGAGGAGAGTCAAGATCTCGAAGTCGATGGACTGAGAGTTAAGGGTGGCGAGAGGGTCGAAGGAGAGAGGCTAGCTAAGATCGTAGAGGGTCTCAGATCACTTGCAAAAAAGGAGTTCAAGGACGAGATTGTTGAAGTAGATGAGGTGACGATAGTTGAAAAGCTTTAGTGAGATAGCTTTTGAACCTCCTGGATACCCAGTCTACAGGGCCTTCATAGTGCCATATAAACGAAACAAAGAGATACACAACGTGATTGAAGTCGGTGTCAATGAAGTAAATCAATGGAGAGAAATGCTTGAGAACCTCAGGTCATTCCTCTTGGATGCGATGGGATCGCTATTGGAGGGCAATAAAAAGCTTAAGGACTACGAAATACTTGAATTAATAGGCGATCTGATATCTCTTTTCTTCAGGGTACCGCTTAATAGAGAAGTCCTCCCTAGCGTTATGCCAAGCCCCTTGAAAGCCTATGCATTCATGAGGTTCATTGACCTCAAAGGACTCTTTGAGGAGTGGGAGAGGTTAGAGTTTGATCCACTAAAATTTACACAGACCTTCTATCACATGTACACGAGAGGGCTGCTTCAGACATCCAAATTAGCCAGGGTATTGAATTACCTTGAAACAACAGAACTTTCAGACATCCTGGAATCCTGTTGGCTATTAATACCCGCTGATACTAGACCAACTCTTAACACCGCTAGTCTTATACCTCACTTACTCCTGACGTCTGCTATAACATGGTCCATGGCTGTCAAAGAAGGGATCAAAAATAGGAAGGAGATAGCTCTACTAAGGCTTGCAGCCCTACTTCATGACGTTGGTAAGCCATTTAAATACAGAGAACACGTAGAAATTTCTACTAAGGTTGCTGAAAAATTACTAAGTGGACTTCTTCCAGACGAAGACGTTAATGCCATAAGCAAGTTAATTAAGGAACATCATTATTCAAAAGCCGAGAAAGATAACATAATTAAAAGGGCGGACTCTTTTGCATCAGCAATAGATAGACTTAAGAGGCTTTTAGAACTTGAACAGTTTAAAAGCATTAAAGATAAACTTGAATATGCTGCTAGAGCTCTAAATTACAATAAACTAGATGATGAGGCGCTTAATGATTGGAACTTCTGGCAGAGGATATACGAAGAATACGATAGAGACCTCATTAAAAATCTATCTGAAGAGTTCGTTAGGAGTATTCGTAAGATAACAAAGAACTTTACAACGATGCTTCCTGAATCCGATGAAGGAGAAGATTCTAAGGGCATTAAAATAGTCTTAATAGATGTAGGAGGAATACAGAGTTTCATTTACAGGTCGCATAGCTTGAAGCAAGTTGCTGCAGCTAGTCTAATAATCGATTTCCTGACAATGGCCTATGTAGTTGCATACCTTCAGCATGTATTGAGTGAAAGACATTGGCTTCCATACGAAGCCTTCTTATACACTGCCGGAGGGAACGTCGAGCTATTAGTCCCACATGTTCTCGTTAAACCCATTGAAGAAGGACTCTCGAAACTAAACAAATACCTATTTAGGAACTACGGCATCTTGCTACGTATGGTCGATGCTGAGCTGTATGAAGACTATGCTAAAACAGTTAGGAAGCTCATGGCAATAATGTCAATTAGCAAGATGCGCGTAGTCCATGAAATATATCGTATGAGAACTCCTGTAAGCTTAGAGAAGGGTGTTAAAAGGCTATGTCAATTTTGCTTCATCGAAAAACCTACTGAAAAAGTCCTAACGCCTGAAGGAGAGGTAGAGGTATGTGAGGTATGTAAGGAGCTCAACGACATTGGACTAAACATTCACTTCAAGGAGAAGTACAAGTCACAGGTGAGCATCTGCAGAAGGACTTATAGACCAGAGGACGTCTTCAAAATACCTTGGGATGAAGGAGGAGCCGACATTAAAGCCTCTGACCGCATAATGGAGATAATCTCCGGGCACGATCTTAATGAGTTGCAAGAGCTTGGCAGACTAGTTGAAATGAGGAACATCGCTGTGATAAAAGTTGATGGAGTGTTAATGGGCTCATTTATGGCAACGTGCTCGTCCATAGCTGATGCCTACGAAAGAAGCGCTAGGATAGACTTAGCTTTAAAGAAATCGATCGAAGAAGCAATAAAGGAGGTTTACGATGGAGTTTTAAGAGAGTTAGGAGAAGTGGATGCTGTCAAAGCTGCTTTACCGGTTAAAATCGGTGTACTATACGTTGGCGGGGACGATGCCGTACTACTCGCTCCATCATGGGCATCACCATTGATAGCTCTCGTACTAGGTAAGGAGTTCTCTTCTAACCTTGGATTTATGCGAGGTCTTTCGATCGGTGTTGCTGTTGCTAACTTTAAAGCCAACATATGGTCACTAATAGATGCTTCATCAGAGCTTATGCGAAGAGCGAAGAATGTAGCGAGGAAGAAGGTTAAAGAAGGCCATGCTGAGAGTACACTTTGTTTCGACATCGTTGAAGCTGGAGATCTTTCGAGCAACACAATTAGTGAACGGTTCGAAACCTTAAGGCGTAAGAAACTAACATCTCAACCATTAAGCATAGATGACTTTGAGAAGATGTTGTGTAGAGTGCTTAATTCGAAGACGGACTACAGCGAGATTGCACGAATAAGCTACTTGGCTTCAAGAAACCTCAAGATACTTGGAAGAAGCAGTATCAAGCCCGGTTTAATTGAAAAAGTGAAGGAGATTCAGGAAGATCTCAAGGATGCTAGAAGGGCCATCAGCGAGACGCTACAAGCAGCAAAGTCCATGATTGCTATGGCAAAGGATGCTGCGCTGCGTGAAGAGTACGTGCTTCCAATAGCGTACCTCTATGCCTATCGACAAATTGCTAGAGTCGGGAAGAGGTCTTACGAGGTCGTCAACTCCTTCATACCTGGTGAATTAGATGAGCCATCAAGCTTATCAGATGTGGATAGGCTCATCAAAATCATTGGAGGTGGAGCCATCTGAGACTTAACGTTAGGCTCAAGACTATTGGATTGTTTTGCATTGGATGGAGCCATCCCTCCGCTCTTGGTTTGGACATACAGTTCGTCAGAAGAATTGAATACGGTGGTAATTCAAAGATCTGTATCCCAGCGTCGAGCTTTAAGGGAGCACTAAGATCTTCAGCAAGCAGGATCTCCGAGAGCTATGGCTTCAAATCCTGTGGAGAGATTAGACCAGAGCGCATTAAGGAAAGGCATGAAGAAATTGGACGTGTATGCGACGTATGCGAACTCTTCGGATACCCGGGTAGTGCAACGCCAAGCCTGTTAATTTTCTCAGACTTCTTACCAGTAAATTGTGTTGAAACGTTGATCACAACTAGAATTAGGATAGATGATAGATCTATGAGGGCTGCTGAGGGGGCGTTATTCTCGATAGAGTACGTGCCGTCGGGATGTGAATTTGTTGGAATGATAGAGCTAATTAACATTCCTAGAGAAAAGATTCCTCTATTCCTTCTCTCACTAGCTGAGCTTAGACTTGGGAGAATGGGTCGGGGGAGCAATCCAGTGGACTTGAGGATAGAGAACGTCAACGAGTTAGAGGAAGCCCTTAAGGACACTCCTTGGCTCAACCTAATTAATGAACTTAGGGAGTGGCTTTGGGATGAACTTCCTTGAAATAATTCTTGAGGTCTTATCACCAACAATAATCACCGAGAGGAGGACCTTGAGGGGCTTCTTGAAGGTACCAAACTTCATTCCAGCATCGACGCTTAGAGGAGCAATATTGTCTGAGCTATATAGGAGAGGTGTCATTGAAGAAGACTTCTTAAAGGGTGAAAGGACGAAGCCCTCAGTAATAGCATCATACGCCCATCCGGTAACGAGCAGAGGAGAGAAGTCTTACCCAAGTCATCCATTCATGTGGGAGTGTAAGACGTGCGAGGAAAGAATCAATTATTTAAGTGAAGTCATCGACGATCTGGAGAACTACAACAACTTAAGGGAAAGAACTCATATTACGTGTAGGAAAGGACACGTGACCCTTGAAACCCTTTACTCAAAGTATTATCCAATTGATGACGGTAGAGAGAGAAAGGTCTCGACAAGCAGATTCGTGTGTACTAGTGTAAGCAAGACGAGGGGTTCTTCGGAGGTGGGGATGTTATATGAATATGAGGCGATAGCTCCCGGAAGGAGGTTCTGGGCGATTCTCTCAATTCCAGATGAGCTTGTAAAGTACATCGATGGATTGGAGATACGGATTGGTAGAGGGATTTCAAGGGGTTTTGGCATATCTAAAATAATTGAATTGAGTATGATAAGCTTGAGAGAAGTATTAATGAGAATCGAGGATTCGATTATTCGTAGAGACTACGTAGTCTTTTACTCTCCATCGCCACTAATTTCATGCCACGAAGATTACTACTCACCTTATCCGATGGAAATAGATTCGTCGAGGATTGCAGTGCCCATTAATGCAAAGGGCAGGCTTAAGATAAAAGCAGTTTATGGTAAGTCAGACTTTCAAATAGGTGGGTGGGATGTCTACGAGAACGTTGAGAAGCCAACTATTAAATTTGCGACGAGACCAGGAGCTATAGTAACTGCTGAATTTACTGGCGATATTCAATTCCTAGCCGCTTTATCCCTCTCAGGCACGATTGAGCGACTAGGTAATACTGTTATCACAGGCGTAAACATGCTCCACCCAATAAGGAGCCATCCCTTATTCAAGGTGACGTGAAGATGGGGTTGATCCACCACCTAAACCCTCTTAAGTGTAAAATCATTGGGGTACTAGAGTTTAAGATTGAGGCCCCACTAAGTATCAGTACCGGGGGAGCTGAGGCTAGAAGGGCCTTTATTAGAATCCCTGGTGATGAGGGCTTCCTCATACCTTCATCAACGTGGAAGGGGGTGTTTAGATCAATTAGTGAGAGGATCGCTAAGAGCATGGAGTTTAAAGACAAGCTTGCTGATTTGGCCGTCAAATCCTTTGAGGAAGATCTTAAAGCAAGTTATAGAGTGAATAAGGAGTTCTGTAGTGAGGTGCTCAACGTTCTTCGAGGTAATCGATCAACAGTAATACCATATAGCAAAGAGGAATTAATTGAAATAGCTGAACAATCTGGCTTTACGCTTGAGGAGATCGGCGAGATCATGGAAAAGGGCTTCAATACACGCGACAACCTCTATAGGCTCTCAGAGTCAATCTTAGCCTTTCACTGCCCAATCGGTAGACTCTATGGAAACCAGCTATTAGCTGGTAAACTTCGATTTCTCGATACCATCTTGAGGACTAGCGATGGAACTAAGCTCCATGAGAGGACTAGCGTTGCAATTGACAGGTATAGTGGCAAAGTTAGAGAAAGAGCATTCTTCATTTTGGAGAGCATTATAGGTGAAAGAGTATGGCTTAGGATAATCGCCGACAACCTCACGCCTAGGGCTAATGACTCAAGACTCTTTGCATTAACCCTCAGGGCTATCAAAGAACTCGGCTTAAGCCTAGGTGCGAGGAAGAGCGCTGGAATGGGACTGTTAACGCTGAGCGATGAGACTTCTTATTGGTACATTGTTGATTTAGAGAGCGATAAAGAGGGGATTAAGATCGCAAATCCGTTCAAGTACGCAGAGAAAAAGAGCATGGAAGAATTTTTAAAGTGGCTACATGGATGAATGGAATATCAAATCATAATGTCAGCTTTGATGCCCATGCTAGGCGATTCATCTAGTTGAGAACCTATTGGGGGTACCTCTATAGCGGCTCCTTCTTCGAAAACATTTTTACGCTTTCCTTGCTCAATTATGTAACCTCCTAAGCTGGATATCATAATTACAATAGTCTTAGATACAGTAGTTGGATAGAGCTTTTCATCGTACAACGATTTAATCGAAGATGTTCATAGGAAGAGCGCAGAGCTCATGTCGAGAGAACGAATTTGAGTAGTGAGCGAGTAAAGGTAACAGTCGCCTATGAGACGAATAGACTTCAACTGATAGGTAAGAGTACTTTCTTCAATTTCATCAATAACTTGAGCGACTTTCACGTGCACATCGCATCCAAGTCCTCGAAGCTCTTGGCGGAGGTCATGAGGTGTCATAATTAATTTAGACATAACTCATGACATTAACTTCATGTCAATACCAACGCTACACGCAACTAGGAAAATAATGTACGTGCCAGCTCTTACATGAAGAGCTGGGCTTCAATTCTTTTTAATCAAGATTGTCATGTCCTGGTTAATTGTAAAATCACATCGCTGCTAAGCTCCTTGCCGAGCCCTCACGCCAAAGCCAGGACCTCAACTATTGATCTCTTCAATAGAGACCTAATGTATACAGCGTAGCTCCAAATTTAACATATCTTTTTAAATCTTGACTATGAGACAGCATTAGTAGACCTAAAAACTTCGCAAGTTACATAAATCACCAGGCAACCTTACTTCTATGCACACTTGTCTGGTGTATGATCAAGATCTTGATCAAAATGAGAAAGATGATGGTCCTCAAATCCGATTATAAACTCCTATTACTTGTGTCGTATGATAAAATTGGTTTGGAACGATTTTGAAGAGCGTTTTCGTTGTTTTTCATTAGTGGTTAATGGTTTATATTGTTTCATGGCTCTTTAGCTTCTCAATTAGCTTTATTGCTTCCTCTGCCTTTTTCTCCGCTTCTTTCTTCCATATTGGTTTCTTGTCTTCTCCGCTTCTTGGTTCTAGGATCCTTCCAGGATCTACTTTCAGAGAGACCTCGGCGTTCATTTCTTTTGAAAGACCCCCATGCATCAATTTATTCCTCATTTGCCTAAGCGATTCGAAGGTCTTTACATCGTCCTCTGTTAAGCCAATTGTGCTTAGTGCTTGAGGACATCCTGGGTCCTTTTTCTGGGCCAATAATTTAAGCTCCTCGTCAACCTTGCTCCATAGATCGCCAGCTATCTCTACTCTCTCGCGTTCCTTGCAGTAAAGCCTCCTTAGTACTAGGAGGACTGCGTACTCTCTCGCTACGGCAATTACTTTGTCGTAGTATTGAGTCTCGTAGAGCTTTTGAAGAGCCCTCGCGGTCACGTCTATTGGATCATCACCAAATACCTTCAAGTCCTTAATGAGCTTATCAGTTAGCTCAACAATCACATCAGCTATCGATATCCAGGGCTCGTCTTCTTGCAGCTCCCTTACTCTCAAGTAGCTCTCGTAAATCATCTCGTCAAGCCTTTCCTTAATGTCGTTGATGTTTGGGACCTGCCTACAAAGTAAGTAAGCGAAAGGAGCCTGTCCACTCCTAAGCGTCCAGAGGAGGTCTTCAGCGAGATTCAGAAGGCTCTTCACGAATCCGTAGACCTCTTTGAACTTAGGACCTAGTCGACTTCCAACGATTTTGTACCAGTTTATCGGCAGCAACCTCTCATCAAGTCTCCTCCAAGCACAAGTCCCGGCAACAAGCCCGCGCACGATATTGGATGACCTCGACACGTCCAGAAACTTGACCGCTAAGTCGGGCTCTGGAGGACCTAAAATTGGAGCGCACCAAAGCCTGAAGCTGGCGTCAGTCTCTAATCCTCTAACCTCTGCTATCACTTGGCTCGCAAGCATGAGGACCGTCACTAGGACGTTTGAGCCATGAGTTAGGTCTATGTGAAGTTCCACTTCATCGTAGCCCTTCATGCACTCTCTCAATGCAGCGTAGACAGAGTTGAACGTCACGTTTAAGTCGTAGTTAAACTTCTTAGCTGAGCTTCGATTGACGACGATCTTACCATCTCGCTCTTTGAGGACTAATGGGTGACTAATCCCACCATGAGGCACTAAGTAGCACTCAAAGCCCTTAGCCAAGAGTTCGTGGACCGCTGGATCGTAGACCGTGAGGTCCCTGCCATCGACCTCGAGACGTTTATTGTCGTAAAGCGACTTCCCCTTCAGTAAAAGTTTGTAGTTCTCACTGTGATCCTCTAAGAACAAGGTTAATGGAATGAGTGCTACGAGCTTGTCGTAGTTGAAGCGCTTATTGAGAGCTGCTGGAGCTAAGAAGCTCTTCACTACGCTGCCCTCAATGTCGTAGGACACAGGCTGGTAGTTAGTAACGTCACCTGCACACCAAACCAAGAACTTCGCCGTTCACACTCACCACTAAGGTTGTAGTAGAGAGGGTATTTTGTCTCTTTAGGCTCAACATGCTTCATGAGACTAGAGATTGTTATACCTAGAGCTACAGCTAGCTGCTGAGGGTTAAGGGCCTTAGCAGCCCGATTTGAAGCTACTTCCGGCCTTGAACCCCTTTAATTGCATCCTCGACTTTAGCCGCTATCATCAACAAAGTCTTCTTACTCAGCTTATCATTCAACTCCAAGCTTTTGATGGTCCTCTCTGCTTGAGATTTATTGATTACTCCAAGCTTTATGGCGTCTACCACTGCTTTAAGCATCAAGTGCCTTGCGTAGTGAAGTGCCTTGGGCGTTTGTGCATTCTCTGCGATCAGCTTGGCTCTAGACAGCATTGCTAATACCCGACTCAAGGGTTCAGCTCCTCCAATTTCCTCCAACCCTTTGATGACAAGGACCTCTGTGACGTCTTGATCCCGCGACGTCTTAATCGTTGCCAGGGATCTTATCCCTCTTGGCCTCCATTTTTCATCGCATTGCCTCAGAGCCCACGTCTTCTCCACATAGTTTTGGAGGATCGTTACATAACCTTCCTCCTCCAGCTCCTTCAAAGCTCTCTCCAACAACGATCTCGCGGCCTTTAATTCTAGCTCCTCCGCTAAGTCGTCTAATTTAATCCCCTTCGTTAAACTGTTCAACTTCTTAAGAGCAGCACTTTTTATAAGTGCCACTTTATAGTGATTATCGGGATCCCCCATAACCTTCAGCTCCACCGAGTGGTTGATACTGAGCTCAGTATTGCCTATCAGAGTATGCTACATTAAGGACTTATGTTTTATGTGCAATTTGGAGCTAAGTGAGGTCCTAGATTCTGCAAACTACTTAAAGGGTTTAGGCCTCGTAAGATTAGTCAATGATCAAATCCAGGTAACCGATGCCTGCCTAAAGCTCATGTTAGGCAAGCTTTCTAAGTCGAAGCGAAGAGCGTGGATCTTGGTTAAGTGTTGTGAGGGCTACGAGGGCCTACTTAAGAACATGGGCTTCATAGGTCGGGGAACCATGTTATTCGTACCATTAATGAAGTTGATGATCCATGAAGTTGATGGATGGTGCGATGTCATCATTGCTTGCTACTCGAAATTGCTTTCCGAGCTTTGGATATCGAGGGTTGGAGGACTGACTCCGTGGTCATCGCTCTCATCAGCTGTTGAAGCTAGAAATAGAGCATTAAGCTACTTGAAGTTTAAAGAGCGCGACTTTACTCATGCCGTTAAAGCGGCAGTTAAAAAGCTTATCGAAGCCTTCACCATAGCTAAGGACTTTTCAATCAATCTCGATCTACATTCCGGTCTCGAGGCTTTAAGTAAGGAGCTAAGGGTGGACTTAAGTTCGTTGCTTGAAGACGAAGTCGTCGAAAGAGGCCCTCTAAAAGCAATTTCCATCTTAGATGAAGGCATAGACGCTTGTAAAAGCTTTCTTGAGAGGAGTTTAGTGATTAAAATGAGCCACCCAAGGTTTAAAGACTTAGAGGGCTTTGAGTTCTGCTTGGAGGTTTAATTCTTGAGCATGAGAGTTCTATGGGTGTTAAGCGATGAATACTTTATAGGTCGTACAGGGGAGAGATTTAGGATTAAGGCTGAGGACAAGGAGGCAGAGCACCCTGCTAGAAGGACCTACTGCTTGGTATTGGACGGTAATGGATCGATTAGTAGTTCAGCTTTAGGGCTAGCTAAGAGGTTTGGCGTTCCGGTCGTTGTAGTAAACGGGAACGACGTCAGCGGCTTCATGTGGTTAACGCATGGTAAGCCCGTTGAGCCAATTCTGTATCAGCTCCACGCTTACCTTAACGTTAAAGAGTACTTCTCATCGCTCTTCTTGAACGCATTGAAGGAGAATTACGGGAAGGTCTTGGAGGTCAAGCTCGAAGGAGGCCTTAGCGAGGTTAGGGAGAAGATTATTAGGGCTATGGAGGAAAGGTGGTCTCAAAGTTCTAGGGTCAAGGTCGAGTACGCTAGGCTCTTGCTTTCATGCGTCTGTTGGGCAGCGTTGTATAGGGCTGGGCTAGACCCCAATATCGGCTTCCTACACGATAAGCTCTGTTTCGACCTTGCATGCGAGTTTGAGCATAAAGTGGTCTTAAGGGCTGCAGCGATTCCTAATTTAGAAGGTGCAGAGCTCCGAAGGGCTGTAGCTAAAAGTGTAGACGAAGCTTTGCAGGAAGTGATAGAGAGGGGTACGTTATCTCCTCGTCCTCACTCGCTTCTATGGCATATCAATGCGCATGCGAAATCGCTGGCTTCAACGTTGAAATCGGGCCTCTTTAGCTATAAACCGTTTAAGGAGGGCTCATGTTGAGGATAATAGTCGTCTACGACATACCAGTCGAGTACGATGACTATAGAAGGAGACTTAGAGAGCACCTAAAGAACTATGGGGGGAACTTTCTACAACTTAGCGTATATGAGGTCGACGTCACGAAGAGAGAGCTTGATAGATTGATCAAGGAGATAGAGTCGATAATTAAAAATTGCAATGGAAGGGTTGAAATAGTCTTTCCATGCAAGTCCTGCTACGAGAAGATAAGGCAAGTAGGTGTTAGACTTCAAGGGTTAAAATGAATGGTTCGTAGTTCTTCCTCAAACCTAAGACCCATTCTGCGAGCTTAGATGCTTGAAGGTATATTTGCTCCTCAAGTCTTCCTTTAGACGTTCTTAGGTTAAGTCTGTGCCTAAATAGCTTGAGCATTTTACTCATCCCCCTCTTGTTTAAGAAGACGCCGTTTATGGAGTAAGTGAAGTGCCACTTCTTCATGCTTCTTGAAGTAAAAGCCGGTATGACGGCCGCATCAACCAATGGCTGTTTAAACTCTTCAGCTAGGTCTAGAGCGAGCGAAGCTCTCTCGCCTCTAGGTTCGTGGAGAAAGCCTATCCTCTCGTCGAGTCCATAGTATCTTAGAGCTCTTGCACATATCTGGTACAACATCATGTTAAGGAAGCTAATGGAGGCGCTCACTGGATCACGTGGCGGTCTCCTACTCCTAGCAGTGAAACCGTACTCTGAGTGTATGATTCTTCTTAGCGCTTCGTAGTAAGATTTGGCCACTTCGGCTTCGATCGACATTAGGCCCCACACAGTTGAGGACTTAGCCAGCTCGTCCATTAATCGTTCTATCTTCAAATATTCCTCACAACCTTTTAACCCTAGTAGCTTAAGGACGTAGAGCTTGTTTAGGCTGGCGGCTTGAGTTACTGCTCTAGACACCTTAATTCTCTCTTCGTCATTTAGGAACTTCGATACTTGATTGATGACCAGAGGATGTGGATCTAACATCACCCTCCCATGCTTGCTCTTTACCGAGATCCTTATCTTCCTCTTGATCGCCTCTCTAATGGACCTTACAGTGAGAGTCCCCTCACCATCGAGCTCAGCACAGACAGCGTCGCTTCTTATATGCCTCTTAGAGCCATTAACCTTTACGAGCAGTCCTTCCTCATCCTCGAATTCAAGAACGTACCCCCAACCGTATAAGAAGTCCAAGCTCATTTGGTCCGCGAAAATTTTAAGATAAAACGACAACTTAAGGTTTAATGGAAGGTCATGAAGGAGCATGTTCATCTGGTACTTGTAGGTACATCACTTTTAAGGAACTTCGCATTAGAAATGCCTCAGAAACTTCGAGACAAGTACAGAGACGTGGGGATCTTGCAATGGCACAACATACCTCAGGAGATGAAAGGCAAAAGTACATAGAGTCCATAACTAGAGGGCACGAGATCTTCGAGGGAATGCTCGAGTATGTAAATTCAAAGCCCAAGGAATCGTGTGCTGAGCTCAACGCCTTCTACAGCTTCCTTGATCATAGAATAGCTTGGAAGAACGTCTCCGAGATATACCTCTATGCTACGGATACAGCTTCCTGCATGTTATGCGCTAGAGTAATCTATGAGCATCTAAGAAGTGAGAAGAGCGGCCTTAGGCCTGGAGTCAAAGTCCAAGAACCTATTAGAGTGAAGCACTGGGGCGTGGGCTACTTTGAAGAGGGTTTAAAGAGCTTAATGGATTTGCTAGCTGGTATAATAAAGTCAAAGAAGGAGCAAGGCTATAGAGTCTTCGTAAATGCGACGGCCGGGTTTAAGCCCGAAGCGGTATTCGCAACTATAACCTCAGCTCTCTTAAAGGCCGACGGTGTCTACTACATACACGAAGCACACAGAAACCTGATTTACATGCCCCTACTGCCACTAACCATAGAGCGAAAGTACGTTAGAGCCCTCAGGAAATTAGGTTACTGGATACCGAAGAAGGCTGCCGAAGAGCTCTTGAGGATTGAAGGCCTAAGCCTAATGGA
>Ga0209394_1001226_pt1 | contig 15834 bp, 13 predicted proteins | sample JNZ201metaG_FD_184122 | JGI IMG/M metagenome (GOLD analysis project Ga0209394, IMG submission 184122) | Hot spring microbial communities from Jinze hot spring, China to study Microbial Dark Matter (Phase II) - JNZ 20120812A (SPAdes) (version 3) ... | reverse complement strand
GGTATGGGGAATCTCAAAAAGAGAATTGAAAGTGTCTCTCTTGGGATTACAACAGCAAGTGGAAGCTCAGTTAGAATCTCAAAAAGAGAATTGAAAGCAATGAGGAATTTTCCACAAAGAGGTATATAAAGGTTTGGGAATCTCAAAAAGAGAATTGAAAGTTATGGTATTAATGCTCCGGCTATTAGGCCCAGTGTGAAGCTTAGAATCTCAAAAAGAGAATTGAAAGGCAATGAAGCCGAGCGCAAAGTGCCAAACATCTGTTTTGTGAATCTCAAAAAGAGAATTGAAAGAACAAACTCAAAAAGCTGTTCCTTGAACTCTTCTTTATCGAGAATCTCAAAAAGAGAATTGAAAGTTCAATATTGATTTCCTTGAGCGGCACGCTAATGTTTTTGTTGGAATCTCAAAAAGAGAATTGAAAGGGTTAGGCGCATGCCGCTGAAGAGCACGCGGGACGTTTTCCACGAATCTCAAAAAGAGAATTGAAAGCAATTAATTTATCAATTTCACGCGCAAGATAATCTGGTATGAATCTCAAAAAGAGAATTGAAAGGTGCTTGGACGACCCCACCTGATCCGCGGGACCTCTTTCCCAGAATCTCAAAAAGAGAATTGAAAGATCAAAATGTCTTTTGGCTTTACTCAGATAACTACTTAGCAGAATCTCAAAAAGAGAATTGAAAGTTCCATCTGGCTATGCCATAGTTCTCCTGCGAATAGGCGACAGAATCTCACAAAGAGAATTGAAAGATCTAACATTCAAAGCCCTCCCCTTTGAGTGCTTTAGAATCTCAAAAAGAGAATTGAAAGTTACCGAGAGAAAAGCGGTTAAAATTTTGGGTGTTGGGTTAAGAATCTCAAAAAGAGAATTGAAAGTATAGAGTATTTAGGTCAAAGATTAGCTAGCCAAAAGCCTATGAATCTCAAAAAGAGAATTGAAAGTTAAAATAATTTCTACACATTATCTCCGCCCGATTCCATAAATTCCCAATCAGCTCTTACAATATTTAGCATAGGAATCTCAAAAAGAGAATTGAAAGAAGCTAAAGACTGAGACAAGGGGTTAGCGACTTCATCTAGAATCTCACAAAGAGAATTAAAAGGCTGTAGCTGTGGCGACAGCGTTAGCTATGGCTGATGCTACACTTGTTGAATCTCACAAAGAGAGTGATCTTCTTGATTACGTAGATAATGATGGCAATAAATGTTAGATGGCAAAAGCCATATATTAGTATGATTTCACCGCTTATACCGCTCATCAACAACACCCACATTATATCACATATATAAAAGTCTTGTCTTAATAAGAAAGAACTAAAAAGTTAAATGTATTAGTAACGGGTCTTAGTAACAAGAATTAGGAGTTATGTTCTTAGGAGGCCGCTAGCCACACCACCATCATATCATTCTTCCACTAATGGATTGAAAAATAGAGAGCATATGAATATATGAAAATATGTTTAGTGTCCTCCTATAGGACCCCTGGAATATTATATGCCCTATTTATGTGCTTACAAAATTGATGTTTAAATTAAGGAGGTATATGCTGGGGCTGGGTTGTGCATAATTATGCATGTTCGTTTAGTAGCGGCTAAACGAACGTTTCAGAGACCAAATTTTTCAAAACCCACATAAGCGCCGATTAATATGGGCATTTTCTGGAGGCTTCGGTTCTAAACCCCTCTCGTTTCAGGTTGGTTGTTACTTGAGTATCAGTTGGCTGGAAAAACTGTCTACCTTTTGCTAAATGAACATTTTCTTCTGTTAGTTTGAGAGGGCATTAGGATTTTTATAGGCAGAAGACAAACGTTCAGTTCCCAACTTTCGCCTGGATGAGTTTTGCGGCTTAACAACTATTCAGTTATCTTTATTTTTCCATTCTTCATTAGCTGTAGGAGTTTCTTTAATGCTTCAACCTCTTCGGCTGTGAAGTATAGGTCTTCCTCCTGGCTTGCGGCGGCTTCTATTGATAGGGCTAATCCGCATCTGTTGCATATCTTAGCCTCGATCGGATTTAGGAATCCGCATCTTGGGCAGGTCTTAGGCTTTATCGCCGGCTCCTCATGCTCAGTCTCCCTTAAGCCGTATATGCCCAGAATGTCCTCGTCTATGTCTCTTCCGCTTAGGTGCACGTATATGCTTGGCATTCTGCTGCCCTGCCTCCAGCCGAAGTATGCGTTCATCTGGGCTTCAGTCAGCTTCTTAGCCAAAAATGTTGCCCTACTATGTCGGAATGCGTGTGGATGAACATTCTTCTTTAAACCGGCTCTGGCAGCTGTCTCCTTCAGTATCTTGCTGAAGGCCCCGTAGCTGAGTGGCTTGCCATCGTGGAGTCCGCAGAATAAAGGCGCGTCCTTCCTATTCTTTTTCGGATGGTTCTGAATCCAGTTTAATAAATAGGGCATGGAGGCTACGACAGGCACGCGCCTAGATCCCGTCTTACCCTTAAGAATTAGGGTTACATACTTCTCGTTAAACTGCGCATCCGCTATGCGCATGGATGCTAGCTCGCCTATGCGCGCCCCACTCTCATACAGCGTGATTATGAACGCCTTGTCCCTTATGTTTGAGGCTGCCTCAACAAGGCGCATAACATCCTCCTCCGTTAGGAGCTCGCTCGGCAGCAGCGTATCCTTGCTCTTCAGGGTTGTTGTTATCCACTCCACCTCAGGCGGATACCTCTCCCCGTCCCCCTTCAACCACTTGAAAAACTTCTTTAAGACAACCTTATAATTCTGCTTTGTCCAAGCACTCAATCGCCTATTACGCTCAAGGCTGGCAACAAACCTCTCAACATCCTCCCTAGTAACCTCCATGAAATCCTTCTGCATGAAACGGCTTACCCTAGCAAGCGTCTGCACATACTTGTAAACCCTAGCGGGACACAAGCCAGTGCTGAAGCAGTACTCCATAAAGCGCCTAATATGTTCAACATTAGCGTCAACAAAACCAGCATACTCACGGAGTCCACTCAGAAAACTCTCCAAGCGCCCCGGCAAATTATAAATGTCCCTTTCAGCAACCACTCGCCCCATAAATAATACTGTGAAATGATTCTGTCCTTAAACTTTTGGTTGGAGGCCGCCGCCGGGATTTGAACCCGGCCTCCGGGCTCCACAGGCCTATACCACCAGCAGTATTTGCTTGGTGTCCGTACGCTACCAGGATCCGCGACTTTAAATCGATATATGTCTCTACGTTACGGCGGCCACTTACATATTTTTTCTTTACGTCTTTATCTTTTAAGCGTTTCTTTCGGAGAATCACTACTCTCAAACATTCATTTCTGAAGATATTCTCTGTGGGGACCTAAAGTCAAATATATTTGTCGCTTAGAGATAATTAGGGAGGTGGAGGCGTATGAAGCTAGCGGTACAGGAGAATTTGATTCCGGGCAAGACCATTTTTGAGAAGCTCCAGAATGCTGAAAAATATGGTTTTGAGGGGGTTGAGGTTTGGGGAAACGATTTACCGCAGCGGTTTAAGGAAATTAAGGATGCTTTAAGCACTTCAAGAGTCAAGATCTCAACTGTTTGCAGCGGATATAGCGGAGATCTTCTCGGAGCAGATAGAAGAGCTAGAGAGCTAGCCATCGAGGGCATAAGGGAGCGGCTCAAGATTTGCGCGGATCTTGGGGGCGTTGGTGTAATAACTGTGCCAACATTCGGCGGACCGAAGATCGCAGACTTGTATCCATTGTACCCGGATGTTAGGGAAGTTGAGAAGAAGATTCTTATAGAGGAATGTAAGATTTTAGGCAAATGGGCTGATGATGTCGGCGCATACGTTCTGCTCGAACCCCTAAACCGTTATGAAACCCATTTAATCAACAGGCTTCAGCAGGCTATTGAGATATGTGAGGCTGTGGGATTAGAGCATGTAAAAATTATGGCCGACTTCTTCCACATGAATATTGAGGAGGCGGACATAGCTAAGAGCATTGAGGCGGCTGACGGCTACATAATGCACGTCCATCTAGCAGACAGCAACCGCCTACTGCCCGGATACGGTCACACGGACTTTAAATCCGGCTTCGAGGCGCTTAAAAGGATCGGCTATAGAAATTTCATGGCTCTTGAATGCGGGATACCCGGAGACCCGGACATTGAATTGCCTAAATGCGTAAGATTCTTGAAGAGCCTTATTTAGAAGGAAAGGAGCCTATATATTAGGGCTGAGATGAGCAGGGGCTGGTTGGTTGGAGAAGGTTCGTGTAGGATTCATTGGATGTGGCGGGATAGCGTTAAGGCACATGGAGGAGCTCATTAAAATCCCTCAGGTCTCCCTCGTAGCGTTCTGTGATGTGGAGTTAAGCCGAGCTAAAGCGGCCGCAGAAAGATTTGGTAGTGAAGGCGCATCTATTTATGAGAGGGCTGAAGACATGTTCAGTAGATCCGAGCTCGACGCAGTCTACATTTGTGTTCCACCATACGCGCATGGCGCTGAGTTGCTCGCCATAGAGCATAATGTGCCATTCTTCGTTGAGAAACCCATAAACCTATATCTTGAGCAGGCTAGGGAGATAGCCTCAGCCGTTGAGAAGAAGCGGATAATTACGAGCGTCGGATACATGAACCGCTATAGGAGAGGCGTCCAGCTGGTTAGAGAGATACTTCGTGAGGACCCGCCGATACTAGTTTTAGGCGGCTGGATTGGCGGCACACCGAAGCCATCTCCAGATACGCCGATATGGAGATGGTGGATAAGGAAGGAGAAGAGCGGGGGGCAATTCCATGAGCAGGTAACGCATACCGTTGACTTAGCCAGATTTCTGTGTGGTGAAATAGAGGAGGTTTACGCGCACCCTGCGAGGGGATTTAACAGGGATGTCCCGCCCGAATATAATATTGAGGATGCAAGCGTAGTTAACGTGAAGTTTGCCAGCGGGGCTGTCGGAGGATTTTGGGCTTCATGCTCATCTAACGCTGGCGGCGGAGGCGTGACGTTAAGCATATACGCTAACAGGACGACGGCACTTTTCACCCGTTGGGAGCATGATTTAAAGCTATTCCGCCTAAACGAGGAGCCGCTGGAAATCCCGGGTGAACCAAACATATTTGAGATAGAGGACAGAGCCTTTATAGAGGCTGTTCGACTAAATGATCCATTGAAAATCTTATGTACATATATGGATGGATTGAAGACGATGGAGGTGACTATAGCAGCCAACATATCCATGGAGACCGGGAAACCAGTTAGGCTTCCATTGCCCTAAATCGGAAGCTGGTATTTTCACCAAAATTAACCTTAATTATTCCGGTTTCGGCGATATTTTAATCACGTAGGCTGGGGACTCTTTTAACGCGGCTGGAAACCTCACTAACAGGTTACCGCTAGGGCTTTCCCTCCAATCCACCCCCTCATCAGAACCCAACGGTTGGATTTCAGCATCTTTAGGTGGGCGTAGATTTTTTATCGTGATCTCTTTCCTTTCCGGTCTTCCAAGCAATATTGCATAAAGCGCCTCCTCTTTTTGCGTAAATCTTAACGCTATGCCCTCCCTAGCGACCCCTTCAGCACTATACCAAGGCCTCGACCCATATATGGCTTCCCCGTTAACGCTTAACCATTCGCCCAATTCAAGTAATCGTTTACGTTGATGTTCGGGTATTGTTCCATCCGCCATTGGGCTAACGCCGATCAAGAGGTTTCCATTTTTACTAACAATGTCGATCAGTAACCAGACGAGTCGATCAATAGGAATTACATGGTTTATCCCTTCATTGCGGTTGTAGCCAAAGGAGTATCCCAGCGCTCTCACGCTCTCCCACTTCTCTTTCCTAGTCTCAGTGTAAGTGGAGTATTCCGGCGTCCTGAAGTCAAAGTGAGGGCTACTTGGAGTAGATTTCAGTAGATGGGGGAAGAGTAGATCGCGAATTCTCTTTCTAGATAGCAGCAGCTTCATTAGAGTGAAGGATCGGCTCTTGGGATTAAACTGCAGCCACCGATCATTTATTACGCCATCCGGTAAAATATTATAGTAGTGTGCGATCAGCTCTAGAAATCTGCCTGTTACTGGGTAAGCTATATCGCTCCATAAAATTAAGGGTTTGTAGCGATCAATAAGCTCACACCAATGGTTATAAACGTATTCCCCATATTCTCTACTCTGAGGCACGGCGTCGAATAGATCCGTTATATCCCTTATCACCCTATCATTAAAAGTCCAGTCTAATCCGCTCGAATAATAAATGCCCATATACATCCCTTCATCCCTTACCGCGTCCGCCAGCTCCCCAACAATATCCCGTTCAACACAATAATCTCCCTTTTGAGGATTGGGGTAATCACTGGGCCATAAGAGGAAGCCATCGTGATGTTTAGCGGTAAAAACTATGTATCGAGCGCCAGCCTTCTTAAAAAGTTCCACCCATTCTTTAGGATCCCACTTCCCGCTCTCCTGACTAAAGATTTGAGCAAATCTGTCATATGAGAAGCCATCCCCATAGACTTTTAAGTGGTAATGGTATGTTGGGCTGCGCTCAATCCTCATAGAGTTAAAATACCATTCAGCGTAAGGATTATTAGTGAACCAGAACTCCCATCCCCATCTAGAAACAACCTCCATCAGCTCACCGGTAAGGGGAGCCCAGCCGGGAACGGAATATGGCCCCCAGTGAACAAGTATTCCAAGTTTAGCATCATGAAACCACTCTGAGCATCTATGTCTCCTTAAAGACTTTAAATTGGGCCTAAAAAAGAGACCATCGGTCATGAAAATCCCCTAAACCCCATCAACTTAGCATTAAGCTCATTTTAATGATTTCTACGGCAAAAATTATATTTTTTTATATGTTTACAGCTTTGATTTGAGGAGGATCCAGCGCATGTCTTCTGAAGTGAGGTTTGAGGTCCCTGAAAGGTTAAGGTGGTGGGTTGAAGCGAGATTCGGCATGTTCATTCACTGGGGTCTATACGCTATCCCAGCTCGCGGAGAGTGGGTTATGTTCTTTGAGCGCATACCCAGATCCGAATACGCTAAGCTGGCTAGAAGATTTAATCCAAAAAGGTTTGATGCCGATGAGTGGGTTACGCTGGCAAAGGAGGCTGGGATGCGCTACATGGTTCTAACAACTAGGCACCATGACGGTTTCTGCCTCTGGGACAGTCAAGTCTCAGACTTCACGTCCGTTAAGGCTACGCCGGCAAAAAGGGATTTTATAGCTGAGTACGTTGAGGCTTGCCGCAGGGCTGGCATGAGAATAGGCTTCTACTATTCGCTCCTAGATTGGCGTTGGCCGGAATACTGGGATGGGCCGGCCAAAAACCCTGAGGGCTGGGCTAAGTTCCGCGAATACGTGCACGCCCAGGTCCGCGAGCTCATGACGAAGTATGGGAAGATAGACATACTCTGGTATGATGGAGCATGGCCCTATAAAGCCGAGGATTGGCAGTCGGAGCGCCTAAACGCCATGGTTCGCAGCCTGCAACCTGACATAATTATAAATAATCGCTCAGGTTTACCGGAGGACTTTGAGACCCCGGAGCAGCACATAAGATACTATGATAGGCCATGGGAGTCCTGCATGACGATAGACGAGTCCTGGTGGGGCTATCACGCCGGAGATAGGCATTTAAAGAGCCCGTTAGAGATTATTAGGCTGCTCGTCCGCTGCGTTGCTGGGAACGGAAACCTGCTCCTAAACGTTGGGCCTAAAGCCGATGGGAGCATACCGGAAGCCTATAAACGTAGGCTTAGGGCCGTCGGCGAATGGCTTAAGCGGAATGGCGAATCAATTTATGGCGCTGGCGCAGCTCCTTTTGGAGCAGCGCATTTAGGGCACGTTACAGCTAAGGGCAGTAGAGTTTACGTGCACGTCTTCTATTGGCCGGGTAAAAGCGAGATATGCGTCGCCGGAATAAAGAATAGGGTTATTGAAGCCAGCATCCTGGCAACTGAGAGAAAATTGCCATTTGAGCAGCATGAAGACCGCTTGTTTATTAGGGGTCTTCCGAGGAGGCCGCCTGATCCAATAGACACAGTTATTGCGCTAGATCTGGAGGGTAAACCTGAAGCTGCCCCGCCATCTTTCTGGATGAGGTAGGGCTACCTTAGCGAGCGCCCCTAAATCTTCTCTTTTTTTATCCTCATGCCCCATTACATGGCTACTTTATGGCTCTTGAAGCCTTTAGGAAGGCGCATGCGATACATTGTGATAACCAATCATGTAAAGTGTGTTTTAAGTATGCAAAAATTTTAATAAGGTGCTTAAACCACCTCTCCTTGGGGAACGTTAATTGAGTAAGTTGGAGAGATATTTGAGCGTGTCTGGTGATTATAGTGTGCCTGACACTATGCAAGCCATCGTCCTATCTGGTGTTGGGGAGGAAAATCTGAGATTGGTGACTGTTGAGGTGCCTGAAGTTGGCGACAATGAGATATTAGCCAGGGTTGATGCGGTTATGGCATGCGCCTCCGATAATAAGCTCATTGACCAGGGTTCTGAGCATCCCTTAATGTATGGTTGGGATACATCAAAGTATCCGGTGATAATCGGGCATGAGGGCACAGTTACAGTAGTTAAGGTTGGGAAAAATCTGAGAGGCATATATCATGTTGGGCAAAGATTCGCGATCCAACCAGCTGTTCCAACTGGCCCACGCCGCTATAGAGAGCGTTACCGGAGCAATGCCGAAGGGGTAGATAAAATTGCTGTCGGATATACTTTACCGGGGCTCTTCGCCGAATACGTTTTGATTCCTGAGGAGGTTATAGAGAGCGGATGCCTCATACCGCATCCGAGGGACGATATACCCTTCTTTGGCGCTGCATTAGCCGAGCCCCTCTCATGCGTCATAGCTTCCCAGGAGAGGATAGTTCACATAGTGAAGGAAGGGCCGGCTTCCCCCAGAAGAGTTGAGATCGGTCCGAAGCGGGGTGGGGTGACCCTTATAATTGGAGCCGGCCCTATGGGTTTAATGCATGTAGAGGTTGCCATGAATTATCGCCCGTCTAAAATAATAGTCTCTGAGCTTCTAGATAAAAGAAGGAGAAGGGTGAAGGAGATATTTCAGGGCAAAGCTGAGAAATTGGGAATAGATTTAGTTGTCACAGAACCTGAAAAGCTGGAGGAAGTCGTGAGGAGGGAGACTAATGGGCGGGGTGTTGACGACGTTATCGTTGCTCTGGGAATCGCGAAAGTTCAAGAGGAATCTATTAAATATCTCGCTAAAGGAGGTGTTGCCGTATTCTTCGGAGGAGCACCATATAGAGATAGAATGATACAGTTAGATACTCACAGGGTGCATTACGATAGTGTTATGATAACGGGCTCGAGCGGAAGCGACCCATCCGACATTGCAAAAGCCCTGGAGCTGATGGCTGAAGGTAGGATCGACCCCGGCAACTATGTTGTTAAGTATGGTGGTTTAGATGCTGCTATCCCGCTCATAAAAGCTGTTCGAAGGCAGGAGATTGATGGTAAAGGCGTGATATATCCCCACGCAAGATCTGAGCTTCTCGACGTTAGCGGGTGGAATCTTGAGAAGGAGAGACTGTTTCTGGAGGAAAAGTTAGTGGAGTTCTGAAAGGTGTTGTGAACTACTATGAAGATAGTTGCGTTCGGCGCCGGCAACATTGGGCGTTCCCTCGTCGGCTATCTTTTCTCGAGGGCTGGCTACGAAGTCGTCTTTATCGACGTGGTCGATGAAGTTGTTAGGGCGCTGAATGAGCGGAGAAAATATAGGGTTGTCATTAAGGATGTTCATTCGGAGGTTGTGTGGGTTGAAAACGTTAGGGCTGTTCATGCCAGAGATTTAGAAAAGGTTTCCGATGAGGTAGCGTCAGCCGACATTATTGCTACGGCTGTAGGGGTCAATAATCTTCCGGGCGTATACGAGGTTTTAGCGAGGGGCTTAATTAAAAGGTATAATTTGGGTAGGGGACCAATAGATATCTTGATATGCGAAAACATTAGGGATGCCTCTAAACTCTTTAGGGAGGGGCTGCTAAAATTTCTGCCTGGAAATTACCCATTTGATTCTATGGTTGGTCTCGTAGAGACATGTATTGGTAAGATGGTTCCATTAATCTCTGAGGAGCAGAGGAGGGAAGACATTCTAATGGTGGTTGCGGAGGCATACGATAAGATAATTGTGGATGCGAAAGCGTTCAAGTGCGGTGTTCCAAACGTTAAAGGCATTATACCGAAAGAAAATATCGCCGCCTACGTGGATCAAAAACTCTTCGTTCACAACATGGGGCATGCGGTAACCGCCTACTTAGGCTACATTACGGATCCAAGGATGAAGTATATATGGGAGGCTATAAGCAACCCCCACATAAATGAGGCTGTTAGAAGAGCAATGTGGGAGTCGGGGGAGGCTTTGATCCGCGAATACCCGGATGAATTCAGCAGGGAAAACATGGGGGAATACATAGAGGATTTGATTCAAAGGTTTAATAACAGGGCTCTCGGCGACACTATATATCGTGTTGGGAGAGATCTCCCGAGAAAGCTTTCCAGGAACGATAGATTAATCGGGGCAATACTTCTTGATTCGAAACATTCCGTACCCTTCCTCCATACTTCTCTAGGCGTGGCTGCAGCCATCCTATTCCGTGGAAAAGATGAGGGCGGGAAACTTTATCCATCCGACGAAATCTTTGTTAGAGAGATTTATCCGCGCGGCATCGATTTTATACTTGAAAAAATTTGCGGGCTTGATGCTGAGAAAGAGAAGAACATAATTAATTTAATTAAGGAGGTTTATGAGGCGATAATTAGAGACCCTGAAAAATGGTTTTTTGTGATGGATAGATATGAGTAGATCTTTAAAGGTTACATTAATGCGGCTAAAGCCATCCTAACGAAAGCTAATTATTTAAGATAATCTTCACCTTACCCTCTACTATGAGGTATGTTGCTAGAGTTGAGGTTGGATTAAAGCCGGGGCACTCTGACCCCGAGGGTGAAACCACCAGGAATGCGCTCGTGGAGCTCAAGTATCCTGTTAAGTCAGTCAGGGTCAGTAAGGTTTATGAGATAGTTTTCGAGGCAGAATCTATTAATGATGCAAGGGTCATGGTTGAAGAGATGTGCAGGAGGCTTCTCGCAAACCCGGTTAAAGATAATTACAATTATCGTATAGAGGAAGCCAGGGGAAATGAAGCAGATCTACATTAAGAGGGACGTGCCCTTCGACCTCTATGAAGTTAACCTGCTGGAAGCCAGCGATGAGGATCTCGTTAAGATAAGCGGGGAGATGGGCTTAGCCCTAAACTTGGAGGAGATGCAGGCCATTAAAGCCTACTTTACTGGGAAGCGTAGAAACCCGACGGATGTTGAGCTGCAGGCTATTGGTCAGACCTGGAGCGAACACTGCTTCCACAAGACTTTTAAGGGTGTGGTTGTCCTCCCAGATGGAAGGAAGATTGACTCGCTGCTCAAGACGTTCATAGTTAGGGCTACACGCGAGCTGAGTAAACCATGGTGCATATCGGTGTTCGAGGACAATGCTGGGATAGTTCACTTTGAAGGCGACTACGGGATAGCTGTTAAAGTTGAAACCCATAACCATCCATCAGCTATAGAGCCCTTCGGTGGGGCGGCAACCGGCGTTGGCGGCGTTATACGCGACATACTCGGCGTATGGGCTGATCCGATAGCATGTATGGATGTCTTGGGTTTCGGACCATTAGACTACGATTACGCTAGGCTTCCGCCCGGGATAAAGCATCCGAAATATATTTTTAGAGGGGTTGTTGCGGGTATAGGGCACTATGGGAATAATATGGGCATACCGACAGTTAACGGAGCAATATACTTCGATGAGAGTTACGTGGGAAACGTGGTTGTATACTGTGGATGCGTTGGGATACTGCCCATAAGCAAATATGTTAAGAGGGCTAAAGCTGGAGACCATTTGGTCTTAGTTGGCGGTAGGACTGGTCGCGACGGGATACATGGCGTGACGTTTGCTTCATTGGAGCTGACGGAGAAGTCTGAGGAGGTTTCTAGACCAGCTGTCCAGATAGCTAACCCTATTGAGGAGGAGAAGCTTAAAAGGGCGATAATATCTGTAAGGGACCAAGGCTTAGCATCATCTATAACTGATTTAGGTGGCGGAGGCTTGTCAAGCGCCATCGGCGAGACAGCGCATAAATTTAATTGCGGAGCATACGTTGAGCTCGATAAGGTCCCGCTTAAGTACCCAAATATTGCCCCATGGGAGATTTACATATCGGAGTCTCAGGAACGCATGCTCCTAACAGTTCCGGAAGAGAACTTGGAGAGAACCCTAGAGGTTTTCCGCGACGAGGATGTTGAGGCGACATCGATTGGCAGGCTTACGGATGATAGTGTCCTAAGAATATTTTATAGGGGTTTTAATGTCGCGGAGGTTGACATACCATTCCTATTTAGTCCCCCGAGATCATTTAGGAGAGCGGTTTTCGTTAAGCCTAGGCTTGAGGAGCCCGTCTTTGAGGAGGCTAAAGACTTAACGGATCACCTTCTAAAGATCTTGTCCTCTCCCAACGTTGCTAGCAAAGAATCAGTTGTTAGAACGTATGACCATGAGGTTAAGGGAAACACCGTCCTAAAACCGTTTTGCGGGAAGAACAATGGTCCAAGCGATGCCGCGGTCATAAAACCCCTAGATGATTCATGGAGAGGCGTTGTGATATCGTGCGGCATGAACCCGCAATATGGTAAAATTGACGCTTACTGGATGGCTGCCTCAGCCATCGATGAAGCCATAAGGAATAATGTGGCTGTCGGCGGCAGAAGAATAGCTTTGCTCGACAATTTCGTTTGGGGCAACCCTGAGAAGCCCGATAGGATGGGTTCGCTCATCAGGGCTTGCATGGCTTGCTATAGGTTCGCTAAGGGCTTCGGAACGCCGTTCATCTCTGGAAAAGATAGTCTATATAATGAGTCGCCGCTCGGCCCAGTTACACCAACCCTCCTGATAACGGCTGTAGGGGTCACCCCGGACGTTAGGAGGATTGTTACAATGGATTTGAAGGAGCCTGGCAATCTGCTCTACATTGTTGGATGCACCTACGCTGAGCTCGGCGGGTCAGAATACTATAGGCTTATGGGTTTCCTAGGTAAAACCGTGCCGAAGGTTAGGCTTAGGGAGGCTAGGCGGAGCATGAGGGCTATATCTAGGGCTATTAGTGGGGGATATGTGAGGGCGTGCCACGACTTATCTGAGGGCGGATTAGCGGTAGCCGCCGCGGAGATGGCTTTTGCCGGCGGATTAGGGTTAGAAATATCGCTGAAGAATGTTCCAAGGGGGAACAATGTCTATAGGAGCGACCACGTTTTGTTCTCTGAGTCAAACAGCCGCTTCCTAGTGGAAGTTCCAGAAAAGTGTAGGGATAGATTTGAAGCGTCGGTTAGGGGAGCAGCTTACGCGCTGATAGGTAGAGTTAAGAGCGATAAATCATTCGTCATCTATGGTCTTGATGGTAGGCGCGTCGTGGAGACCGATATAGATGCCCTGCTAAACGCTTGGAGAAACCCGTCCATTAGGGGCTGATCAACGATGAGGGTTAGCGACATCAGGGTCTGCATAGTTAGGGTTGGCGGAACGAACTGCGATGCTGAAACCAAGAGAGCGTTTGAGGATCTTGGGGCTAAAGCGTCAATACGCCACTTAAACGAGCTGTCTAAGAAGAGAAACCTTCTGGACTACCATATACTGGTTTTTCCGGGAGGATTCTCATACGGCGACTATGTTAGGGCAGGAGCCATATTGGCTAAAACAGTTATGTCGAGGATTGGTGGAGAGATAAGATCCTTCATGGATGAGGGTAGACCTATACTTGGAATATGTAATGGTTTCCAGATACTCGTTGAGGCTGGGCTTCTCCCGGGGTTGAACGGTATAAGCGATTACCCGGAGGCGGCTCTGGCGACGAATGTGCCGATAGGCTACAGGTGTATGTGGGTTTATTTGAGGCGTGATGGCGGCGGTAAGTGTGCTTCAGCTTGGCTTATACCCGAAAGGCGGGTTCTCCGTATGCCTGTTGCCCACGCTGAGGGGAGATTTATTTTACCAGACAGGAGGATGCTGGATAAGCTTCTGGATAATGGGCAGGTTGTCCTAAGATATTGTCATGAGAGCGGAGAGTACGCTGAGGGGCGCTTCCCGGAAAATCCAAACGGCTCGCTTTTCGATATAGCCGGCATATGTAACCCAGACGGCACGGTTTTTGGTTTAATGCCCCACCCTGAGAGGGCATACTACGGCTGGCAGCTACCCGACTGGACTAGGATGGGTAAACCGCCAAAATACGGTGATGGGAGGCTGATATTCGAGTCCATAGTGAAATATGTGGCGAAGAAGTTTTAGGGCTATTTAAGCCCGCTTAGGGTTAAGGTTCTGTGATGAGGAGGTTTTAGAGGTAGATGCGATTTAAAGCATATCTCATCTTAAAGATGATTGTTTAACCAAGGGTTTGAGGTGGAGAAGAATGTATAGTGAGCCTAGGGGTTCAGAGGTTAGGGTTGTATTGGTTGGGGTTGGTGCAATAGGCTGCGAGATAGGTAGGCTTCTATTGAGGAAGAAGGGCGTGAGAATAGTTGGAGCAGTGGACCCGGCGCCTAATAAGGCTGGTAGAGATCTAGGCGATGTTATCGGGCTCGGCGAAAAGCTGGGGATAACCGTCCTCGAGGATATTGGTAAATTGAGTGTTGAAGCAGACATCGCCGTACATGCGACTACATCCGCTCTAAGTAAGGCTTACCCGCAGATAGTTGAGCTAGTTAAGCGGGGGCTTAACGTTATATCGACATGCGAGGAGCTATCCTATCCATTCGTCGTGAGCGAGGAGCTTTCAAGAAACATCGACGATTTAGCTAAGGAGCACGGCGTTACGGTGCTTGGAACCGGAATAAACCCAGGCTTCCTAATGGACACGCTTGTAATATCGCTGACAGCGGTGTGCCAAGATGTTAGGCGCATATGCGTGGAGAGAGTTATGGACGCGGCTAAGCGCAGACTATCCTTCCAGGTTAAGATTGGAGCGGGGCTAAGCGTTGAAGAGTTTAGGGAGAAGATTTCTAGGGGCTATATAACTGGGCACGTTGGCTTAAAGCAGTCTATCGCTATGATATCTGATGCTATAGGCTTAAGGCTCGAAAGGATCGAGGAGGAACCCATAGCGCCAATAGTGGCAGAGAGCGAAGCTAAGAGCGCCTTCATAACCGTGAAGCCTGGTTCAGTGGCGGGTTTACTTCAGCGGGCTCATGGAATCGTTAATGGTGAACCAGCGATAACTCTATCCTTTAAGGCCTATATTGGAGCGGGCGAAGAATATGATTCCATAATCATAGATGGTGTGCCTCCAGTGCATGAGAAGATATCGCCGTGCGTTCACGGAGACCTAGGGACAGCGGCCGTGATCGTAAACATGCTGCCCAGAGTTATTAACGCGCCCCCGGGGCTGAAGACTATGAAAGACCTCCAGGTTCCCTCGGCTGTTCTAGGGGACATGAGATTGTTTATACTGAGGAAACCTAAGATTGCTACTTGATGGTGATGTTATTGAAGAGGATAAGTTTTAGAGATGCTGGCTTCAAGTACACTTTAAGCCCACATGATAAGCCAGCACTATCCGTGGAGCCCGGAGAAACAATAGTCATTGAGGTTGAAGACACCTCCTCTGGTCAGATTAGGAAAGAAAGCGACCTAAGAGATAGGGGTCAAGCAGCAGTTCCTGAATAGTTAACTTTATATGACATTTCTTAACGCTTATTTACATGATGATTGAGAAGTTGCTGACGCTCAGCGAAGCCTGTAAGAGGTTAGGGGTTCATCCTAATACGCTTAGAAAATGGGATAGACAAGGTAAGGTTAGAGTTGTTAGAACTGTTGGTG
>Ga0209394_1001224_pt1 | contig 15845 bp, 11 predicted proteins | sample JNZ201metaG_FD_184122 | JGI IMG/M metagenome (GOLD analysis project Ga0209394, IMG submission 184122) | Hot spring microbial communities from Jinze hot spring, China to study Microbial Dark Matter (Phase II) - JNZ 20120812A (SPAdes) (version 3) ... | reverse complement strand
TTTCAAGCCAAACCCATTGGTCGTGTATCAGGACATTGTTTTCCATCCTTTGTTTGACCGAAAGGAAACCGATACTCATAGCCCTCAAGACCCCTTCGTCAACCAACCGCTTAATTTCCTGAGCCTTTGGGGTTGATGCGAAACGGAAAGTGACCCTGATTTCGTTGTCAGTGATGTCCACGCCTTCAATAACGCCGATTGGGCTATGCGGGTCGTGATTGAACAATAAGATAGGGTTCTTTAGGTAATCGTCAAGGTTCATCAAGCCTTTAATGCTCACTCGTTCCATCAACCTGTCCACATCGTCACTTGTCGCCACGCCCGTGTAAAGTTCCACACCGTCGGCAGGCTGACCTTCAACGGATTTAATTGTCATCTTGAGTTGCCGTTCAATCGCCATGTTAGGTCACCTCTATCATTTAATCCCCTTCGGCAGGAACGATGCAGCATCGGCAATTAACGACTTCCTCAGGGTAAGGACACGATGGGTCGGCGGGGAACTGCAACAACGCTTTACCTACAACGAAGGGTTCGGATATAGGCTTGACTTGCCCGTTGGCGTCGGCGTGTGTCGGTCTCGTCCTCTCGTCTAACGCCGAAACCCACATTTTCTTTTCAAACCCCGCTGCTAACAAACCGTCCAGACAACCGCCATTAATCGCCCCCATACTTTCAGTTCTTGCTATCCTTTCAGCCCGCCAAGTCTCCAAATCCACCAACACCTCTCTAACCGCCTCACGAATGTCCAAACCCTTTTCCATCGCCCGTTCAATCGCCTTCCGAAGTTGCTGCCATGTTTCGTCGGTAATCCACTTAATTCGTCGGCGATGTTGGCGTAGACGGGCTGTTACACGGGCGTCGTAAAGGTTGAAGTCCACATCAAGTCCGAAGGTTTGAGGGAGTTTTTCAAGGGCGTCGGTCAGTTCGGGTTCAATCTCGTTCCAAAGCAAATCGGCTTCCTCGTTCGGGTTAAAGTCAATGAACTTGAATTGCGAAAGGATGCGAGATTTAAGGTCACGAGCGTAACGCCTGACAGCCCTGACGATTTTCCGTTCATACTTGGACTGAAACATCAGGAACTTGAGCCACGCCCGACGCATGTCAGTCACCTTCTTTCTCCGCAATCGGGACGGTGTTCAGGTTACCCCACCAGACATCGCCCCACTCTAACGGTTCGTTGAGACCCAAGATTTCCCTTGCTTCGTTAATCGTCATGATACCTGCGGACACAAGTCGGGTTAAACTGTCGGCGATTTCGTCAAGGCGTTCCTTCGTGTAGGGGATGGCAGTAAGGTCAAATTCACACCAAAGTGATGGTTTAACTTGGGTTAGGTAATGGTTGGTCAAGGTTTCGGCGATGTAAGTCAGCAACGGGATTACAGTTTCCCGCCAAAAAATCTTCGTTTGTTCACGGGCGTTTGCATAGTTCGCATACTCGTAAAAGCCCAACACGGCAGGCGGGACACCTAAGATGGCAAGAATTTCCTCACGGAGCGTTTTGCGGATTTCGGGTAGGTCGCCCAACCTTAACTGTGTGTCCAACTTCTCAATTTCCACGCCCTTACTTGTGACCAACCAACCGAACCGATTGCCCCGACCGAACATCGTCCTAAGTTTCTCCCTTTCCCGTTCGTAGACCTCTTTGTCCACAGGTGTTTGGATTTTGAACACGGCGAACGGTAACGCCCCGTTGGCTAAAAATTCGCTACTTGCCCTGTCAACTTCAATCAAAGTCTTGATGTGAGGGACGATGGATTGGGCGATGGACAAACCTAAACCTTCGGGGTCGGCTGGGTTAGTTAACTTAAACCAAACGACATCATCTTTTGTAAGTTCCATCGTCCCTTGTTCGCCGAACACTTGCAGTCTATCATTGAACACACTAACCGATGTTGGTGGGATGTAAGTTAAGCCGACCGCCTTTTTACCGACCCGACGGATTTGCCAAAACGAGTTTCCGTAGACATAGAGGTCAGCGATGATGGTTTGAACCGCCTGAGGGGTCGTGAAGTTGTCGGCGAACCTTTGCGTAAGGTGGTGGTCGGCGATAAGTCTGTCTCCATCGTAAACATTAAGCGGGACGCTTGCAGCCGAAGCAGTTATCCGCATTAAGGCAGCCCTAAATAGGGGATGTGACGCCACTTCGGCGACGCCAACCGTCCAGAAATTAACCGAAGTTGGGATTTCAATAACCGTATTGTCGGACTTAAAAACGAACCGCTTTATCCGCTCAAGCAGTCGCATAGCAATCACCACAGGCAATTAAACCCTTAAGGGATGAAGTGAAAGAACACGGGGTAGATTTCCGACCGACCCGCCTCGTAGACAGCCCACACCAACGCATAAACCAAGTCGTCGTGGTCGCCCGACGGAACGGAAAACTGTCCACCTTTGTAACGAAGGTTTTTGAGTTGTCGGATAAGTTCGGCAAAGGTGGAAGGGATAACGATTTCGTTTCGGTATGTTAAGGCGTGAAGGAAGTTAAAGGCATCTTGTTTGTTTTTAGGGTTTACATGGACAAGTGTGGCGGGGATGCCAACGGTTTTCGTCGCATCGTAAAGGTCATAACACTGATATTGTTCTAACGCCAAACCTTGCAAGTTCCAAGTGTTGTTTACTTCATTAATCCATCGCCAAATCTCGTCAAACTCTCCAGTTTCAAAGAGGACGGCGTCGGAGACGATGTAGCGGATAGAATTATCCGAAAGTAAAACTTTGATGACCAAGACGCCCGCTGAAAAGTCCCCGTGTTTTGAGAACGGTAACGCTCTGTCAACGCCTGCGAACGCTCCGTAAGCAACCATATCGGGAAAATAATCTTTAAGGTCGTCGGGGGTCAAAGGTGGCGGTCGGTCAACGATGCATCGGTCAAGTTCTTTGAACACGAAGTCGGGTCGCCCCGCAGAGCCACCAAACTCGTTCAAAAAGTATTGCCGAAACAAAGGTTCTATCATCAATTCTTTCTGTCGGCGTAGGAACTCATCGGTTATAAGCGGGTTATTCTCGTTGGACTGATAAAACTCATAGCCCGAACGGTAAATGAAGCAAATATGCAGTTCGTTTCGGCGTTCGTAAAGCCTATAGAGCAAATGGTCAGTGTCCGATGCGGTTGAAGTGATTAAAACCCTTGCGTCAGCCCGCTCACTTTGGGAAATCGCAACGGACGCCACTTCTTCATCTTCAATCAGAGCCAATTCGTCAATGATTAACAAAGTGTAAGTTCGTCCAGCGATGGCTTCGGTGACGCATGGGACGGCTTCAATGACCGAGTTGGTCGTAGTGATTTCAATCCTGTTTTGCCCAACCCTGATGCTACCTTTCTTTTCCGCTGCATTAACATATCGGTCTAAGGTGGTTTTTGAGCGACGATAGATTTCTTTAACTCTGCGGAAGGCAACTGATGCTGCGTGGTCTTTTGAAGTTGAAAGAATGATGGTGTCGGAATGGTCTATGTTAAACGCTGTGTAGATGGCTGCGACGGCTGAAATCAAAGTTTTGCCTTGACGCTTCGGAACGCAAACGACAACGATTTTGTGTTCTGCAAGGGCGTCTAATGCCTGCCTCTGTATCGGAGTTAATCTGATAAGCCTTTCCTTTCCATCGTAACCGATATAAGTCAAAGTCGCTTCAGCCCAATCAGCAATGCCAATCCAAACCATGATAATCCCCGCAAACATTTAACAAAATTGACGGTCATCAAATTCGGTCACAGGCAGTTACATCACAATCAAACAAGGCAGGGGGTCATGGCGAATGGGGTTAAAATCTGTCAATGGGGTCTGGAAAATGGCTGGAAAATACTGGAAATTACTGGAAAAATGCTTGGTGGGCGGTGGAGGAATTGAACCTCCGACCTCCTGCTTGTAAGGCAGGCGCTCTTGCCACTGAGCTAACCGCCCAACCATCGCTTCATTGTAGCGCACCTTGCATAACTTGGATTGCCAAAAGTTCAAGAGCAAGTTGTGGGTTTGCATTGAGAGGTGGGCGAATTCGGCGGTAAGTTTGGCGAAGTTCTTGAAGCACCTTTATAGCCCACCCGGGTGATTTCGCCGCTCGCTTCAGTATCGGCAACCAATCGGTGTTGACAACTAAATCGTCAAGCCCCAACGCTGTGGCTAAAATATCCCTCCATCCCAACATTAGCCCTTCAATCAGTTCCTCAAGTTGCCTTCGCTGTGAAGCCATTGATGTTTCGCTTTCAGATTCAATTTCTTCCAGACCTCTCGTGGCTATCTCCGCAAATCGGGAAACATCCCACCAACTCATCGCCACCATCATGTTGAGCAAATTGAACAAACGCTCACGAACCTGCTGCCAACTCGGTTCGCGAACGGCATTGATAGCCCACCCTACCCTCCCCCTTGCTAACCGAACAACGAGAGATGCCTCGTCATCTGTCACCCCCTTCGCTTTCAGGACCGAGAAAATGGCATGGGATGGCACAAGGCGAAAACTCAAGGGTTGACAACGAGACCTAATGGTTGGGTGGATAGCCCAAGGATTTGCGCTGACCAAAATGAACAAAGTTCGGTCCGGCGGCTCTTCTAAAGTCTTGAGAAGCGCGGCAGATGCTTCCTCCGTTAACCTCTCAGCCTCGTCCACAATGATGACCCGATAACGCCAAAGTGTTTGATGGGACAAAGTTTCGCGAAGAGTGCGAATTGCGTTGATGCCCAAGGAAAGTTTCGGCTTCAACTTTGTGGGGTCAACTTCCTCCGTCTCCTTCGCTTTCTCCACCGCCTCCCAATATGCAGCCATAACAGTGTCAACGACTTGGACTGCGGGGTGAGTTTGAGCGTATGATGGTCGGTCAGGCGAAAGGTGGCGACAAGATGGGCATTGGTCGCAAGAGTCAAGCCCATCGCTGGTTTGCGACGGTGATTGACAATTTAACAACTTCGCCCATTCAATCGCCAAAGTTCTCTTACCGACTTGTGGTGGACCGTAAAAGAGCCAAGCATGCGGCAATGTGCCTTTCTCCGTCATTCGGCGAAGGAAGCGGACAGCATGTTCGTTCCCAACGAAGTTTCTCAACGCCATCTCACCAATGCCTCCTCAACATACCGCTGCGCTTTGGAAATGACGATCTCAAGTGGCTGGGAAGCATCCACAACCTTTATCCGGTTTGGTTCCCGCTTCGCCAGCCACAGGTAACCCCATCGGACTCGTTGATGGAAATGCAGTTGCCTTCGCTCAAAAACAGTCTCGTTTTTCACCCTTTGCAATCCCGTCTCAGGGTCAACATCCAAAAGCAAAGTCAAGTCGGGCACAAGCCCGTTGGTGGCAATCCGATTGAGTTCATTTAGCGTCTCCAAAGGTAACCCCAGCCCAAATGCTTGGTAAGCGATAGTGCTATCAGTAAATCGGTCGCATAAAACGATTTCGCCCCGCTCCAAAGCGGGGTTGATAACCCGCTCCACATGTTCGGCTCGGTCGGCAAGGAACAAAAATGCTTCCGCCCAAGCCGTTCTTTCGCTGAAATTTGCCAGCAAATCGCGAATACGCGCTCCAAGCGGTGTGTCCCCCGGCTCAGCCGTTACAAGCACTTTAAATCCTTTCTGCCGCAACCATTCGGCGAGAGAATGCGTTACCGTTGTTTTACCGCTCCCTTCAACTCCTTCCACAGTCACGAACAAACCGCGCACTTTGAAACCCTCCTTGACAGTAGTGAAGCAAACTTTAATCTTCGTTCGGGTAGATCACAACTCGGCGGCGGGGTTCGCGTCCAATGGACTCACTCGGCAGGTGATATCGTTCAGCAATTTGGTGCTGAAGTTTACGCAAATGCGGTCCAACTGGGGTCAACTCAACTGGGCGCTTTTCTTGCAAGACGATGCGAGCAGCGGACTCCGCTTCCTTTATCGCCAGTTCCTCTTCTGGTGTCCGACTTATCCCGAAAACGAGTCTCAACAACCTCTCAACTTGCGCGTAGGTGTTGCTTCGGATGGTGAAAACGGGTTTATCACCCCTTTGAGCCAAGTTTCTCAAGTTGCTGTGCTTGCGCAAGTGAGATTCAAGGGTGAGCACAAAATCGGCATCGCTCGGATGGTTGACCAACCTTAGCGGTATGTTCAAAGTGAGTGCAGCGCGTTCAAGATGCTTTTTAGAAACCCCGAAAGCGTAAAGTTTCCCGCCTTTCTCCCGGGAAAGCCGCAACCCTTCAGGCATTTTGTGTTCTTCGTCTTCCGGCAACTTCGCCTCCTGAATAACTCTGAACTTCCCGTCAGGCAATTCTTCACGAACTTCAGGCTGCAAAGGTTTTCCCCTCAGCAAAGCATCTACTGCTTTTGCTGTATCGTGATGGATGGCAACTTTGTGACGGTCAATCAGTTCCACGACGACATCAAAAGTTGGTGGCGCTTTGCGCTCCAACACAGTTTTTTGCGTCCCGCGCCTTCTCGCTTCTTCGTCCGAAAGCGTGACCGCTTGAACGCCACCGACCAAATCGCAAAGAAGCGGATTTGCGACCAAGTTTTCCAGCGTGTTGCCGTGAGCGGTTGCTATCAATTGGACACCTCGTTCGGCTATTGTGCGGGCTGCGTCGGCTTCTTCCTTGCGCCCAATTTCGTCCACAATGATAACCTCGGGCATGTGGTTTTCAACGGCTTCAATCATCACATCTGCCTGCTTTTCAGGCGATGGAACTTGCATTCGGCGAGCAAGCCCGATCCCGGGGTGCGGCACATCGCCGTCGCCTGCGATCTCATTTGAAGTGTCAACGACGATGACACGCTTGCCGAACTCGTCGGCTAAGATGCGGGCAATTTCCCTCAGTTTTGTCGTCTTTCCAACCCCGGGCTTGCCCAAGAGCAAAATGCTTTTGCCTGACTCAACGATGTCGCGGATAATGTTGACGGTGCCGAAAACGGCGCGCCCAACGCGGCAAGTCAAGCCGACGATGCGCCCGCTTCTGTTACGGATGCACGAAATTCGGTGCAATGTCCCTTCAATGCCGGCACGATTATCACGGTTAAACTCACCAACCCGTTCAACGACATAGTCAATGTCCTCGCGAGTAACGGGCTCATCGCTGAGGTAGACATATCGGGATGGAAATCTGGCTTCAGGCTTTCGCCCCAAGTCCAAAACGACTTCCAGCAACTCTGACAAGTCGTCACGCTGTTCAAGCGCTGTTCGGATTCGCGGCGGCAATACCGCTAAAAGTTTGTCTAAATCGTCCACGATTTCGCGTGCCGTCATGGCAGTGAAACGCCTCCGTGCAAGTTTAACTGTGGCGTTTTTCTTGCAGTGCGTTGCAAGTTCGCTTTCGGCAGAAAATTATACCACCTCGGCACCGAAAGTTGTTTTGGAATTTAGAACTTCCGTCAGGGGCAAGCCCCAACGCTACAGGTAACGGCAATTCAAATTGCGAAAACCACTTGTAGCGTCGCCCCTTGTGGGCGACGGTAGTTTACCTTAAAACCCATTCGTCAATCAACCTTGCTTGACCGACGAACACGGCAAGCAAGATAACCGCAGGTCTGTCAACCGTGAACACAGGCTCAAGGGTTTCGGCATCAACGATTTCAACATATTGGGGACGAGCGAGCGGTTCGGTTGCGAGCACTTCCCAAACTTTCGCTTTTAACCGAGCAACATTTCGCTCGCCATTTCGGAACAGTTCATCAGCCGCTTTCAACGCTCGGTTGAGCACAGTTGCAGCCCTTCGTTCCTCTTCGTTTAAGTAAGTGTTGCGGCTGCTCATCGCCAAACCATCAACCTCGCGGACTGTCGGGCACGGGATGATTTCAACGGGGAAGTTCAAATCCCGCACCATCCGTTGGACAACCCGCAATTGCTGAAAATCCTTTTCGCCAAAGTAGGCTTTATGGGGCAGGACGATGTTGAACAATTTGGCGACAACTGTGGTCACGCCGCGAAAATGACCGGGACGGTAAAAGCCTTCAAGCCCCCTCGTCAGTTCGGTTACTTCAACAAAGGTTTGATAGCCCTTGGGATACATGTCCTCATCCTTAGGTGCGAAAACGATGTCAACACCGACTTCCTCAGCCATTTTCAAATCGCGCTGCAAATCGCGCGGGTAGCGGTTGAAATCCTCCCTCGGTCCAAATTGAAGCGGGTTGACATAAATGCTCACGACCACAATGTCACATTCCTGTCTCGCTCGCCTCATCAGTGAAAGGTGACCCTCGTGAAAGTAACCCATCGTTGGGACGAACCCAATGGTTTTTCCTTGAGCGCGCAATTCAAGGGAGCGTTTTTGCATCACTTCAGGCTTTTCAATTACTTCCATAGTCGCATTCCTCCTCATTGCAAAACTTCCGTCGGGATAAGCCCCGACGCTACAAATCCGTTGGTAGCGTCGCCCCTTGTGGGCGACGGTCGGATGGTCGTTCAAAGACCGTCGGGGATGAACCCCGACGCTACATTTGGGTTGGTTGTAGTGCGGCAATTGCTTCACCGACGACATAAAGCGAACCAGTCACGCAAATTAAGTCATCGCAACTTGCTTCAGCCATTGCCGATTTCAGAGCACCTTCAACGGTCTCGTGAACGCTCACGGTTTTGCCGAAAGGTTGACAGATTTGCGCAAGTGTTTCTGCTGATAAAGCCCTTTCCGTTTTCGGCTGAGTGACAAAAACCTTTTCAGCGAGCGGCACTAACTTGCTGGCAATTCCGACTGCATCCTTGTCTTTCAAAATGCCGATTACGAGCAGCAATTTTCGGAAGCGGAAAATTGTCCTCAAAGAACGAGCCAAAATTGCCGCACCTGCAGGGTTATGGGCGCCGTCAAGCAAAATCCGCAGATCGTTAGTTCGCACCAATTGCAACCGACCATGACATTTTGCACTTTGCGCTCCCGTCTCAATCGCATTGTCCGAAATCTCCCAACCCATCTCCCGCAAGAGTTCAACCGCAGCCAAAGCGCAGCCGAAGTTCGCCAACTGGTGAGTCCCAAGCAACCCGAGTTTGACCGAGTAACTGTCACGCCAAGTTTTGAAGGTCGCTTCTGTGCCCTCCTCCGAAGCGGAGCGCAATTTCCAAGTAACATCGGTTCCGACATGGACAAGCCTTGAATTGAGTTCCGTGCAAGTGGCTTCAATTAACCTTAGGACACCAATTTTGTGCTCAGCCGTCACCAAAGGTCGGTCTTGTCTGGCTATTCCGAGTTTATCTTGCGCTATCGTGAAATGGTCGGGACCGAGCCTGTCGGTGTGGTCAAGCCCGATGATGGTCAAGACGCTGACCAGCGGCTCAAGAATATTAGTTGCATCCCAACGACCACCCAAACCAACTTCAATGACGGCGATGTCAACTTTCTCGTCGGCAAAATAACGGAACGCCATCGCCGTTAAAACCTCAAACTCCGTCGGTTCGCCGTAGGGCGTTTGAGTTGCAACTTGTTCGGCGAGATGTTTCGCCCAACCGAGAAGTTCTTCAAACCGCTCTTGCGATATGAGAACCTCATTGATGCGAAACCGCTCGCGGTAAGTGACAAGGTGCGGTGAAGAGTAAACTCCGACTTTTAGCCCTCCCGCTTGAAGGATCGCGGAGAGAAAAGCAACGGTTGAGCCTTTGCCGTTCGTCCCACCGATGAGCACCGAAGGGAAAGTCAAGTGCGGATTACCTGCAAGTTCCATCATCGCTTGAATTCGTTCCAAGCCAAGTTTGATGCCGAACCTCTGCAGGGTTTTCAAGTAACCTTCACTGCTTGTCATTTCCCGACGCCTCACCAGCGCCATTTTGACCTTCTGGCTTCTCCTCTTTTGCCAAGTCCCAATCGCGTTCCCACGCAGTCGCCAGCCAACGCAGCACAACTCTAACTCCCGCTGGTGCTCGGTTGCCAATTAATTTGCCAATCCAATCGTCACTGAAGTTGAGTTCGCTCGCCAAATTCTCAGGTTCAATTCGCTTCGCTTTAGCGAAGGCTATGACAATTGCCGCTGTGCCGATGTCGGGAACCTTCTCGCGAACTGACGCAATCTTTTCCTCATTAACGCGCAAATGGTAGGCAGCAATCTTTCGGGTGACGGGAGCAGGTGTCTTCACTTCAAGAGCCGACAGCCTCGTTTGGTAGGCTGAGATTAAGGCTTTGTCAACTTGTGAACGCTTTTCGGTTGTGCGGGCAAGGAGTGAGCGCAAATCGGCGTTTGCCCCTTGAAGGGAAGAACGAGCAAGTTGAAGTTTCGTTTCCGCAGTCCAAGCGAAACTGCTGCTCTGTCGCTGCAACAGGCTTGACGCTTCGGCTAAAGAACTGATCGCTCTTGCCAGTTGCCGCTCTATGTCGCGAACCGTGTCGCTGTCTCGTTCAGCGGCGAGAGCAATTCGGAAAAGAATTCGGCTACAGGAGTCGGATGAATCAATGACGAAATCGGGCAATTTGTGCCCCTGCAAAACCAGTTCTTTCCAATCCCGCAACGCAGTTTGCCATATTTCAGTAGCCCTTTGGGCATCTTCAAAGACGCTTTCCATTTCCCCTATCGCCACATGCATTGCAGCCAAAGTGCGAGCACATTCGTTCGCAATTTCATCGCGCATTCGCATAAGGTTGTCAAGTCGCATTGTATCGCGCCACGAGAAAGCATCTTCATTGCTTCTCTTATCCCGCCTTTCGGAGCGATTGAAGTTGATTGAGATCGGTCTGCTCTGAAGTGGCATGGAACGCATTTGAGCCCACAAGTTCTTCGCTTGAGTCACAGCACCATTGGTTGCCGCAATCGTCGTTTTCCACTGCTTCGTCCACCACTGCTGAACTTGCTCCCATTCCGACAAAGCAGCATCAAGTCGCTTTAAAGCGACAAATTGCTCTCGTTCATCAAAAAGTTGGCGAGAGGTTTGAACAGGTGATGGCGCTTGTAGCCGTCCCAATCCCCGTTTTGCCTCTTCATTTTGCGGCTCAATTTCCAGCACCCGTTCATACCATCTCTTCGCTTCGTCAAACTCTTGCAACGCTTCTTTCGCTTGAGCCAGACCGAGCAACGCAGGAACATAACGGGGTTGCAATTCTATTGCCGATTCAAAATGACGGGCAGCGTAACGATACAAACCGCGTTGAGCGTAGCCTGCCCCGATTAGGGAATGAGCAGCAAAGGCAGGTAAATCAGGGTAGATGAGTCCCAAGTCAGAGTTAGCCCGCTTTGCCCGTTCCAAACGCTCCGTTGATGCTGGGTGAGTGGACAGATAGATAAGCCAGCGGGCAGGTTTGCCCTCATGCTTGACAAATTTTTCAAAAAGTTCAACCGACCCTTTAGGGTCGTAACCAGCCAACAAAGCGAGACGAAGGGCATAGTTGTCTGCATCTCGTTCGTGTTGACGGCTGTAGCCGAGTTCGTAAAGCGTGGCAGCAAATCCAGCCAGATTTTGGACGAGTGCGCTTTGCTTGTTCAAGTTCAGTAAGTCAGCAAGCAAACTGATTCCCAACGATAGACGAAACTGCTTAAGGGAGTGACGACCTGCGACATGTCCAACTTCGTGAGCCAGAACCGCTGCCAATTCGTCTTCCGTGTCGCTTGTCTCAAGCATCCCGCGAAAGACATAAATCCGCCCGTTGGGCAAAGCGACGGCGTTGACTTCTCCCAAGTTGAGGACTTTGAACTTAACAGGCATGTCTTTTCGCGGTGAAACTTCGGCAACCCGTTTTCCGACAGATTCTGTCAATTCCGTCAGCAGCGGGTCATCTGAGCGCTCAAATCCTAACTCCCAAAAAGTTTGAGCAATTACCCCAAGCAATTTCTCAATTTCTCGGTCAAGGTCACATCCTGTTAGCGACAAAATCAAGGGCAGTAACAAAGTGACGCCTAATCGGCGCAAGCGCATTTTTTCTCACCGCCCTTTTTGGACATAGCAGCCGACAAGGCTAAGAGCGACCGTCTTTGTCAAGTCCCCTCAACCACGCCTGAACCGTCGTCGCAAAGTGCGGGAACACAACCTCTGGCTCTTCCAAATCTGGATGCCATCGCTTTTCCCACTCAAGGGTCAAAAACCCCTGATAGCCAATTTGGCGCAAAGCCTTGATGGCGTCAATTAGCGGGATTTCACCTTGACCAACAGGAACATAGCGGATTTTTCCGTCTTTGAGCACTGAATCTTTCAGGTGGGTTGCGACGATTCGCTTGCCCAGATACTTGACAGATTGTTCGGGAGTTTCCCCTGCGCGAACGGAGTGGTGAACATCCCAAACGCAACCAGCGTTTTCGGCTGGGACATTAGCCAAGATCCCAGCGACATCAGCAGCCTTGACAAGTGCATCGTGAGTTTCCAAAGCCATCGTCACCCGCAAGGGTTTGGCAAATTCAGAAAGCATTTGCAATCGCTCGGCGACTAACTTGAAGTAGGTCTCTTTGTCCATCCCTTCGGGGATGTTGCCTCCAAAGACGCGCACGACAGGGCAGTGAAGTGCCGCAGCGAGTTCGGCATAGGCTTTAGCCTCGTCAAGTTGCTTCTGCCACTCGTTTTCGCGAACGCCGAGCCTCGCCGAAGCGCCGAGGGCGACAATCTGCAAGCCAGCGTCGTGAAAGCGACGCCGCGTCGCTTCACGATTTTCCGGGGTTAGTGCAGGGTGCTTGGGCAAAAACATCTCATCTTGCAAACCTCTCAACTCCACGCCCTGATAGCCCCACGCCACCGCGTTTTTGATGATTTCGTCCAATGACCACTTTGGACAGCCAAGAGTAGAAAACGCCAGTCTCATGGCTCACCCCACCTCACTTGACAAATTTGAATTTGCCGTTTGACGCTTTTCGGTGTCCATTTTGCGTCCCTCTATATGTTGCCCCGAAATTTTCGCTAATGAAGCCGTTGAATCCCTGACAAGATTTGCCCTACAGAGAAATTCGCTGACTAAAGGTCGGCACTTAGGGAAAGCCTCACCAACTACGGGTTAAAGCCCGTAGCATGAATTCGCAGATTGTTGAGCATGGTTTGCCAACCCTTAACGCATTACTCCCATGCCACCGGCTTTAGCCAACGGTTGACGACGAAAAAATGAGCGCTGAAATCGTTTGGCGATGAGTCGCTTTCAAACCGTCATTTGCCCCTTGCACAAAGGGAGTTCGTGTAATTAACTGCTGTGTGTTTTACCATTGCCTCAACAGTTCCAAGTAGGCGTATGTGGCGTTCGTTTTTGGAAAGTTCGCCCTCACCGATTCTTTGCCCCAAGCCTTGAACAGGCGAAGGCTTATGTTTGTCAATTCGTCCGGTTGGTAGTTCAAGCCCAGTTCAAGGATATCCATAAGCCGCCTACCAAAACCCTTCAGACCGAAGTAGCCAAAACTTTCGTTGTTAAAGGCACCGCCGCCAGAATACCAAAAGTCAGATTTGCGTGAAAGCCAAAGACGGTGGAAGCCAAGTTTCAAGTTCAATCTATCGCTTGGACGAACCATCAAATGGGCAAATAGTTCGCGAGTGTTCATCATGTTGTAAACGGGCAGAGACGAATGAACCGTTGGGGAAGGAAGAGGCTGGAAGAAGGTTTTGTGGTATCTGTCGTGCGGGTTTCCGTCACCAGTGCTTAGGGAGGCGCCAAACCTCAACCAAACTTGACAAGGCTTTCCCCACTTTCGTCCCATTTCGCTTGCGACTGCAAGTGCCCTGTGCTTCAACTGTCCCCAATCTCCAAACTGAATTGCAGCCCAGCCCAAAAAGTCAATCTCTCCATCATTGTCAGGCACAGCCCTGAGAAGGTGAGTGCCGAGGGTAAGGATTGAGATAGGTTTGGTGTCATCTCGGCGAACATTAATTGGGCGATTGTCCAATTTGATGACCTTTGGTGGCTTGCGAGCATCCCGAAAATAGAGGGCGAATATGCGGAAATCGGTCTTTGGGTCAGGACTGTGCACCCAAGAGGCGTAACCGACGGTCACCTCGGTCAATTGGTCGTTGCCCCTGAGATCAAAAACACCTTTTGTCGGTCGGAATAAGGCTAAGGTGAAAAAGTCTTTATGACGCTCAAGGGAAAACACGAACCCATCAAAACTGCGACCAATGTGAAAATCAAAAGTTCCCAAAAGCCTGCCTTGAACTCGGTTAAACCTAAGCCACCTCACCGTTGGGTTGCTGGGCTCTCGCTCCGCACCTTCGGCGAATTCAAATCGTCCCAACTTCAAAAGCGAATTCTCGCCTTTGTTGCGAAATTGCCAAAACAGTTGCTTGACAAACAAACTACCATCGCGACGCCCGTTTGTTTCCCAATAAGCAGCACCGTGAGTGGGGATAATTGCTTTCTGAGGCACACTGATTAGGGTAACTTGAGCAAGTTCTAATTTGCCTTCGCTCCACTCTCTCTGTTCGCTCACCCCTAACCTAAGGAACGACGACCAAAAGGTGTATCGGTTATCCGCATTTGGGACTTCAAAAAAATCCCACCTTTCAAACCTGAAACGGCTTGTGACCTCAAGTTTTAACCCCTGCCCCCAGCAGTTGAAGGAGAACACTCCACAAAGCACCAACGCCGTTGCCACCCTCACAGTATTGTCCCCCCTTGTTGACAAAATTGAACACGCTTTCAATTTTATGGCAATGTATCGGCAAAGCGAGAGTTAGAAACAGGGGATTTTGTCAAGGGTTAAAAAGGTTGTGGGGCAAGTTGTGAGAACAAGGATGGATTCAGGGTTCAAATAACCGTCAAAAGTTCCATTTGCGGTTCGGTCTCAAAATTGTCCCTCCTGACCAATTCCCCTTCAAAGCCCCACAAGTAAGCCTTTCTCGTTCGGACATAGACGAACTTGCCGCGCAGTTCTGGGCTTCCTTCAAAGACAACGGTCTTATTGTTGCGGGTCCGCCCTGAAAGTTTGTTTGGGTTCTTTTCGCTCGGTCCTTCAACGAGCACTTCAACAACTTGCCCAACCCCTCGCTCGTTCTTTCGCTGTTGAATTTCGTTTTGCAAAGCAATCAATTCACGAAGTCGCCGTTTCTTGACAGGCTCTGGAATTTGGTCGGGAAAAGTCGCCGCGAGAGTGTTAGGTCGTGGTGAGAAAGCGAACATGAAGGCTTGGTCAAATTGAACTTGCTCCATCAACTTGAGCGTGTTTCGGAACTGTTCTTCGGTCTCACCGGGAAACCCAACGATTACATCTGTGGCAATGGCTATGTTAGGTATCCTCGCCCGCAATTTCTCAACGATGCTCAAATATCGCTCCACAGTGTAGCCACGCCACATCCGCCTCAGGACTTCGTTGTCGCCACTTTGGACGGGCAAGTGAATGTGCTCACAAACGCTCTCAAGGTTTGCCATCGCTTCAATCAAACGGTCGGTCATGTGGTTGGGATGGTTGGTTGTAAAGCGCACACGAACTTTTGCAGGTGCAGCAATTTCGTCAATCCGTTCAAGCAGCCATGCCAAGTCTATCTTTCCGTCCCCCGTCCCCCGTCCCTCGTCCCTCCTCAAGTCGTGCCCATAGGCGTTGACATTTTGACCAAGCAAGATGATTTCCTTGTAGCCCAAGTCAACCAATTGGCGCACTTGCTCCAGCACAACCTCTGGCGGGACGCTCTTTTCAGGACCTCTCGCAGTTGGGACGACGCAGAAAGTGCATTTTTTGTTGCATCCGTGAATGACCGTGATGTAAGCAAAAATGTCGCTGTTACGAACGACCAAATCGGGCGGGACAGGGTCATCGTAAAGGTCAAGGTATTCAGCGAACCTTCGCTGCTCTCGGACGATGCGAATTAATTCGGGCAATCGGTGAACGCTCCTCGGTCCAAGCAATAAGTCAACATAAGGCGCACGCGCCTTGATGATGTCCCCTTCCCGTTGTGCCATACATCCAGTTACGCCGAGAATCAGGTTTGGCTTTCGCTGCTTGAGTTTCGCAAACTCGCCCAAGTATGCAAACACTTTCTCGTCGGGTTTTTGTCGGACGGTGCAAGTGTTGATGAGAATAATG
>Ga0209394_1001220_pt1 | contig 15860 bp, 11 predicted proteins | sample JNZ201metaG_FD_184122 | JGI IMG/M metagenome (GOLD analysis project Ga0209394, IMG submission 184122) | Hot spring microbial communities from Jinze hot spring, China to study Microbial Dark Matter (Phase II) - JNZ 20120812A (SPAdes) (version 3) ... | reverse complement strand
TCGACGCTGCATGCTATGCTCTAAAACCATCTGGTGGTATAATACACTACTACGAATTTACGAGTGGATCATACGTATTAGAGGAGGCTAGATCTAGAGTTATCGAATCTATATCTAAGGCTGGAAGGATTGTCGATAAGATACTATCTAGTAGGATTGTGAGAGAAGTAGCACCATATAGATGGCAGGTAGCGATAGACATCATGGTTGATGGATGCGTAGGGTGAAATCTAGCGGTACGATTATATCCAGCCACCATCCTCTATAAGTGGTGTGCAGAATCCATTAGCTATAGTCGAGGAGATCATGAATAGCTTCGCCTATCGTACAGGTCTATCCTCAGATCTAAAGCCTAGACGCTATCTATGGACTGATGCTTTCGCTGTATGCAACTTCCTCGAACTTTATCGTAAAGGCTTCGGTGAGAAATATAGGAATCTAGCTTTAAAGCTTGTAGACCAGGTTCACTTCATACTTGGTAGACATCGTGATGACGATGTTAGGAAGGGATGGATAAGCGGGTTAAATGATGAAGAAGGATTTAAGCATCCAACTATAGGCGGGTTGAGAATAGGTAAACCGCTACCTGAACGTAAGCCTGATGAACCTCTTGATGAGTATCTAGAATGGGAATGGGATGGACAGTATTACCATTACCTGATGAGATAGATGCTGTATACGTATCACTATCAAAACTATATTGCGGTTCCATAATAACTCTTCGAAGCTAATTTCACTTACTTACATACAGTAATACTCTATCTACCTCAGTATTTAATCCCGGTTCTTTGCTATAAATCGGGTCTACCGCTTCTATCCATGTCAGCCATCTATCGCTAAGCGGGTCGTAGACTACGTTACAATATGTGTGGATCGGGTATTTAGGATGCTCGTATCTAGAGCCTGGTATCCATTCTGCAGTGAAGATACTTTCCAGGTTAAGATTTCTATAGTCTATAACGTAGCTTACGAAATATTTTGTTAGAGCTGCTCCGTTTACCACCTCCATAGTCTTAGTACCTATGAATATTGGTCCAGTCGAACCTGGATGTATCGAGCCGTTTAAAAGGAAGTAACTAGGTTGAGAGTTCCCATCGATAGTAGGGATGCCGAGTTTTACCCAGTTTTTACCATCACTACTTAGCGCTAACGCTGTATGAACTATGCTAGTATTTGCTTTCCTAGCTTTATACAGGCAGACATATCTTCCGTCGATTATATCTATCGTACAATCTCTAGCTTCGCCGCTATCATACTCTTTATCGCATCTAAGAGCGAATCCCCATGGTCTCCAAGGTCCGGCAGGATCATCCGCTATAATGAGAAACGTCTCCCACCTACTTTCAAATATTCTTCTTTCATCGCCTGCTATGTTCCTCTCAGTGGTATCTATCGAAAGGTAGAGATGGTACATACCTGTAAGAGGGTCTCGAAGTATCTGTTGATTCTCTATACTCTGAACAACCCTCCCCACCATCTCTGTTAGCTCTTCCTTCGTTATCCAAGTTACGAGACTGAAATCTTCCCCATTACAGGATCTGTAGATCTCAACCGCATAACCACGTTTCTCGGCTCCCATCCTAGGCCTGCTCGTAAGCCAATATTCTCTGCTATCCTCATCTATCCATATTTTTCCTGCGCCACACCATGAACCAGCATCAAAACAAGGAGGATCTAGTAAAACTTTCCTAAATCTTCTATTTGCGTATATAGACTGTGGAGGATACATACCATACCACATTCCTATAAACCCCCACCTTATTCGACTTTGAATTTATTTAGCAGACATATAGGTATTTAAGCTTTTCGCAATATTTTATATAATATTTAGTTCAATTTATAATGTAATTTTAGCTATATAATTTAAACTTAAAATTATACAAAGCTGAATGTTTATGGTAAACGGCAAGTCAAATTATAATTATTAGAGTTCTAAATTTTCTTGGCTTAAGTAAAGCTTATTAGGCTCTTTCCCTAAATTAATAGGAGTACGGAAGGTTAAGTGAGGTAGTATGATTGGTGTGAAGGCATATATAGCCTCTCGTCTTATAGTATTCTTTATCGTTGTATATATCGGGGTTACTCTTTGCTTCATACTTCCACGTTTATCGCCGATCAATCCTGTTGAAACTGTCCTCAGCCGGTATCTTGCTTATCTTGATTATCAGGATCCTACAGAGGTAGAGTATCTACGTAACACTTTGATGGAAATTTACGGTTTAAAAGGCAGTTTGTTGGAACAGTATATAGGTTTTTGGAAGCGTATAGTTGTTGGGGATTTCGGACCGTCGCTAATATTATTCCCGACTCCGGTAAGTAAGCTTATAGGTGATAGCATACCATGGACAGTTGGATTATTATCTACATGTACTCTGTTCTCTTGGCTTACCACGAATATTATAGGTGGTTTTGCAGGATACTTTAGTAATAGGAGGTGGGCTAAAGCATTTTCAGTTTTTGCTATTACTGTGCATCCGATCCCGTATTATATTATGGCTTTGGTATTAGTATTCTTATTTTCCTATCTTATTCCTATATTTCCGATGGGTGGAGGTATATCGATGGGTGTAAAACTATCTTTATCATTTGAAGTTATTGTAGATATACTGTATCATAGTATTCTTCCGGCTCTATCACTAATTATAGTATCATATGGAGGTGAATTTATAACTATGCGTGCATTAACTATAAATACAAAGACAGAAGATTATGTGCAATTTGCAGAAAGTCTTGGTATACCAAAAAGAAGAATAGTCCTCAAATACGTTATACGTAATTGTCTTCTTCCGAGGGTAACCGGTCTAGCTATATCCTTGGGAGGTATATTTACTGGAGCGTTAGCTATGGAGGTAATCTTCACCTATCCTGGCTTAGGTATGTTACTTTATAATGCTGTATTAAATGGTGACTATAACTTGATAATGGGTATATGTATTTATTCTATTTTAGGTATAGCTTTCGCTGCTCTCCTATTAGATTTGCTATACCCTCTTGTTGATCCAAGAATAAGGTATAGGTAAGAGGTAGAGCGGTATGTCTGCATACCGTGAATTCATAGTATTCTTGAAAAGAAGGAAAACATTTTTGCTAGGATTAATTTTATTTTCAATATGTCTAGTACTCGGATTTTTAATCTCGCTATTTGCTCCCTACGATCCTAGAAGATGGTTTACAACACCTATAGGACGACCTCCATCCCTCAACTATCTTCTAGGAACGACAGCGCTTGGACAGGATGTTTTCTGGCTTCTAGCATGGTCTCTAAGAAACTCCTTTATCATCGGTGTATTAGGATCTAGCGTTGGTTTGATCATAGGTATAGTAGTAGGCTCTCTTGCCGGGTATAGAGGTGGGCTTTTCGATAGAATCGCTATGATGGTCACCGATACCTTCCTCGTTATACCTAACATTATGATACTAATATTGATAGCATCCGTTCTCAAAGGACAGTTAAGTATACCTCTACTCGGTATACTTATAGGGTTATTGACGTGGAGTATGCCCATAAGAAACGTTAGATCTATGATTTTAAGCTTAAGAGAGAGGGAATTTACGCAGATAGCACTCTTCTCGAATATGAGTACGATAAGCATCCTATTTAAAGAGTATTTACCCCATATTTTCCCTTGGGTTTCATCCGCATTCATAAATAGGATGATAATGAGTATGGGTATGGAGATAACTTTAGCCATATTCGGCCTTTCGAGTATGGATGAAGCAACCCTAGGGACGATGCTACATTGGGCGTTAAAATTTCAAGCATTATTCACTGGTTTATGGTGGTGGATTTTAACGCCAATAATCTTCTCAATAGCATTATTCATATCGTTATATATCCTATCGATAGGATTAAGTGAATATTTAAACCCTCGTGCAAGATTGAGGTGATATATATTGTATGATAAAGAAAATTTCGCTATGTATGCATACAATTTGAGAGCATATTATGTTGTAGAGAGACCTGGTGCTAAGTACTATGTACGTGCTGTCGATGGAATAGATGTATTGTTTAAGAAGAATGAGATTATAGGAATAGCTGGTGAATCTGGATGTGGAAAATCTACATTAATTAAAGCATTATATGGAGCTATTAGCTATCCTCTCTGTATAATGAGCGGAAATATTATATATAATTTTTCTGACAGATCAATTGATATATTATCGCTCAGCGAGAAAGAATTAGAAAAAATATGGGGGAAATTTATAGCATATATACCTCAAGCATCTATGGGTGCACTTAACCCCACTATGCGTATTAAGGATCATTTCATTGAGCTACTCAAATATAAACTAGATTTTTTCGATGAGGATGCAGCTGAAGAAAATATTAACAGTTATATAGATGAGCTTGGACTGCCTCAAGAAGTTCTAACTTCATATCCACATCAATTAAGTGGAGGTATGAGACAGAGAGTGATCATAGCATTAGCTACGATACTACAACCGAGGGTAGTATTTGCAGACGAACCTACCACGGCTCTCGATGTCATCGTTCAGAGAGGTGTCATCCAGCTATTACAGAAAATACATAATGAGCAAGAAAATACACTTGTTATAGTTACTCATGATATGGGGGTTCATGCTGAGATAACAAACAGAATGATTATAATGTATGCTGGAAAAATAGTTGAAGTCGGACCTACAGAGAAAATTTTCGATAGCCCTCTCCACCCATATACATATTTCCTTATAAATTCCCTGCCGCAAATAGGTGATAAATCTAGAAAATCTAGCTTAAGTGGGCGGCCTCCATCGCTAATTAATCCTCCCCCAGGTTGTAGATTCCATCTTAGATGCCCCTATGTAAAAGTTATATGCCGGGAGGAAGAACCGATATTGAGAAATGTTGAATCGAATCATTTAGTAGCTTGTCATAATGTCTAACGGTGATCATTATGTCTAATGTATGGTTGGATGTTAAAAACGTCACGAAAGTTTTCCGAATAGGAGGAATATATTTCGGTGAAAGATTGACTGCAGTCGATAATGTAAGTTTGAGGTTTGTAGATGGAGAGAAGGTTTTCCTATCTATAGTTGGTGAGAGTGGAAGTGGAAAGACTACTTTGGCTAAGATGATACTAGGTATTGTAGAGCCGACAAGCGGCGATATATTATACAATGGTAAAAGTATATTTAAACTTAATAAGAGTGAGAAGAAAAAATTTAGAAAAGATGTTCAGCCTATATTTCAAAATCCTTATGAATCTTTTAATCCATTAAGGAAGGTTGATGAATATCTCTATTCTACATTGCTAGGATATAACCCGATAGATCGTAAGGATGCTAATAATATCCTTGAGACTGTGTTAAACATGGTTGGGCTAGATCTTGAGAGGGTTAAAGGTAAGTATCCGCATGAATTTTCAGGAGGTGAACTTCAGAGGATAGCTATAGCTCGTGCTCTAACAACTAACCCACGCCTACTGATTGCTGATGAGCCAGTATCTATGATTGATGCTACACTTAGGATGAGTATCCTAAACATATTCTTCGAGCTTAAAGATAGATCTTCGACTTCTATCGTTTATATAACCCATGATCTAGCTACCGCCTATTATATATCTGACTACATTATGATAATGTATAGAGGAAGCGTAGTCGAATATGGAGAGGTAAAGGAGGTTTTAGAAGACCCTCTTCACCCATATACTAGAATACTTATAGAAAGTATACCTAAACCTAATCCAAAATTAAGATGGAAAGAGGAGATAAAACTTTCAGGTTTAGAAGTTAAAGAGTTCGAAGCCTTAGGGTGCAAGTTTTCCAATAGGTGTCCTTGCGCTAAGGATAGATGCTTTAAAGAAAGGCCGCCTGAGATAACGCTGGATGGAAGGAAGGTTTACTGCTGGATATACTACATCGATAAGTAAACTCAAAATAATATTAATTATTATAGTTTAGTTAATTCTCTAATGCTTTCTGCTAGATGTCTGAAGAATACTTCAGGATAGAATCGGTATGGTTGAAGTTCTGCCGTTAGATAATCGTTGTAGCCTATACTTTTTAAGCTTCTAATAACTTCTGGCCAGTTAACATCTCCTTGAAATAGATATGTTATACTCTTAGTTCTCTCCGAGTAATCTTTGATATGAACCTTCTTTATTCTCTTACCCAGTATCCTCACCCAATGCTGAGGGTATGCCTGGTATCTAGCTAGTACATTACCTACATCGAGGTACACTCCAACCATATCGCTTCCCACCTCATCTATAAACTTCCTCATCTCTAAAGGACTCAACAGAAAGTTATTCTCGACATTCTCAATACATAGATACACGCTTTCTTCTTCAGCTCTCCTAGATAAATCTTTGATAATATTTAAAACTAGATCGTAGGTTTCATCGTATGGCATCTCTTCGGTCACTACGGCAGGTACGACAAGTAATGCTGTAGCTCCAAGACGGGCTGCTATCTCCAACCCCTTCTCTATGATCTTAAAAGCTTGGATCCTAACACTTGGATCTGAAGAGTTTAGAGGATACTTCCATAAGAGCCCACTTCTGACGCTATGAATTTCTAACCCGGTTGCACTACTAGCTTTGATAAGTAGATCTGCATCGTCAAAAAGCTTCTCTATCCTAAGATAGCCTCTTGCAGATAAAACTTGGACAGGTTCAGTCTCCTCCGATATAGTAACCTCCACCCCGTCAAATCCAGCCTCTCTATAGAAATTAAACTCTTCTACGAAAGAAGCCCCTAACCGATGCCAAAATACCGTTCCGACTTTAAACGAGCCTCTCACCATAACTCACCTAGCTAAGGTAATTATACCCTGAAGAATATATTCTTTAATAAGCTAACTAACTAATCGAATATAACATCCAGCTACGCTCATCTTCAAATTCTTCGGAGTAAAACTATCGCAACCTATCGGTAAGTTCTATTAAGCTATCCTGTAGTTCAAGTTAGGTATTTCTCGAATTCTAGGAATCGTTCGATCTCCTAGCCCTCTATCAGTCTGGTTTTAAGCTCTTTAGGTGTTAATCCTAGGTATATCTTCTTTAATCTGCGATATCCGTCTATAAAGGTATTCGAAGTTTGTGAATAGTATCATATTTCCATTGTCCATTCAATGTATCCTCTAGCTAGTAGCCAATAGTGTAGGATCTAGTAGCCGAGCGATGTATACATGAATTTCTCTTCGATAACGTTCGATCTGAGTAGCTCACTTGCATCATCCATAAAATCTAGCGGCTCCCTAGCTTTCTTCTCTATAGATTCGAAAATCGCCCTCGCTCGCTACCGTCAGCTTTTCGAAGTCTCTCTAACAGCTCGGCATGCATCCTCCTCTATCTAAACATAGGTTTAGAATCTAAGATACTATAGCAAAGTTTCAAAAGTGAAATCTGTCGTGGAAACTCTATGTCCACGTCTAAGCTCGATATAAGCGAATATTACAATATTATATCTTATATCAGCGATTCTATCGAATTTCATTAAAATTGTATCTATGTTCTATAGCAGTTATCTTCCTTCACCGCATTCAAGTAAATGGTTTAGCTGGTTAAGGACTAGAAAAAACTGTAGGGTGTGTGCCATCTATAACATCTTCTAATGTAAAATGAGATGATTATGTGAAGAGAAAATCAAATATTCATAAAGATGGTCGAATAGAGATGGTATATTAAAAGGTGTGTTGATAAGGTATATCACGTGAGGGGGCCTGATGCTAAACCATATCTATTCACAAAGAAAAGATATTGATTTTAGGAGATTTATCTCTTTCTAATTAACGCTATCTAGATTGATCGGGTTGAAGGATGCTTTCAAAGTTCATGGCAGGATCTCAGTCACTCAGTCAACTGTAATTTTAAGGAACTTGAGTATTCATGTTGACTCAATGTTGTTTACGTCTACCACGCTATAAATCCATGCATGGTACGAATATTCTGCATGGATGTGTGGGTTAAACTTAATAGATTAAATAGAAATATAGATAGTTGAGATGCTGTTAGGAGGTATACTTCTATGAGCTCTAATAAACTTAAATTCGGCTTTATAGGTGTAGGTAGACGTGGTTTAGATCATCTAAGGATCGCTAGTATGTTTAACGATATATCGATAGAAGCTATATGCGATATAGATGAAGCTAGGCTATCTGAAGTTTCATCAAGGTATAAAGCTAGAGCTTACAGGAGTTTAGGAGATATGCTCGAGAAGGAGAAGCTTGATGTAGTCGTTATATCTACACCTACACCATTACATGTGCCTCAAGCTTTGAAGTGTCTCGAATATGGGTTGGATATTTTGATGGAGAAACCTATAGCTTTGAATATGAAGGAAGTTAAAGAATTATTGAGAGTTGTTGAGGGTAGTGATCGTATAGTCACTATAGGATTTCAATTCAGATATTCGAGTTTGATCCATGAGATAAAGAAAGCTATAGATATGGATACCCTATCTATGATAGTTGGCTACTGGTATTGGACCATACCTTTAGTATCATGGATAGCTCGTAGAAATATGGGTGGAGGGCAAATGGTAGATCAAGCTATACATCTCATAGATCTTATGAGGTTTATAGTAGGGGAGGAGGTCGAGAAGGTTTATGCCATCTATACGGAGAGAGGTAGGAATACTGTAGAGGATAGAAAAGCTGGCTTCGATAACTGGGCTAGCTACATCGTATCGTTTAGATTTAAAAACGATGTAGTAGGCTGTGTTTACAGTACATACGCGTTATACCCAGGGGTTTTCACATCCAAAGATAGCTCTATAGAGGATAGGGCTACAAGGGAATCATCAGTTCTTATGGATATAGTATGTAGGGAAATGCTGATAAGATACAGGCATGGTATCGATGCTACAATATATCGAAGGAATATAGAGCCTAAGGTATTAAAGCTTGAAGAAGAGCCTTCTATCGCTATGTACCGTGCGTTAATCGAAGCTGTACGTACAAGAGATAAAAACGTACTGCATACAGCTTACGAAGATTCATGGAAGACTATGGCTATCTCTCTAGCAGCTAATAAATCCGCAGAAACCGGGGAAGTAGTCATACTAGATAGGTTTATAGCTGAAACATAAGAAATTAAAGCGGTAAACGTAAATTTAGATATCTGGTATGTTCAAGATAGGTGCTCAACTTATAATATGGGGGTCCAGGATATTCGAGGATCTACCATCAGTTTTAGATGAAGTATCTAAGATAGGATACGAAGGAGTGGAAAGCAACTATAAAGCATTCGCTACAGTGAAGGATATAAAGACACTGCTGAGATCGAGGAAGTTAAATCTCGTAGCGTTGCATTCTACGATATCGGATCTATATAGTGAAGATCTACTAGAAAGGTATATAGAGTTCTTACTAGATATTGAAGGCTCCTATCTAACCGTAAGCGGGGTAGGACATCCATCAAGGGTGGATCTAACCGATAAAGATCTAGAGATATTAAAGAAAGCTGCATTAAAAACTTCAGAATATGGAGTTAAATTATGCTATCATAATCATCATTGGGAATTCCAAAACGGAATAATGGATCGCATAATCAATGAAGCATCAGATATGCTCAGTTTATGCATAGATGTATATTGGGTTAGATATGCAGGATACGATCCAGCGGAATACATAGAAAGATACTTAGATATAGTGGAATATCTCCATCTAAAAGATGGTACTTTAGAGGATATCAAAGAACGCGGATTCAGAGAACTAGGATTAGGCATAATAGATTTCAAAAAGATACTTAAGATTGTAAAAGGGAAAGTGGAATGGCTTGTTATCGAACAAGATAGAACATATAAAGAACCGAAAGAAAGTATGCAGATGAACTTCAAATACATATACGAAATAATAAAATACGTGAAATAATACTATTTATCTTTAAATAAAATTATATTGATAACAATGTGTAGTAAGATTATTTGATACGTTAAATTTTTCTGTTCAATTTCATATTAAAACATTAATTTAAACATTTGCACCATCCATTATTACATTTGATAATAAGACGTAAGATTTATATAGGAGGATAATCGAGACTCTCTACTTCAGAGAGCCGTTATGAGAAGAAGATCTTTTATCATAACCGTTTTAACGGCTTCTATCATCCTATGGCTCGCAGTCTCTACCACAGAGTTACATGGGCAGTTACCTCCAGGTATACCTCGTGGAGATGTAGTTGTTGTAACAGCTGCGGAGCTAGGTAGGATTCCTAACCCTGAGTGGGGTAATATATGGGTTCCAGGTATCCCCTCAGGTATAACCTATATCTTCGAACCTTTCTACTACTACAACGAGACGGAGTCTAATCCAGAAAAAGTTCTAATACCATGTCTAGCGGCTGGCTTACCTGAATATTCTAGCGATTATACAAAGCTTCGTATAAGGATCAAGGAGGGCATATACTGGAGTGATGGAGTGGAATTCACATCGGATGATGTAGTATTCACTATACAGCTTATAAATAAAACTGATGGATTTGCTGGTACATCATTCTGGCGTAGATGGCTTAAAAACGTCTATGCAGAGGATAAGTATACATTCATTATAGAGCTTAAACATCCGAACCCGAGATTCCATCTTATGCAATTTACAGAGATAATGGCTGCGGGCTCCCTAAGGATAATGCCTAAGCATATATGGGAGAGAGTCGAAGATCCCATAAGATTTCCATTCTTCCCACCAGTAAGCACCGGTCCATACAAGCTTAAAGACTATGATCTGAATGGATACTGGTTCCTATTCGAGAGAAGGGAGGACTGGTATAGATCAGGTATAGGGAAGACATTCGGAAAGCCGAAACCGAGGTACGTATTGAGAGTATACTACGGCCCTAGAGAGAAGGAGCTTATCGCACAAGCAAAACATGAACTAGATTTTATGGAAGTAGATGTTAAGCTTCTACAGCAAGCACTCACACAAAATCCATATGCAGCTGGATACCGTATAGGATGGCCGATCATAAGGATAGACGCGGGTGGACATGGCCCTGCCTATAACTGTGCTAAATATCCATTTAACATAACAGATGTTAGGTGGGCTCTAACCCTAGCGATAAACATAACTGAGGTTGATATAGTACTGTTTGAAGGTAGAGCCGGAATATGTACATTTGACGCTGTTTCAAACCCATTTATTAGGAAAATCTTTTTAGACCTTTATCTTCCTTGGCTTCGAAACTTTACCCTACCTGACGGCTATAAGCCGTTCGATGAAACTATACCCGATAGGATTGCGGAATGGGCTAAAGCTCAAGGATACGAGATAGTGGGGAACATAAGGGATCTCATAGGCGATGGGTGGTGGAGATACGATCCGAAGAAAGCTGCAGAACTGCTAGAAAGGCATGGCTTCCGTAGGGATGAGAATGGTATGTGGCGTCTTCCAGATGGAACTCCATGGAAGATAAACATGATAGCATCAGCAGATCATCCGCTGCTATCTGTACTAATCTTCGGAGTAGCTGATCAGTGGAGGAAATTCGGTATAGATCTGGTTGTCGAAACACTACCAGCTGCACTTATGACAAAGAGATGGCAATTAGGTGATTTCGATGTTGCTGTAGTCTGTCCTGTAGCTGTACAGACGGCTGATATCTGGAGGCATTACGAAGGCTATCATAAGACGTATTATAAGCCTCTTGGTGAGGTAGCTACCGGTGATCAGAATAGATGGATAAACGATGAATTCAGCGAGCTACTTGATAGGTTAGCAGGGATTCCACCGTTTACACCTGAATCTATACGGTTAGGGTTCGAAGCGATAACTATCCTGGTAAGAGATATGCCGTGGACAAACCTCTTCTTCGGATCTAAAGCTCTCATCGTCGATAACTATGTATGGACTAACTGGCCTTTATACCCAACCAACTGGTACTGGGAAATGTTATACTGGAATCCTGTTTGGACCCAAGTTATGTTCGTCTACATCCGTCCAACTGGTAATGTTCCTAGCAGCGAATTGTACGTAGAGTATGTTAAAGTATGGTTTATCAGAGATGTTCCCAGTTTTATAGGAGTAGATGGCGCCTCATATGGTCCATATAAAGTTGGTGACAGTGCTATCCTACCTAAGAATGATGCTGAAAGATTTATAACTGAGGGTTTAGCAAGCTATACACCTCCAACATATATATATGTAACGGTATACGCTGAGAAGAATATACCAGCTTTCAGAGGGGTAGATGGTAGGAGCTATGGACCTTATAAACCTGGTGACGCTATGGTCATCCCTAAGGACGATGCAGATCGACTTGTAGCAGAAGGGTTAGCTACGTATACACCAGCAGAGATAACTGAAATAGCGAAGACGCTCTCAGATATAGTCAAGAGAATTTCTAATATAGAGACGAGTCTTTCAGGGTTAATACCAAGCATCCGAACAGAGCTATCGAATACTATATCCAGCTTGGAAAATAGTATAACAAACTTAAAGAATAGTGTCGACACACTATCAAACCAAATACCAAGCATAACAACAACCACGATGGCTATGAATATAATAACAATAATACTAGTAATATTAGCAATAATAGTGATATTACGCAAAAAATAAATCTCTTACTTTATATTTTTTATCTTTTTAATTCTTAAATATTTAACTTTAGATACAAAGAAAAATTTAAATATTAACTATATGCAAGTACCCATAGATAGAGGTGTCAAGTCATGAAGATAGGCTTTTTAACAAATGCTTTAAAAATGTTACCATTACATGAGATCGCCGATTGGGCCGTTAAGAATGGCTTCGAATTTCTAGAAGTAGGGCCTCATATACCTGCTGATAAAAATATTTTCAAGAAAGTGCTGAGCGATATAGATATACGTATTATAGGTTTAATATTTTGTAGGAATTTTCAAGAAAAAGATGAAAATGTAAGAATGAGACTTAAAGAAGAACTATTGAGAAGGGTAGAATTAGTATGCGAAATGGGGTTTGAGTACATCACTATCTCTACAGGTTTAGATAATGAAAGAAATTTTGAAGACAATATTCAGTTATTTAGTAATTTTATTACCCCTATCCTAGAGAAATGCGAAGCATATAACGTTAAAGTAGCAATAGAGAATTGTCCTGATACAGGGAATATCGCAACGTCACCTTATAGATGGGAAAGAATATTTGAAGCTATTAATTCTAAGAATTTAGGTTTATGCTATGATCCATCTCATCTGGTTAGGCTACTGATAGATCCATATAAGCCAATACAAAAATTTGCGGATAAAATATTCTATATCCACGTTAAAGATACTGAGATAGATGAGGAGAAGCTTTCCTTTATGGGTATAATAGAATCTAGAGGATGGTGGAGGTATAGGCTACCGGGGTTCGGACAGATAGATTGGAACAAGTTTATATTAACCCTTAGGGAAGCCGGATTTGATGGCTACCTGAGTATCGAACATGAGGATCCAATATGGTGTGGATCTGAAGAGAAAGCTAAAACAGGATTAATCTTAGCTAAAAAATATCTGCAAAAGATACCTTCATTTTAAAAATAAATCTTAAATATATCACAACTATATCCATTATTTAATTACATATTAACTAGATATATAATATAATTATAATAAATATTTGCTATCTCAAAATATAGAAATACTTTAATACGATTTTAATCATTATTTAGAATAAAGTTAAATTTAAATAGTTTTTCTCTCCTCATATATTAAAGGGTATTTGGTATGAAGATAGTTTGGGTACTGACAGATAGTTTACGAGGCGATCACTTAGGATACTACGGTTATATAATATATAAAAGGATACCTTAATATTGAGGTATTCTTTATTTTTGAGATAGCAAATCGGATCCTCATGTTAGAGGGGTTCGGACAAATGATTAGATGACTTGAAAGAAAACTAGGTAATAGTCCAGATCTATTAAGACTCATAGATTCTATAGGTCTTTCACCGAAAGGATGATTAAACGTGCTGCAGAATAATTCATAAAAGAAGGAGGAACATATGAAGATGTAAAGATGAAAATAGTATTATAGATATCTGATTCACATTGATCTTCATACCTAGCAACTTACCTAATATAAGAACGATCTTTCCCATAGATAACTAGAATATTGTTCTATCTATAAGACTGCCAGCATCCTTATCCCATCCCTATATTATCAACCTTAGCGTAGTATACCTGTTTATCACTTTTAATTTGCTCTTAGTAAAACAATTTTAAACCTGTATGGAGACTTAGAGATCGAAATTTAAATTATTATCCTCATGGAATCCATGGTATAAGATATCATCCTCCATACTCTGAATAGAGTCTACCTAACAATAGGCAGCCCCATCTATAATCTATGGGCTGTAGAGCTTGCTAAAACAGCTCATAGAGCATTTGTATATACTGGTGCCGATGGAAGGAGGCGTATATATTGGAAGATGAGTATAGATCTTTCACGTCCATTAGTAGCATCTATGGGTTTACATGATCCGCTCGATGGCTTCACGGTATACTGTGAACTTCAAGCCTACTCTCCAGATAATCCACTCTGGCCTAATCTATTAGAGGAAATCAAAGATATCCTCTTAGGAGTAGATCTAGTAACAGGTGATCTGCTCAGTATCGGAAGCCTATTATGGGATGCGTACATACTTGCAAAATTAACATCACAGGGGCTCATAGACTGTACAGATATACTGCTAGATGTACTCGATGCAGCTCTAGTAGGTATGGAGCTATATCTCGCTGATGGATGGCCTCCTCTATCGAGTAGTAGATTTGCGTTTAGAGAGCTCGGTTTATCGATAGGACTTAAAGCCGTAGATCGTCTGGTAGAGTTAATCGGAAAACCCAGTTTCCCTAGATATAGTGATATACATCATATCCTAGAAAGCCTAAGATACTATACTAAGCTAGCTGAGCGTATAGATAGGTATTGGCTAGATTCTATGATTCGAGAGAGTTATACTTGGCGAAAATATGAGGATATAAACATGGTTATGCTAGCTACAAGCTTAGCTCCAGATGAATTCTTAGGTGTATACTAGATCGGTAGAAATGAGCATTCTTCGAACTAAATATACTAACCGACGATTGCTATCACACTCCTGAGAACTACCCACATTTCTACTTATGCATAAATATCTGAAGCCCCATCGTATAACCGTGTTAAAATACATATATCTAGGATAACCCGCATAATTTGTATACTGAAACCCCGTGTAAGTGTACCCTAGTACATGAGAGGTTAGGTCTCGGTAATGAGGGTTATAGCAGATCTACATATACATGGCAGATATAGTAGAGCTACAAGCAGCGATATGAATCTAGAAAGGATAGCTAGACTCTCTAAGATGAAGGGATTAACGATAGTAGGCACTGGAGATTTCACCCATCCTAAATGGCTTTATGAGATTAAGAATTCACTAGTTGAATCAGATGGATCCGGCTTATACAAGCTCATAGATATGCAAGACTCCTCTATCTACTTTATGATAACAGGTGAAGTTTCAACAGTATTCGAATTCGAAGGTAAGACTAAAAGAGTTCATCACGTCATCCTAACACCTAGTATTGAGGTAGCAGAACAGATAAACGATCGTCTATCTAGGTATGGAGATCTAGAAGCTGATGGTAGACCGACACTAAATATGTCAGCTGCTCATTTAGTCGAGGAAGTCTTAGAGGTTTCTAGAGATAACATGGTCTTCCCCGCTCACGCATGGACCCCATGGTTCAGTGTCTTCGGAGCCTTTAGCGGCTTCGATAGAATCGACGATTGCTACCAGGATATGACTAAATATATCTACGCCCTTGAGACAGGGTTATCCTCAGACCCGCCTATGAACTGGCGTCTAAGCTCTCTAGATAGGTTCACTCTCTTATCGAATAGCGATTCGCACTCATACTGGCCATGGAGGATAGGAAGGGAGGCTAACGTATTCGAGCTAGATAAACTAGCAT
>Ga0209394_1001218_pt1 | contig 15865 bp, 16 predicted proteins | sample JNZ201metaG_FD_184122 | JGI IMG/M metagenome (GOLD analysis project Ga0209394, IMG submission 184122) | Hot spring microbial communities from Jinze hot spring, China to study Microbial Dark Matter (Phase II) - JNZ 20120812A (SPAdes) (version 3) ... | reverse complement strand
GATGCTTTTTGGATAATCCAGGTCCTTTATTTTGTTCCAGTGCCAGTTTCCGAATTTGTATTTCATTTCGTCTATCTCTTTCGCCAGATTCGAGATTTCCGCCAAATACTTATACACGAACTCCATTTCGATCACCATATATATCTACAACGTCTCGATATATATACTTTTCGGTTTACTTATCTGTAATTGAGTGTGCAGTAGTATCTTCTGGTTCATGTTCAACTTCAGCGTCGTATTCTTTGGAATATTCTGATTTTTCATTTTCCTCTTCCTCTTCCTCTTCATCTTCTTCAAGCGTAGCTCTAATAGGTGCTGTGGGAGATACGGGCATGATCTTGCGTCTATACGCAAATATTCGTTGTAGCATTATTTCTTTTTGTTTGTCTATGTCGGTGGGAAGTTTTTCGGTTTTTTCGGGTAGTATATACCGATCTCTTGTGGCTCTAAATCCGATATATTGTCTGAATTCATCAGGAATATTTCGTGGGTCTTCGAAGTATGATCTCGATAGTATGTCCTCGAATTCACTATACGAGCTTTTATACTCGTAGCGTCTCGAAATAAACTCGAACGTTTCTTCTTCATCGAGATCTTCAGGCATGATTATAATACATTTTCGTTTAGATATATCTTTTGCTATTGTATCAGAAAGATTTATATATCTTGACGTTGTTTGTAGATATATGGACTGGTGGTATAGAATTGCGATGGTTAGTGATCGTGGTAGAGTTGAAGAAATCATAACCAAAGTATATAATACTGAAAGCAATCCAATAGCTCGAACAATAGCGATTCGAATCATTTCGGAGAAATTATTCGAAAAGATAGAATTTCCACAAAGATTAAAGTTGATAGTAGATATAGAAGCTATGAAACTTGCAAAAGAGCTAAACGAAAAACTATATCGAGAGATGCCTCGAAAACTACGAAAAATGATCGATAAACAATTCAAGGATGAAATAAATCCAGTAGTGGTGATTATGGGATCTTTCGAATTTGTTGTTTCGAATATTAAAGATGAAATCGATAGGATAACTGCGAGTTTAAATCTCGATGTTATCGATGATCCGATTGAAATGCTCGTATATGCGAGAGACTTAACGTTATACTACTATCTTGAAATTATGGCAATTTCGAAAGTGTATCATATAAGTGAAATTGACGCACTAAAAGTAGTAGAGTTTATGATTGATACTTATCTAAGACGAAATGATATTCAGCTTTAGCACTTATTTTTTGAAAAGCGATTTTTGAGAAATATTACCATCATCATCTATAATTCGATACTTATACTTCGATCGCAATATTTTTTCTGCTATCTCTAAAATAGCACTTTCGACTTCATCTACAGGCATGCGAACGATTTTGATTTCACGGGCAGGTGCTTTGTTCTTTTGAAGAATAACTCTACGCAAATGCAATTCATCGAGGATTTCGGGAAATAAATTGTTCTTATCGGCGTATTGAACGAATTTGTAGATCAAATAGCGAAGTAAATCTGTCATTGAGATATCGATGTAGTCTGCGATTTGTTGAAATTGTTTGTAAAGTTTTGCTGGGATGTGGACACGAATTCCGTAGTTCGAAGTGTCTATTTCGCCATATTTTGCTCTGAGAACGTCTTTTATAAAGTAGAGTTCGTAGATATTTTCGTATTCTTCAACATTGATGACTTCGTCGTTCATATATTATATCCATCCGATCGCAAGCCCTTTATGATATACTCTCGCAATAACTGGCTTTTCGATTTTTGTTTCTTTTCGGAGACTATTTCCAGAGCGGTCCAAATATCGTCCGGTATACAAATACTTCGTCTTGGCATTCTTTCGTTCATATTTGTATATGTATCCTTTTTGATATATATACTTTACTTCGTGTTTATCTATATAATGTTCAACATATTTATAATCATCAACTATATAAATGCGACATGAAATCGGCATTTTGAGTTTTCTCGTTATCGATGATATAAATATTCGGTAATTTATATTTTTATTCGTTTTGATTAGTATGTGCACATGCGGATGTTTTAGTTTTTCGTTTTTTGACTTTGTTGATATCGATAAATATCCAAATTCAGCGATATTTTTTAAATTATTAATTGATATTGATAAAATATCTTTAAGATCTTCGATATTTAAATTACGATTAGGAACATAAATTGTTATAAAATACCATTTACAACTCTGATAATGGTTTGCCATTTCTCAGATCGATCAATGTAAGTTTACGATTATCGGAAAATGCGAGCACTGGTATAATTTTGTGTTTTTCGTATAAAGAAAACATTAGGTGTTTAGAGTGACTATTCAGTTGACCATTCGTTTTGCATTGTATACCATATACTACACCGTTTTTTATTGCGATGATATCATATACGCCACGTGATTTTGCAGATCGAATTGCGTATGCTCCTGACTGTTCGAAATGCTTCTTTACTCGTAATTCAAACAGATAGCCTTTTCGATATGATTTCTTGCTCATAGTTCGATCATCTTTGATAAATCGAGAGACTGATTTCCATCTATAGTTATATCGTTTTTCTTTTCGAATTTAATCGCTGGAGTGATTAGTAGATTTCCGAAATCTATATCTCCGAGTATTGCTGATGCGAAGGTAGGTATATCTGGAACTTCATAGCCTGTTAGCGTGTATAGTATGTTATAAATTGCTTCTCCATGTCGCTGTAGCCTTCCTTCGAGTTTTCCGTCAAAATCGATATATTTAGTGGTTAATTTTCGCTCCGCTAAAGAGATAAGTCCTCGAATTACCGCATCTTTTAAAACTCCAACTACACCTTTATCGTTTCGTATTAAGTATTTTGAGATCGGTATTTTTCTAACTACGATATCTATTAACGCAAATCGTTCTATAAAGCTTTCTGTGTTCATTCCGCTCAAATCTGATAGTTTTCTCATTAGATAGTATCTTGTGTTTTCGTTGAATATTGGCGATATCGGTTGTTCTCCGTTCACTATATTACCGAATATCAGGAACGGAACGTATCTGTAGCCTTCTAATGAAATTCCAGCGAACGTTTGAACTCCCCTTCGCCATATACCGTTTTCTAATCCCGTATTGAGCGATTGATATGCATCGTTGAACCTCTCTTTCTTAAGTTTGTCGAATTCATCGATAGCGATACCTCTCGATGTGAACACTGCTCCGTGTAATCCCGTTCTACCATCGAAAATAAGCTTCGCTGGGCTTGGAAATTCGGTAAAGTGTGTCCAATTATCAACGAATTCCATTCTGATCGAAAAATATGATTTTCCGCTGTCTGTGTTTGTTAATTGAACGACATGTATCGGTCTGCCATCGTAGAACAATTGCGTTGCAAATCGAGGGAAATATAATCGATAGGTATCGTAGCAGGGCTTTATACCAAAACCGAGCAGTAGCAAATCGAGAATGTTAAAATCATATTCATCGAGTAATCGTTTTGCTGTTGCTACGTCTCTATAGCCTTGTAAAGGCTCAACGTCTTGTATATATGCGTTATCGAATCGTAGACGTGGATTTCCTTTTGAAACTGTAATTAGAAGCCATTCTCGAATGTTATTCTCGATTTCTTCCGCTGTAGAACCGAATTGATCGATGGAACCGATTAGGATAGTGTCTCCACGAGTTCGTAAATTTACCTCTCCGTCTTGCTTTATCGAAATTCCGTCCGCTTTTACTATCATTTTTACTTCACGGTTTATTGCGAGTCGTAAATTCAATGCAGACTTATCGAGAGACAGCCTATACATTTCGTAGATTTTGCTTTGTTTTTCTTTGACTTTTGTCTCATCCAATCCGTCGAAAGTATCTGAGAATGCTATAGTGAGGCTAAATGGCAAATCTCTAATGTAGTTTCTAACAAACACAAGTTCGTTTTCCACAAATTCGTCTATTGGAGTCATAGCTAATCACCTGTTTTCAACCATATAAAGCTTACTAATTAGTCCGTTTTTTAAAAAATAAATTATAATGATTATGAACGTTTTATTTCATCTTCTTCGTTGTTTTCTTCTTCAGTAGTATCTTCGTCGGTGTTTTCTTCATAATCTTCTTCATTTTTTTCTTTGTCTCTTTGTTTTCGATACTTTTGTTTTTCTTGTGTTTGTTTTAGTGATTGTTTTGTTTTCTTAGTCTGAGTTCTAACTTCAGCTTTTACTTCTTTCAGAATATCTCTGATATCGATTAGATCATCGATGAATTCATTTAGTCGTCGAATCGGTTTTTCGAAAACTTTAGCTCCTTTGTAGTATACTGCTATAGCGATTGTGGGTTTTGGATATAGCGTTGCTTGAAATCTCAAGAAATAGTCTCCCTGTCTAAATCGATGTGCTCTGAGTATTTCGTTTATGTTCCTCATCCAAACTCTTGCCATATATCTACTTACAACGTTAAGATATATAAATGTTTTGTTTGTGTTATATATCTTTTAGCGAGATATCGATATAAAAATTGAGGATAGTATTGTTGATACGAGAAGAATTAAAACTGCCCAAATTCGATTGTCGAATTTTTTAATCATGCATTTTATCCACTTAACGTCTTCTGTTAATTGCGTGATCGTATTGGTTATTTCGTGTATTTTTTTATTTATTTCATCGTAATTTTGAGATATTCTTTTATATCTTCGTGGCATACACTTAAGTTTATACGAAATATATTAACTTTACGATTATAGATCCAACACCTATACCACAAAGAAATTCGAGTATGTCCCCTATTAACGAATGATCTTTCAGAATGACTGTTTCAATGATTTCATATAATATGAAAATCGATAATATAAATATCGAAAGCCATGGGTTAACGAATACAGTAGTAATACCGAGTATCATATGAAATATACTTAGCCAATCATCGAATATTGTTACCATAGCTCAGTTTAGTTAGTTTTAGGTATATATTTTTTACCAGCATAATGTCTTTAAAGTTTAGCTACTTTCACATAATCCACTTTAAGCGATTGACTATTATACCAGTGGTTAAAGAAATATACATCCAAGATTCCTTCGACTTCTTCTGTAAATTCGTCATCAATGTTTATCATTACAATATCGTTTAATATTAATTTTGCATTATTTTGTGAAACTATTAATTTAGCTATGTTTTCTTTTGGAAAGGTATCGAGAACTGCATAATGCTCACCAAAGTGAGGCATATTGTATGATCCGAGTAATGCCCATGAGTAACCATTTGTATCTCTCATTAACGACATACCTATATATTTTTCCAAATCTATTGTTAATATATACATTTCTATGATGAATATAGCTTCGCTTGGATTATCAAATAGAAATTTCACTTCAAAACTAAATGGTGGTGTTAGAGTGAAAGTTTTATCTCCCCAAAAATAAGAGTCTGGCGGGAGTATTATTAGACTATTGTCAACGTAAACATCCCCATGTATATAAAAAAAGAAATTATAAACTGAACTGCTTGGCATTTCGTTGAAGTCGTCGAAGAAAACAATCTGTCTTTTAACTGGTAGTTGAAGTAATTTTGCGATTTCATTAAGTATATCGGGGTTTAAACTCAGCGCAGAATATTTACTTAACTCTGATTCGATTATGTTTCTTAACGCTAATGAGGATTGACTTTTACTTGCTCTAAATAAAGTCCGTGCAAAATTGATATACCCGATTCGCATACTTGCAGAAATTCCATATTTATTTAGAATATCCGATACTTTTTGTTCGAGTTTTTTTAGTTTTGCTGTTTCTTTAGCGAGTTGAGTATCCATTAGATTTTTGAGTTCGCTTAGTTTACTTACACTGATGTTCGTAGTTTTTTCATATTTGCGTATCCTATCTTCTTTATTCATAGCGTATATTTGAGTTCAAAAAATATAAAGTTTGCTTTTGATTATTCTTGATTACTCTATCGGAATCTCGAACCATAATACTCTAACTGAAAATGACGTAGACGCTCCTGAATTGTTCAGGAACTGAATAAGCAAAGCGTTGTCTGGTGGAATTATTATACCTTCGCCAATTGAAGCGAATGAGCCTATTGCACTCGTTTTACCACCACCACCGATAAGCATTTTTGCAGATGGTGTAGTAGACTGGAAAGATACGCTTTTACGTGCGACTAAACTGCTTGTGTTCTGGTGTCCATATCGAAGATTTAATGTATAAATTTCAGAGCCCATATCTGTAATCGTTGGATTTCTATAAACGTCAATGAATAGTTGTGCGAGTGTTGAAATTTCTATACCAACAATATAAATAAGTCGTGTGGAATTCGATGGATTTTGTAGGTATAAAGTTTCTATTTCGTTGTTTGCGATGTTTTCGTATCGTTCGAATAAATGGAATCCATAGCCGATTTCTGCGTAATGCATTAAGCGATGATTTATGGCGAGAGTTTTATCGTCAAATTTTAGAAAGTCTAATCGATCATAGATATCGTTTAGCTTCGAAATAGTTTCAGACAATTTACCCTCGATATCGAGCAATTTATCGTATAGTTCTTCCGTTTTAGTTAAAACATCGCTTAGAGTTAGTTCGGATGCTCTTGTGCTTAGTTCAGTATCGAGTTTAGTCAAAATATTGCTTAGAGTTGTTTCAGACGCTCTTGTGCTTAGTAGAACATCGAGATTTTGTAATTTTTCGAAATCAGAGCTCCAATCTCGTGGTGTTAAGTCTGTTCCAGCGATTTTAATTATGTTGCATTCTGGATCCGCATATACAGGATCGTTTCCCTCTCCCTGTGCGATTAGAACTTTACCGAGCTTTCCGTCTGGTAGTTTCGATAGTGGTAATCTACCGCCTATACCAACATCGTTTTTGATTGTTTCCAACGCTTCTGCTAAATGATCATACCACGTTTCCGTTATTATCTGTCCCGTTCTCAACCTTAATTTTTCTATCAGTTCTTCAAACCCCATATCCACCACCGATATTATTACGTAGATTTACTATAAAGCTTTCGTATTGCTCTAACCTTATATATTTGAACGAGAGTATATCGTTCTTCTGGGCTTAATACGATCCAGTCTACACCAAATTTTGTTTTTGCTTGACCACCGAGAGTTGCGAGTTCGTCAAGAGCTTTTGCGTATTCTTCTTCAGTCATTAGACCTTCTGCGAACGCCTGACCGAGTTCGTTAGCTAATCGTTTCATTTCCTCACTGATTTCTCTTGCAACTGCATAGGCGGGAATGAGCTTAACTTCTTCCTCTGGGTATCCATATAGCTTAGCTTTTTCAATGATCCAATTTAGATCTACTGGAACGTATTCTGCGATAGATATCATTTTATCTGGACTAAATGTATAAGTCCTTACATATTTTTCGATTAATGCGTAAATGAGACTTTCATCAACGATGTATTTCTTTAATTCATTAATTGCGTCTTCGAGCTTTATAACACCACGCTTTAGCTTATTCAACACGGCATCAACGAGTATTTTCTTAGCATTCATCGATTTCTCTACTCTTTTCATTTCTATGAGCAACTCTATTGATCTTGGTAATACACCCAATCGCTTTAGATTGTCTCTAACCGTAGCTTCATCGATGTATCCATTTTCGTATTCATCGAGATACCGCTTAACTAATGCATCTCTTTCGCTTGCGATTGGCTTTATTTCGAATACTGCTAAGATTAGCTTCTTTTCATCCTCAGGAACTCCAAGAATATCGAGTTTTCGTTCGAGATACTCAGTAGGAATATCGAGATAGTTAGCGTAGCTGATATATTGTGCAATCGATATTGAGTAAGTCTTTGCGTGTAGTTCGATTAGGCTTTCTGCTACGCTTTCTTCTAATCCCGCCTTAATCATCAATTCCATTGCGGTGTCTTTTGATATCTCTCCCTTCGATAGTTTCTTCAATATTGCTTGAATTACTACCTGTCTATCGAACTGGGAACGCATCAATTTTGCGAGATCGTAGAAGTAAGCTACATCTTCATCAGTTAGCTTTGCGTGGTGTCTGATCATTTCGAGAGCTGATTTAATCTCGCTGTCTGATAGATAGCCCGATTTAACACGGCTCATTACTTCAAGAATTGCGTATCTAAGCCATCTTCGTATTCTTGATACAGTTTCATAGACTTTTCTAACGTCTAAGCCCTGCCTATATGTGTCATAGTATTCTTCATCGAATATCAGCGGTATCTTGAGCTGATTAGCAACTACAGATGTTAGATTTCTTAATACGTTCTTAACGTCCTCGTAATCTACCATATTTTCTGCGTAAGCCATGAACATCGATTTCTGTGCGTTAAGAAGTATATCGAGAGCTCTATCATATTTAGCTCTTAACGTCATTAATTTAACCTCGCCTTCGAGGAATTTAACGGGAACTTCTCTATCGAGTAGCCTTATCGTTGTTAAATTGCTTAGTTGATACATTAATTTGTCTTCTTTGAAGAAACCTTCCTTAAACGAATTCATTATACCTGTCCTAACTATCGTTCGTTCTTCTGCCATTGCGTTCATCATTTCTGCGATTGCGATTTTTTCTACCCATTTCGGATGCATTCCTCTCGCCATCACTATACGAACTACCTCTCGATCATCGATAACTCCCCATTTATACATCCATCTACCGTCAATACGCATCGGTATATCAGCGGAAAGTTCCATTGCGATCATTTGATCGCTCGTTTGCCCTTCTATCCAAGCCATTGGGAATAGATCATGCCATTTGAAATATACGCCAAGCGGAGCAAATGCTTCGGATATTCTCTTTCGTGCGATCTCTTCAACTCTGGTTAAATCTGTTAGTGGATATTTTCTATCAAGCGTATCTGCTAAGAATTTAGGTGTAGTCGGCTCAAAGCCTAATCCCCATTTCATAAAGTTCGCTTTTTCTTTATTGATGTAATTGAAATAATTTGATAATGCTGGCTCGCTACTATCTACCCACACGATCCCTGAAGCGACACGGCAAGCGAATTCGAACAATTTTTCGGTAGATGGATAACGGAAATGTAGCATGAAATATAACGCTGAAACGTCTGGATGGAAACCATGCATCAACATGATCTTACCGAAGTCATCGAGGTTTTGTATCATATCTCTTAGCATCATTCTTACACAATCGCTTGGTGCTGGTAGCGAGAACAGTAAAGCACTCGGTATTACTCTCGGAGTGTTAAATCTGTCTCTTATTATTGTATTGTATCCACCATACCCTTTTGTGATTAAGCTATCAAACCATAGCGGATATCCTCTCTTGGCGATTGTATCGTATAGATACATCTCAATATCTTTGTAAACGCTTCCTATCTTCGATGGGCTTATCTGTCCACACGTATATTCGTTGTCTGGTAGATATCGTCTCGATATCTCAATTATTTCGTGTAGCGTAGGAACTTCGATCGGAAGCCATCCACGGAATAACGGGTTCATTATGTATTTTACGGGCTCGAACACCCAGAATGAGAATGTGAATATCATTGTTTTAGCCCATTCTTTTAGACCCTCTTTCGCTAAATCTTTGATTTCAGCTTTGATCGCTTTTGGATCTATTTTTGCACCTACTTTAGCCAAAATTGGTGTTAATGCAAGTTCGATTTGACCAAGCAATCCCGTCACATTCGCTATTACGCTTAAAGCGAAAGCTGATAAGATTAGGTCTCTTATTGGCGTTTTAAGTAACAAGTGTATTTGCACGTCCCATATAGCTTTAAATAGTATTGCACTTTCCATAATCCAGTTATTATACGTTAATTGTTGCTCAGCTATTAGACGTGAAAACATCAACGATATAGCGGGAATAGTAATTAAATCTACTTTCCAGCTTTTTACTAATATCGATTCAGTAAATACACTGAATATTTTCTCTATAGCGGGATTTATAGCGTTTATTATGTCGCCAATAAGGATAGGTAATTTCGTAACCATCCATTTTATACTATTAACGATGTAATCCCAAGCCCACATTATAAGTTTATTAATATTTTCCCAGTGGAATAGGGGTAGAGCGATAATTCCGAGCCATTTTTCTGCCCATTCTTCGTATAGCGATTTACTCATTCTTTGAAATATTGGTCTATCAGTATGAGGTAACTGCAACATTTCCGAAATCCATCTAACGAAGTATTCTATACTTTGGGACATCTTATCGAATATTTTACTGATCCATTCTACGAATTTCTTGATAAACGTAGTTGCCCCATCAAATACAGTATCTATCCCTTCCCAGATCCACTTACCAATATTTTTGAATTGTTTATTTAACCACGAGCTTATTTCGTTAAGAGGATTAACGAATCCCATAAATGCAACTGCTTGTCGATCCAATACCGTCCTAATATCGCTTAATAGATCTCCCAAACTTATTTTTCGATTATCAGGTAAATGTAGTATGAGTTTACCATGCAGTATATCTTCGAGGGTTGGTTTTATCGAATTGTTATATAAATCGCTGATTGCTTTTCCCACTTCTTTCGCTATTTCTCTTATTATATTTATGATATTACTTAGAATCCCTGTGATATTCTTAAATGCTTGAGTAAATTCACCAATTAAGTTCTGAATAACAGCAGTGATTGTCGTTGTTATTCCGCTTAATATATTCGATATAGTTGATGGTATAGTTGAAATAGCATCAATTAGATTTCTAAATTGTGATGTTATCGTATTGATTAAATTAGCGATTAATGAGTTTAACGTATTTACGATTTCAGAAATAGTGATGGATATATTACTCATTATATTGGAAATCGTATTAGTAATACCATTAATCGTTTGTGTTATCGTGGTTATAACATTTTGGAATAAACTGCTTATAGTATTGGTTATACCCTGTAGAGAACTAACTATTATATTGGACAGATTTGATATCGTATTTGCAATATTCGTAAACGATTGTGTTAGAGTAGAGATAACGTTCTGGAAAAGGTTACTCATTGTATTCGCTATTCCTGATATTGCAGTCGATATGCTACTGGATAAATTCAATATGATGTTTGATATATTAGACATCGATTGAGTAATTGTATTAATAACATTCTGGAATAAATTACTCATTGTATTCGCTATTCCTGATATCGCTGAACTAAGAGAATATATTGCTGAAGATATCGATGCAGATAAGCTTGATGCTAAACTGCTTATGCTATTTGATATGGATTGTGCTATATTCGAAATAGTGGATCCAAGACTACCTATCGCAGAACTTAACGACGAAGACATCGAAAGTATTGTAGATGTAAGATTCCCAACATTACTCGAAATTATATTAGCGAGTTGAGTTATAACTGACGAAATTGCAGAACTTAATGACGATATTCCACCGGATATGGAATTTAGTGTATTTTTAACTTCAGAAATAGCGGAATTAATTACGTATTCCAGACTCGATTTCACTCCTTGAAGTAAACTATAGATTTGATTAAGTAGCCATGCTGAAAGTTGCCCTATAGGATCCAATGCACCTCCATATTCCCACTTTTCGTATATCCCACCGAAATCTTCTATCGATAATTCGGGAAGAAGCTTTATACGTCCATCTTTTAATACGATCGTTATTTTATTCGTTAACTCCGAAATAACTTCTTCAGGAATCTGTTCAACGTTTTCGTTTTGCATATTCCTCCTCCATCAATAATGGTTTTATTTGTTTATACACTTCAACGAATTCCCTGATAACGTTAGTTAAGCTTTCATTACTTCGTAGTTCCTTTCTAACGATTGGAGAATAATAATCACCATCGACTATCTGTAGCGACAAAAGATAACTCTTTTTACCTGCTAAATTTAATGGTATGGCTTCGAGTATTCTAACCTTTACGTCTCCTACCGAAATACCGCTCATTAAAAAAATAGTGAAAATGATATTTATAAGCTTTATGATACGTTATGGAGGGCTAATCGTTTGTAGTTTATCAATTGCCTTAGCGATTTGTTTAGCTACCACCATAATCGGACAGTTATTTTCCTTGCACTCACACACAGCAAGCTTTATAACAAGTTTTGTGCTCGCTTCTACCAGCTCTCGAACTGCATCGCTCAATTCAGCAACTTTTGGATCCTGCATTGTAGGAGTGTCTGTAATAGCGGTATCTGGTCCTATTGTCTTTGGCATATTTTTACCACCTTCCACAGTATATCTTCCTTCGCTCCAAGCGTTATATACTTTTCGACCAATGAGTCTATCGAAATGTTTCGTTTCCATGTCTTATTCTTACGGTTACCCTCATAACGCAAATATAATACCTCATTAGCAAATGATATATAATTTAAGCGGTGTGTTCCTACAACACCTTCTCGATCGAGAATTTGTTTTACTTTTTGAATATAACTTTGCATTATCGCTTGATGAACGCCACCTTTTAACGCTATTTCTTCTCCTTTCATTAACAATCTACGTCGTGCTGGCAAATGCGGTAATTGTTTCCCTTGATATACGACATCAACAACGCCGAGCATGTTTCTACCCATGTATAAAGTATTTAGATATTCTTCCCGAAGATCTGGGGGAATTGTAGGTAAATTTCGATCTGCTCCCCATTCAGCATAGAAATCTTCTCGTGATATCCCTACACGAGATAACCCAACATAAGCATAACCAACCACCGTATCAAACAAACCTACGTTTTCCATGAATTGATCTGGTTCGTATGTTTCAGTGTTTCTTATTACAGAAATACCTACTCCAGTTTTATCGGTTGATGGAGGTAATACCTGCGAAAAACCAACAATGGCAAAATCCACATAGCTGTTATATCGTAATTTAGCCTCAGCGACACATAACTTAGCTATCATGTAGTCTATTATCGCTTTGTAAACTCCTTCATTTAAGAGTATTGAAGTATTAGAGTTAATCGCATTTTTCATCGCTTCATCTACAAATCTAACATTGTATCCGAGACTATCAGTGAATACTTTTCTCAACTCCCGTAGAAACTTAAGTAAGTCTTCGGGTTTTATATTCGGTGGATCTATGTAGCTACGTCCGTATTTACTACTACCGAATATTGCTTTCATTCCAGAACCGATATCAAAACAACTCAAGCCGTATTTTGTTATCCCGAACTTCGCTGGAGCCATGTATTCATAATAAAAATCAAAATTATTAAAAAATTCCCAAAATGAATCACCATAAAATGAATCGAGTGTTAGATCGAAGTTAAGTGTTAAATCTATCAGAAAATTATATTCAAAATTTAATGACCAATCAAATATATATTCTGGAAATACAAACTCCCATCTGAATAGAAAATCTTCGAGAGCTCGTATATCTTTATACGTGATTTCGTAGTTATATTTTCGTGTTGCGGGATTTGATGTTTTACTAAGCTTCGGTAATTTGGCTATTTTTGTCTTACTAATCCAATCGATGTATCCTGTAGGAATTAGGAATTCGTTATATTCGTCGGTCATAGTTCACTCAAATACTTGTTTAAAGTCATACAAACTATCTACACCATACTTATACCCCGCCACATAATCGATTTCAGCTTTAACATCTGTATCAGAGTCATTCGTTATGTATAATACGAACTTAGAGAACTCCGTAGGTGTATACACAATATATTCTTTGAGATCAGTCCCCGTGAAAGCTGAAGCTATTACTACGTCCTTAAAGAAATATGCATTTGGCATTATACGTGATTTCTCCAGCTCGCTCCATATATCCCAGCCACCTAAATATTCCATTCTATCTCTATATCTAAACCACACATAAGCTACATCTACATCCCATCTTTGCGAGATTAATATTGTTAAACCACTCCAGAGCGTATTAGTATTATCCCGTAATCCAAAATGAATACTAATGTTTGCATTCGATTTCAAAGGAAATCTTAAAGGTAATCCAATACGTATAGGAATATCTGCGTTTACTGATCGTTCAAGATAAATGTAAGATTGACCATCAACTATCAACTTTCCATTTGATACATACACGTTTCCGCTATATTCTAAACGTCTATCCCAATAAGTTGACGAAGGAAAATCATCAAAGTTGTCTAATACAAAAATATCTCTTTCCCTCGGTATTAATTTATCCCAATACATGCATATCTTGTTATTACATAAGTATAGCGAGTTTTTTAATTTGTTCCATTCATCTGAAAACACTGGTGTTCCCACTTCAACGTTATGTTTTGCTACGATATTCTCGTATTTAAATCGATCAACCTTCATAACTTGATATGTCTCTGAATGATTATCGAAAAATATATAACCACAAGTATATCCTCCTGTAAATTTATCATATTCATTGCTAATATCCAGTTCAAACTTCTCTTCATTATTGATCAATAATTTAATTTTAAGAGGATGAATATATACCTCTATAGAGTAAATTTTTGATGGTGCAGTGATTTCGATGGTGTCGTGATATGCCGTCCCATCTGCATAATACTCAAGCCAAATACGTATAGAGGATTCAATTACTTCGACACACCAATAAACGTTACGATCATTTAGATTTGACATACGTATTCCTTCATTACCGACCCAGATAGAAGATTCAATCAATAGCGCCGTTGATTCATCAACATCTATATCTAAGTCAACTTTAAAGTATATGTTTGGGAATGCTAACTTTGGAACAAACATTGACAGCATATAACTGCCTGTAGGTATCATCAGTTTACTATTTTCCACCCATATTTCTCCGAGACGGTATATTTTAGAGTAGGTCTCACCTACGCTTGGCATTGTATTAAAGTCATCTACCCATAACGGCAGATATATCCAATTAGAACGATCCATAAGCAATCCATATGAATATATTGTATTGAGTAAATCGTATATCTTTGAAATTACACGAGATAATCGAAATCTCTCAAGTTGAGTAAAATCACTTAAGACACCTAATTCAGGTATCGGTTCTTCAGCGATTTTAAATAAAATTTGCGAAGTTAAATGCCGAGTATTATCACATAAGTTCAAGAAATGTTCTGGTTCGATAATGTCGCCTTCTTTTACATAAACAGGCGATTTAACGAGCTCTATACCTGTTATGTCAGACATATATTCAAAAAATTCAGAGTATTTATTTACATAATCAGGAGACACTATCGCATAACTATAAGCGGTAGGTAATTCATCAATTTTCGATTTTATTTCATCTTTGCGTTGAATATACTGATATAGGTTCATTCGATACACCTCGATACATGCTCACAATTAGAACAGCTTTCCGTCCATTCTCGATCTGGAATTTCATCGTATTCGAGACATCGTTTTAGCACTTTAGCCCGTCTTTGCACATATTGATATAGCGAATAATCTCTGTATTGCCATCTATCGAAGCAATTATTATAGAATTTTATTTTGAACGCCTTTATAAACTTTGCGTTTGATACACTCTTAGCGAAACGCTTATCGATATACACAACGTAGCCCATATCCGCATCAGCGAGATATAGATACGTGTTAACTTGCAAAACATGGTTGTAATACGGTTCTGAAGGTATCTTAGTCGCAGTTTTTAGATCGATAACGATAGAGTTAAACGTTTTTGGATCTCTTAGCAATATGTCGACTGTTCCGCTTAGTATACCATCGTTGAACGTTCTCTCGCAGTCTACAATATAATCGCACATATTTTCTTCGAAGTATCGCTCAATTAGCTCATGTAGATATTTACCGATCAGAGCACTCGTAGACCAAGACGGAACTTCATAGGGGAATTTTCGATTAAAGTAGCTTCTTCGTAAGCATTGTATCGCTTCAGTGACTGAAATATATTTCCCGAGCTCTTTGATATTAGACCGATATTCTTCTTCGATTGCTTCGAGTATGTAGTTCTCAATTTCGTTTTCAATATCTATCATACTTATTTTTTGGTCCTACTTATCGATTTCGCTAATTCTTCCATATCTTTTTTAAATCTATTAAGCGCTTCATCGAGTTGTTTTTCCATCTGAATTGAAATTTTCTTCAATTCTTCCTC
>Ga0209394_1001217_pt1 | contig 15865 bp, 27 predicted proteins | sample JNZ201metaG_FD_184122 | JGI IMG/M metagenome (GOLD analysis project Ga0209394, IMG submission 184122) | Hot spring microbial communities from Jinze hot spring, China to study Microbial Dark Matter (Phase II) - JNZ 20120812A (SPAdes) (version 3) ... | reverse complement strand
AGGCACTCGAGACAGTAATCTTCAGGGCTCTGGCCAGGATAGCTTGGAGATGGAACCTCTCTCCGCTCTCTACGCCTATCTCTAACCTCAATGAGCTCTATGGACCTATACAATAACTTATCATCAACCTTCCTAAGTAATTCGTCAAACCCCATAATCATAGAGTCCAGGTTCTCAATCATCCTTAATGGCCCGTCGATAATCTCTTCAAGAAGGTTTCTTCTCAGTCTCTCCACCCACTACCACCCTAGGCTTAACCTTAGCAGCCGCTATTATAAGCTCATCCTCAGCCTTAAGTATATCCTCAGTCTTCTCAAGCCTCCTCATAATCTCCTCAGCCTTCCTAGCCCTCTCACTAGGACTCCTCTTAATCTCAGGTTTCCACTCACCACCTGCAGGTATCTTACTTAGTATCTGTGCGGCCCTCTGATCAATCCTATCAACTAGGGACTCTAGGATATCTATAGTTGTCTTACCACCCCTATGGAACCCGAGCCTCTTAGCTATCTCCTCATATATTGCTATCTCCTCAACTATACTAGGCCTCCTCTTAAGCTCTTCAAGCTCCCTCTTAACAATCTCAAGCTCAGCCTGGTGCCTCCTCTCCCTCTCCTCATCAAGTTTCTTTGAAAGCTCTTCAAGCTTACTCTTAAGCTCATCTTCTCTCCTCCTAATCTCCTCCTCCTTCTTACTCTCCCTAGATCCTTCCTCCAGCATCTTCTTAATCTCAACCTCAAGCTTCTTCATCCTAAGATCGTGCTCCTCCCTATCCTTCAAGAACCTCTGCCAAGCCATAAAACCTGACTCATCTGTCTCAATCTCCTGACCATCTACAACAATCTTATAAGTCTTAAGGGGCTTAATAGGTGGTGGTACTGGATTATACCACTGGTACGGATATATATGGGTATACGTATAATTAGGGACCTGTACATTATATGGTGCATAATATGGATTATAAGGCTGTATTACATTATATGGTGCATAATATGGATTATAATAAGGCTGTATTGGTTGGAAAGCACTCTCAAAATACTTAGCTACAGCCTGTGGTAGATTAGGGAACCTAGCATATAGAGGATTAATAACATGGACAGAAATATGTGAGTCATAAGCCCTAGGAGCAATACTCTTAATAAAAGCGTGAAGAGTAGTTGGATTCATAAGAGGCCTAGGATCCTCCTTCAAAGAATTAACTATAATCCTATCATACCTCTCAATACCATAAACCTGAGGCAGCCTCTCCTTAAGAAACTCTATAGCCTTCTCAATAACCTCAACTTCTGGAGGTGGGGGAAGTGTACTAAGACTTTCTTCTACAGCATCTTCAGCAGCATTACTCTCCTCACCTTCTCCACCGACCCCCACCACCTCTTTCTCTCTTTTATGTACCTTCATATGAGAGGCTAGACTTTGGAACGAGGGGAACGTCCGACCACATAATCTACAAGTATACTGTCCCTTCATTCCCTCCGACGTTTCCGACGTTTTCTCTCTCTCTTCTAACGTCCTCTCCTCACTCACCATACCTCTCAGCCTCTATAGCCTTAAGTATCTCATTGACAGTAAAATATATACATGCTCTTACAGCCTCACTTATAGTTGGCTCCTTTATCTTACCAGCCTTGTATAGATAATTTGCAAGCTTCTCAACCATCTCCTTCTCCTCTACTGTAACCCTAACCTCTATTTTCTCAACCCTAGCGCCCAACCTATACACCAGTATTAATAGTGTCCTACGGAACCTATTAATATTATATTAAACCCTAACATTAATATCTCACATAAGCTTATCTAGTATCCCACATAAACTAATAGTTGGTAGTGATAATTGATCAAGATAGGCATAGTCTCAGGTAAGGGTGGGGTAGGTAAGAGTACTATAGCATCAAGCCTATCAATAGCCCTAGCCAGTAGGGGATTTAACGTTGGGCTAGTAGATATTGATGTTACTGGGCCAAACATACATGACATAATGGGAGACAGTGAGCTAGACATATCAATAAACGATAAATTTATACCATCAGAATCTATGGGAGTGAAATATGTGTCAGTAGGTGAGATAGCCTCAGAGGGGCTACCCATACTCTGGAACCATAAGGATGTAGCTAGCGCAGCTAGGCAGCTAATGGAGAGGACAGAGTGGGGAGACATAGACTTCCTAATATTTGATTTCCCTCCTGGATTTGGTCCTGAAACTGTTGAGATGCTACCACTAATGGACTACATATTGATAGTTACAGCTCCATCGACACTATCTAGATCTAAGGTTGAGAGGATGATAGAGGCTGCTAGAGAGTATGAGGTTCCAATAGTTGGGGTAATAGTCAATATGAGCTACTTCAAATGTCCATCATGTGGTGCCTTACACAGGATATTCTCCGAAAATCATGACTTCAAAAATTACGGAATACCAGTAATAGCCGAGATACCATTAAACCCTGAGATAGCTAAAGACAAGATAATCAGAGACTTTCCAATAGACTCATTTCTAGAAGCTCTAATGAACCCAGTAATACTGAAGAAAAAGCCTAAATCATTTAAGAGGAGGCTTATAGAAATACTATTAAAGAGGTGATCATATGGGCTACGTTAAGAAAATAATAGATAAGATCCTAGATATACAGGATAGGTTCTACTACTACCCTGAGACTATGGAGTACCGTAGGATGGGTGAGGGTAAAATAGCGCTACTGAGAGTGGTAGGGGTAGATGGTGAATCAGTAATGCTTAAAGTAGATGGTGGCAGAATAGTTTATGCTAGGGGTGATGAAACCCCAATACATATAATAAAATGCTCTTTAGACACATTCCTGGACCTAATATCGGGGGATGAAAATTTAAGGGACGCCATTACTAAGGGGCACTTCGTAATAGAGAGTGCATCAACAGGAGATATAGATCTTGTAGAGCTTGAGAGATGGGCTAAGGCTTTCGATAGGCTTAAGAAGATAATATATAAATATATTGGGGGTAGATTCTAGCTATGGACATATATGAGCTTTGGAGGGCTAGGGTTGAGGGTAGGTTTGGATTAAAACACTATATATACGCCTGGCTCATATCAACACGTGCATTCGCAGTACCATGGGTCGCATTATATACATTATTTGGAGCTCTACTAGCAGGGATAAACAGTGTTGAGATGGCCATAGTCTCAATTCTCATAGTATCATTTATACTACTAGCTTCTCACTTCAACAACAACTATAAAGACGTTGAGATGGGGGTAGACAGTTATATAGACTCTCCTGAGGAGGCTAAGAGGGTTTGCTCACAAATAAAGCCATATACTGCAGCTGCATGGATAGTACCGTTGAGGATAACTAGCATTAGGTTCCAGAAGGCTAACGAGTTCCTATTCATAGCGCTAGCCCTAGCACTATACCTCTACTTCTACACTAGGAACATTGAGATACTAATTGCAACACTACCAATAGCAGTACTAGGCTTAACGCTAGCTAGGACATACACTACGTTCTTCAAGCCTAGGAGGTTTGGAGAGATGGCAGCATTCCTAGGTCACGGGTTTGGGTCAACAGCGTTCGGTTACCTATCACAGAACCCAGACATTATTATGGCTGTACTAGTATCAATACCTCCAGGTCTCCTATCAGGGCTAGCATACAGTGTAGACCAGTTCATAGACATAAAGACAGACTTAATAATGAGGGTTAGGACCATATATGAGAGCTGGTTTAACAGTAGGATGCCTCTGGGACTATACGTTATAGTGATATTCGCTTTCTGGACTAACACTGTGGTGGCTTGGGTTGCTGCCGGATTATACCCTAGGGGCACCCTCCTAGTGTTATCGCTAATACCGCTAGTACTATTCATAGCCCCACAGTTAGAGTATGATAGGGAGAGGGCGCTACTGAAAACCATAATCATAGGAGTAATATTAACTCCACTACTGCTATGCATAGGAGCAATAATTTAAAAACCCTATCATAGTAGTAGATAACTTGGGTGCTGGTGGTTTGAGCGAGCTTATTAAGGATTTTAGGAGCGATATGAAGAAGCTTATAGAGAACCTAGCCGAGCTTAACAAGAATATTTCTAAGCTTGAGTCATTCATAGAATCGCTAGAAAAACTCAATAAGGAGCTTGATGAGGCTAATAGGAACTTCAAAACACTAATAGAGCTCCTAGAGCTCCTCAAGGAGTCTGGTAAGTAATGGCTAGGTACCTTGTAGAGTTCGCTAGGGGGAGAGATGAGGAGGTCTATAGGGGTCTTAAGAGCCTAGGCCTAACCCCAATAAAGAAGACACTGAAGTACTGGGTAGTTGATGCGCCTCCGGATCTAGCTCCAAAAATAGAGTCATTACCTGGAGTAGTTAGAGTGGTTAGAGAGAGGACATACAGCATATCATCAATACCATTAGAATTAAAACTATCAAGGTTCATAGAAATGGGAGGACCAATGAACCCAGCAGCAATGATATGGGCTGCAAGCTTTAGGAAAGATAGGTGGCCCACATCAGAGTCTAGGAAAGTATTAGAGGCGGACATTGCAGATAAAATGGGGATAACAGGGAAAGGGGTTAAAGTAGCAGTACTAGATACAGGATTTGACTCCACAATACAGAAGCCAGCGGTAGACTACATGGACTCAACACTCGAGGGGGACCCCGCTCCGATAGATTTGAATGGGCATGGTTGCATAGAGCCCAACGCCATGATATACACAACCCTATGCGGTCTGACGACAATAAAGGAGTTTTACGAGAGGGTGAACTCAGAAGAGGTCTGGATCAACGGTGGTTGGGTTAAGATACTCAAGGAACCCATCTGGACCATTGGGAGAGTGAACGGCGAGACACAGCCCGTAAGAGTCCTGGCTGTTCACAAGATACCCTTTAAGGGCAAGGCAGTTAGAGTTAAGGCTAGGACTTGCGAGTTCATCACGTCGACATGGCACCCGTTCCTAGTAAGAGACCTCAGATACGATAGGGAGTGGTATATAGAGGCAGAGCGCTTGTACACGGAGAACAGTTACAGAAGGCTGGTCATACCAGAGAAACCTGTGGAGCTGTTTCACCAGAAGACGGTACCCGAGGACCTAGCCTACCTTGCTGGTCTGTTTATCGCTGAAGGAACGCTAGCAAAGTACGAAGTTCAGTACGCTCTACACGAGAGAGAGGCACCTATAATCCTGGAATACCTGCAGAAGCTCGGATACAATGCGAAAGTGTGTAGAGAGAAGAGGCACATGCGAGGTAAAAGAGTCCTAGTCTACGGTAAGTTGTACTACGAGCTCGCAAAGTTATTTAAAGGGGTGGAGAAGGAGAAGTACATACCGGAGGCCCTGCTAAAGCAACCCCTGAACGTTATCGTTGCCCTGATAGCCGGGATAATTGATGGCGACGGACACTTCGACAAGAACAAAAATAGGCTTAGAATAGTCACGACCTCCGAGAAACTTGCTAGACAACTAGTTAATATGTTCTACATTCTCGGAATGGACGCCAGAATTACGTGCAGGCAGCCCTCCAGGACAAAGGACAAGAAACCGATGTTCCAGGTATCTGTGATAAACGGGAACTGGGAGCTGTTCAAACCATACCTCAAGCTCAAAGCACCCCAGTGGCTGGAGAGCAGGCACAAGTATAGAGACTTGAGGGTGCATTCAGTTGAGCTGATTGACTACGACGGCTACATGTACGACCTAACAACGGAGTCCGGGAACTACCTGGCCGGGAAACAGGGAATGACATTCATCCATAACACCCACGTCCTAACAACTATAGCTGGCGGTAGGATGCCGACACCGTGGGGCTGGCTTGAGGGTGTCGCTAGGAGGGTTCAAATAGCGTCGATAAAATGCCTTGGATACGGTATTGGGACTGCTAGAACTTCAGATGTAATAGAGGCAATAGCGTCAGCATACAACTATGGGGCTAAAATAGTTAACATGTCCCTAGGATCAAATATTAAACCAGGTGAAAAACATGATCCTGAAACATGCCCACTATGTAGCTTAATAACAGCCCTGAGCGGGAGAGGAGTAATATTCAGTATTGCCGCAGGAAATAGTGGCAGGGGATATGCAAGCTGTCCTGGAACAAGCCCGGGGGCAGTAACAGTAGCAGCCTTAAGGAAGGACTTATCGGTAGCTGACTTCACATCTAGGGAGCACCCAGTCTACATAGAGCTTAGGAAGCCTGACTTAGGAGCTCCAGGGGTAGATATTGGATCGAGCAGTACAGGACTAATAGCAACCATGGAGTGGATAGACTTAGTACCAAGGACAGCATTCATATCTGGTACATCGATGAGTACTCCCCACGTCTCGGGCCTTCTAGCGCTTTGGGTTGAGTACGCTAGGAGGAAGGGAGTTGAATTAACAAGAGACATGGTTATGGATATAGTGGGGCACTATAGCAGGGGATGGAGTCCTGAAACTGGATACAGTGTTCCGAGATTCTCATGGATAGTTGACTATTTAAGGTGATACTAAAACATTTATAACTTCTACAAATTACACATAAGTTGGGTGTGTGCTTGAATGCTGTTTGGACTTAGTTTCATGCTCCAAGAGGTTAGACTTAAGAGACCTGAATTTGATCTATCCACAGGCCTTAAGACTTCAACATTACTACCATGGGCTCCTACAGCTATTGATAGCTCACTAATAAGGCCTAGGATAGCTGAGATAGTACCACTATCTAGTGAGGTTACAGAGTGGATGCATTGGGCCGCTGCAGATATGGTAACGTTTGACGCTATGGCTGAGGAGTATAATAGGATTGGAAGCCAGCTCTTAACGAACTCTGGAGACGCATACATTCCCGGTGTAAGATGTGGAGATCTAAGTGGCGAGAGCGACATTGGATGGCGTGTTAGGTCTAGGGGTTATGGTACTGTTAGAACCCCTGAGGGCTCATTCAATGTACCAGTTGGTGGTAAGGCAACGTTCGCGAAGGGGAACATACTAGGATGGGCTGCCTTACCACATGCCTATGATATACAGTGGGTCCTAACACTACTCCAATGGAGGGACCTAGCAAGTGCACCTGTAAGGAGTAGGGTTAGATTTGCGAGCTCTAACGGTCTTGTAGCCCCGAACTTCTTCCTAATACCTAAGACTCTGACACCAGTTAGAACTCTTATGATAGGAATTACTAGCAATAAGCCCCAGAAGATTACGATTAGAGGTAGGGGGACTGAGGGATCCTATGAGAGGGTATTGTTTGAGGACTCATTAAATGTGGATGCAGGCGAAAGCGAGATAATATGCAACGTCTCCTCATTCCCATTCGTACCAGCGTTCACACTGGAGATACAACCATCAGACAACACTCAGACAGTCCTCGACTATATTGAGATACTACCACCAATATAACTTATAAACTTAGCCACGCTATAGATATATAGATGGTGTTTATAATGCTAAACTTAAGGGCTATCCAAGAGGCTTGGGAGAAGGAGCCTGAGAAGGTCCTAGCAGCTCTAGGTATTAAGCCTTACTCTGAGAAGTACTCTGAGGAGGAGAAGAGGAAGCTTCTAGAGTCCTTCGGATTCGCTGGGTGCGCTACATGCCTACTCAACGCCTTCATACTAGATGTCCTCCTACCCCCACCTTTTAGGCCTCCATTGATGCTGGTTCTCTGCTTTGCATCTAGGACATGCCCGTGACGGGGGCGTAGATAATGGATGCTGAGCTCGAGAGACTCCTAAAGGCTCCGTTCATGACTAGGCATGAGAGCGCCCTCGAGGCTCTTTTAGCTGATTTAGCTGATTTTGTGCCCATTGTTGGTGAAGTAGCCGGCCTAGCTAGGCTGAGAGAAGCTATAAAGGAGAAAGATGACCTACGCATAGCCCTCGAAACAGGGGATCTAGTGGCTGGGTTCCCCCCAATCATAGGGGATATCCTAGATATACTAACCCCCACGAACCTCATACTCTACTTGGCTAAGAAGAAATAAGATTTATATACTTTGGAAGCCACTATAATATTAGTGGTGATATTAATGGCAACATTTGAGAGGATTAGAGTAGGCGATAAGATTAGCGCTATAACCGAAGCGTACAAGAGGAAAGTTGAGGCAGGTATTCTACCCCCAGATCCAGCTAGGCTTATTGAGTCCGGTATGAGGACACTTCCATCCATAGAACACCTCCTACCCATTCCACCAATAATTGAAATAATACACGACGAAATAGTCTTCAAGCTAGTGGAAAGCCTGCCAAGGCTACCCCTAACAAGTGAGCCTCCAATAACAAAGTGGAGAGAGTGGATTAAGGAGGAGGGCTTATAGAGGATAAGGTGGGGTGATGTATGTAATGGCGTTCGAGCTACCTAAATTATCGGCTCTTACTAAAATATTAACGACTCCAGAGCAACAGTTTGAACAAATGGTTAGATCAACACTCAACATAGAGCTACCCCCAGGTCCCCAATCGACACTACTAAAGCTTCAGACATCATTTGAGACTGGGAGAGCACCTGAGATAGCAGAAGTCATACCTGCACCTCCAAGAGTAGAGCAGGTCCTAGCAAGAATACCTAGACTACCTGAGCTACCGTCACCTATTGAGGTAGCACAGGAGGTACAAAAACCAGTAGAGAGGCCGCTAGTATTCTAACCACCACCATAAATACATATTATTCCTCGTTTTTTTCTAGAATGTAGGAGGCTTCCTGTATACTCCGGCTCTAACCATTAACTCTCTTAGTGCTTCAGCATGGTCTTTATAGTTTGCTGAGTAGCTCATAAAAGTCCTGTATAGGTCCTCATCACACCAAATATGTATAACCCTTGTCTTGCCCGGCCTACGAGCTATAATATTGAGATTACCTATTCTCCCAATCCCAGACTCTGCAACCTTCCTTATCATAGAGAACGGTACTATTGCTACTGGTTCTCTCATATCTTCTTTAACTACTACTACCTCAACATCATCTGTAAGGCTCTCCCATTGTTTAGGGGTGAAGTATATTGTGCTACCTGCAAGCCTCTTAACCTCAATCTTCCTACCATCTGGTAGTATGAAGTCAGGGCTCGACCTCCTATTAAATACTATATCCTCCCTCCTGTACCCGCTCCTTACGAGCCAGTCTATTACAATCCTCTTAGTTAGGGTTATGTTCTTAACCATCTAATCACCACCTAAGTATTACTAAGAAGGGAGCATTTTTATACTTTACAATCAATACTTAATAGTTGGTGATAGGTGTGTCTGAGAGACCTGTCACCATAGATGATATACAGGCTGGAGTACCAGTAGCCGCCCTAGAGAGGAGGACTGTAAGCTTTGTCGAGCTTAGCGATGTAGAGAAGAGATGGGTTAGCTACGTTTTCGATATAGGAGTAAGGCACCTGAGGAAGGTCGCGCCGTCAATAGCTGCCGATATTGAGAGGCAGAAGGATCTAGCTATTAATATGGCTGGAGTAGCTAAGGCCACGTTCCCTGTCAGGAAGAACTACAGCTTTCCAAGCGTCCCCGGAAGCCTTGGTGTAGCATGGCTGTTCCCGCAGGCCCTTAAATGGGTTGCCACCCCCACAGCTTCAAACCCATGCTATACAAGCTATAAGAATAACAGCTGGGATATAGATGTTACTGCTGGCACACCAGCATACATACTTGGTGATGGGACGAACTTCTATAGGGCTAACCCGAACACAGACCAGCACACTTTCATACTAATATTTGAGAATGGAGTAATAGAGGTCGGATCAACACCTACAATAGAGCAGTTCCACATGATATCGGAAGGTAAGAGGGACTACGGGATATACACGGTTGAGCCACTCATAGATATACCTGTAGAGAGAGGGCTAACAATATACCAGTACCCTACACCTCTAGGCGCAGTATTCGTGAGCCACGATAGGGGGTTAATGTGGGGATTCATGCCAAGAACAAGCGGGACTAAGACAATAAAGCTACTGGGACTAGTATTCTACGAGCATGACTTCGCTAGTAGGTTAAAGTGGACATCATAAGGGGGACTGAGAATTGCCAGTAATAGGGCTGACAGCCGACGGTAGGAAGATAGTTTTAGCGACAGCCACAGGCCCCTCATCATACACAGCCGGAGGCTTCAACATAATAGTACCCGAGCTCGAGCACATACACGCAGTCATATACTCATCCATAACAGGAGGATATATTATAGGGGGCATAACGTTTAGCGATAATACTGTGAGAGTAGTAGTACACTACTACAACTACCCAGCAGCAGCGGCAGGTCCATCTATAGAAGTACCTGCCGGTACAGACCTGAGCGGTCAAACAGTAACCCTAATAGTAATAGGGGTCTGAAGCGTAGAAGCTCCTAATAAGTTTTTTAACCTTTAATCCTTTTTCCCATATTGGAGCGTTTCAGAAACGAGTACCCAAAATTAAGAGAGGAAGAGAGAATTGAACTAGCCAGGAGATATGTTGAGAAACTCTTCTCCTGACTGCTAGCTATAGCTTTGGGATTATAATACTTAAATACCCTAGAAGACATTAGTTTACTTGGTGTGGGTGTTAGTTATGAGTAGGGTTGTTGATCCGTATGGTCTAGTTTTAGAGAACGAGTTCCTAGTAGCGTATATTCCAGCTACTGAGAAGGCCCTAGTGTTCAGGGTTAGGAGCCGTATAAATAAGGGATTTGAGAGGTTCCACTACGGTCCTATACCAATACCTGCCGGTATACCTCTCCCAAGCTATGTTGGGGGCTCAATAACTGTGCCATCTGATGGGGTTATGCCTATGTTCTCATTCATACCGCACCCGGGCATAAGCTTCCCTATGCGCGGAGCATATGATGAGACTGACATGTGGTACATGCCATCAGACTATAGAGATAGACTTTTCCACGTTATACTAGATGTCACACCTAAATGGCTCAGGATTGATGTGACCATACCTAAGGGAGTTAGCCAGGGGAGGTTCCAGAAGGATAAGATAACTACAGGTATTGATAGAATTATGGGGTTCACTAGAGGTAGGATAGAGCTCATACACTTCCCTAAGATATATTATGGGTACAGATTCGGTAACGACTCAAACCTTAACGTTTATACTGGAGTATCATTCACATATGCTGAGTACGTAGTTGAGATACCTAAAAATGAGGATCTAATATTCAACATACTAACCAGAAACATATCATCAAAGTGGGTGACAATGCCCATAAACATATATGACTCAGCTATTAAGAGCGCTCTCCTAGAAGTATATGGTATTGAGGGTTTCACACTGTACCCGGTAAACGCTAGAGATAAAGCCTTACAGGAGTATAGATCATTAATTGGTAGCGCTAAGATATGAGGTGATATGTATGGTCTCTGAGATATTAACACTTAAAGGTGAAAGCGACGGGACATCAGCCTCAGGGGACTTCCCCCTATATAGTGACGTAATATACCGTGGTAGCCCACCGTTCACACTACCAACATCAATACTAATACCTCCAGGTCTTAAGGCTAAGATATGGGCTAAGAGGTTATCTGCTGAGGGTGAGACAACGTTTCTAATATACTACTCTAAAGATGTCACAGTACCATCCCCGACATGGGAGCTTCTTAGCGCTGAGAAGCTAGCTAGTAAGGGCGAGCTAACACTAGAGAAGCGTAGACCACTAATAATTAGGAGCTTGACTGGGAAAGAGGGATTCAAGATATCATGGCTTCAGCCTACGGCATCCCCATCTAAAGCATACATAGAGCTCGAAGTAGAGTTAACAGATGAGGAGTAATGATACAGGACATACTACCACTACTTGATGGATGGTCATACTCTATCCTAGGCAAAACAACACCATTCATAGTACCTAGAGGGACCGAGAAGGTTATTGAGGAGTCTAAGAAGCCTGGATGGATTGTAACAGCTATATGCACCCTTGATAATCCGGACGCTACATTCATAGTAACAGGATATGATCCGTATAGGGGCTATATTGAGAACGCTGTAACCCCGAGAACCCTTAAAGATGGGGGGGCATTGTACCCGAACCCTTTCGGGCTATGGGTCTCTAGGTATGATGATACTGAGAAGAAATATACTATAGCATTCACACCCGACGACTGGCTCCCATTCACGACAGGGTATAAAATCGCGATTAGAGCCCCAATGAACTCAGATGTAATAGTATATAGGTATGATCACGTCCTAATATTAATATATGATAGAGAGGCGTTCATTAGGAGTCTACGTGAAGTGCTTGGAACTAGGTGAATTATACTCAAGTATAAACGTGACTATTTTTTAGGTTTCCTCTCTATATAGTTTCTGGGGCTTAGCTTGTCAGCTGATTATGATGTTGAGGTTGCTGATAGAGCCGAACGTATTATGAGGACTAGGTCTGGATATGTTGTTGAGGAGCCCGTATATGATAGATTTAGACTTGACCCTCTCCTAGCCTTAATATTGCTACCATTCCTACCACTAATACTCCTAGCCCAGTCTCTCTACAATCTACAATCTATCTATGTTAAGCCTAGGAGGAGGATACTTATAACTGAGATAGAGAGGACCTCCACTGGTTATAGGATACTTGAGTATGAGGTGTAGATATGGAATCTGAGGATGTACTATTAGATGTTCTTAGGAGGAGATTTGGGCTTAGACCATGGATGCCTATTGTCATGGCTGAGATTATTGGTGAGAAGATAGCTGAAGCACTGAAGATCCCAGCACCTAAAATATCCATACCCCAAATATCTATACCTCAACCCTCTACTAGGGTAGTGGACTGGAGGGATATGCTTGTAAGTAGCGATCTAACACTGCTTGATGTTAGCGTTGGGGGTAGGCTTCATGAGCTTGTCCTATGCTCTAACAGTAGCAACTACTCTATAAGGATAGTGACAGATGGTATGGTTAGGCTTGATAGGTCGTTTAGAGAGTTACAGTCAATAAGCCCATACCTAGACTCTATAGATGCGATTGAGGATAATGGAAGGTTCATACTATATATTAAGGACTATTCATGGCTAAACTCAGTATACGCCATAGTAAGGATTAGAGAGCCTATAATGTTCTCCCAGGTCTTCATAAAGTATGATGTATACTCATAGCTAACATATTTAGGTTTAGACCTCTACTCTATAATATAGGTGTAGTGTTGAGTATGTCGAGCGTAGAGATTCTAAGTTATTTGAAGAAGAACCTGGGCATAATAATTAAGAGGCTTGAGGAGAGCGGTGTAATAGTGATACCTACATCTACCGATCATTTATTTACTCCCGAGATAGATGTGGATGATACTGGGGTATCATTAAATGTTAGGGGATTCATACACTACATTAAAGTACACCCGGGATATCAACCAGTTAAGTTCAACCTAGACAGGCCCATTACAGATACTGAGTACTCAGTGGTGCATCCAGGTGTTACTAAGATCATATCTAGGATATCTGATAAAATATACCTTAAAGCACCGACCGGTCAGAGGTCTAAGGTAACTATTGAGGTGTTAAGACTTGGATGAGGTGATAGTACTGTTGAGGATGAGCGGTGGGGACTACGCGCTAATATACCAGATAGCTAGGAGCGAGAAGAGGACTGTGAACGAGTGGATAATGTCTGCAATACTTGAGAAGCTTGAGAAGCTACAGGAGGAGTGGAAAAATAAAGCACAGAAGCAGTAGAGGTGGTTGAATGGCCATAGTAGAGTTCCTAGACCCAGCATATGTCAAGCTCAGGCTTGACAACCTAGACATATCACTTAGCAGTCTTAGGGATGCGATAAGGGGAGTGAATGGCAGAACACTAACAGACATATACAACATTGAGACGGCCATAAGGGATAGGCTACCAGCTTCCCTTACAGCAGCAGGCAACCTTAAGATAGCTATACTTGAGGACACGGTTGGAATAGCTAAGGACTCAACTCTGTCCTCGATCCTGAGCAAGCTAGATGTAAACCTCTCAACTAGGGCGTCTGAGACAACGCTAACTGCTGTTAGGGATAGGCTACCATCAAGCCTTACTGCGGCTGGTAACTTCAAGATAGCAATCCTCGAGGACACCGTCGGTATTGCCAAGGACACAACACTCTCATCTATACTGAGCAAGCTAGATGTAAACCTGTCTACCAGAGCCTCAGAGACCACACTGTCCGGAATAAAGTCCCAGACAGATAAGCTAACGTTCGACACAGCCAACAGACTTAAGGTCCAGCTTGACAGCATACCCAACCCGCCTAACCTTGACGTTGCGCTTAGCACTAGGCTGTCTGAAAGCACGTTTACAGCAAGGGTTCCAACGCTAAGCACCCAGACACTAGACATAGGTGGCTCATCATATGCAGCCCTGAACGTCGTACCATCTGTTGGTGGAGACATAAGCAGGATGCCATACACGATAGACAACATAAACGTAACAACGACTGAGTCCAGCACCTCAATATCTGCACCAGGCGCGAAGATAGTTCAGATAACTAACAAGGGCGATGTTGACTGCCTCATAGGAATAAACGGCCCGGTGCCAGCGACGAACCCTCTGAAGGTTAGGGCCAGGTGCTCTCTGATCTTCGTCCACAAGAGTGCGACCTCAATATACTACAAGACCGCGACTGGTAGCACAACTATATCCATAACCTACTTCAACTAGGTGATCCGATGAGCTACGAGTACATACACTCAGACGTTGATCTACTCAAGCAGAAGCCCCTGAGGACAGACTACGTAATGAAACTAGTCGAGGAAGCCGAGCTGAAGCCAATAGCCATCAGAGTAGATAACGCAACAGGACAGCTGCTCTTCTACTTCGATAAGCCGCTGAGCAGAGAGGAGAAGGAGAAACTGGACAAGCTGGTCGAAGAGCTGTTCAGGGAGTGGAAGTAGTGCCTGTACTCGAGCTCATAGACCCCGAGTACCTCAGAAGCCTCTTCGAGTCGATCAGAAACAACGTAGCGCTTGACAAGCCAACCGAGTACACTATCCAAAGGGATAGGAAGGTGATGGTGCCGGAGCTGGTCGCGGTCGCCCTGCCCGGTGCCATGTGGGCTGAGGGAGATGTTGACGTAGTCGGAGAGCTAATGGTGTTGTAGATGGGTAGGATAGGGATAATAGGGGACGCGTCGGGTAGGAGGTACAGCATAAAGGAGGTCACGAGCGGGGAGGTCAGGGTAGAGGACGAGACGTCAGGCGTAGTTCTAGCTAGGATGAGCTCGACCACGATCGTTGACGCAGGCGGCATAGCCCTGAACGCTCACGCATCGAGGCACGCATACGGAGGTGCTGACGCCCTACCCGACAACTCACTCAGGTTGAGGCAGGTAAAGGTCGAGTTCGCCGGCGACACGACGGTATCCGTAGCAGCCGGTAGCACGTACACGGTGCCGGAGGGCATATGGTACGTGAAGCTCGGGGCGAACACGAGGGTCGAGCTCTACATAGCCGGGGCATGGAACACCCTGATACCGGCTGGGGGAATAGGGCTGATAATGAGCGACGGAGCAAACGTCAGACTGTACAACGCGGGTACTGCGAGCGAGTCGAGCACTCTGAAGGAGGTGAGATGATGGCTGAGAGGAGGGTTGTTCTGGTGAGAGTGGACGACGTGGACGAGGAGAGAGGTGTGGTCTACCTAGCATTGTACGAGGGCGGAGAGAGGATCGCAGTAGTACCGGTCGGGCTGGACGAGCTGAGGAGGGAGAAGAAAGGGAAGGAGCTGGTCGAGAGAGTAGTCAGAGAGTTCATCAGGGGCTTCAGGAGAGCGGAGAACGTTAGAGCCAAGGACTTGAGCGCATACGCAGAGCTAGAAGGGGAGATGGTGGTCGAGTAGTGGCGCTAGCGTACCCGTGGTTCAGGACGGTTGAGCCACTCAGCCCGTACCTGCCGGAGAACCTCAGGCAGGGACTGGTGCTCTACCTATGGATGAATGAGGGGTCGGGCAACAGGGTCTACGACCTGTCGGGCAA
>Ga0209394_1001215_pt1 | contig 15911 bp, 17 predicted proteins | sample JNZ201metaG_FD_184122 | JGI IMG/M metagenome (GOLD analysis project Ga0209394, IMG submission 184122) | Hot spring microbial communities from Jinze hot spring, China to study Microbial Dark Matter (Phase II) - JNZ 20120812A (SPAdes) (version 3) ... | reverse complement strand
GATTATATGTGCCATCGCCATCCATTATGAGGACGTAAGGCGTATCAACCTTTTCTAATCCAGTCTTAATCGCGGCAGCCTTTCCATGACCAACCTGATAGATAACCTCTGCACCATTTTCACGAGCAACCTCAACCGTCCGATCACTGGAATATCCATCAACTACAAGTATCTTCCCGTAGCCATTTTCAACAAGCTCTTGAATAACTCTGCCAATAGCCTTCTCTTCATTAAGCGTCGGGATAAGGATTGTGACATCATCTCGACTTATCGCTTTTCCTCGTACTTCAACAGCCTCAGAAGAAGCAGGAATTCCATCGCTTTTAAAGCCCGAATTGGAACCATTCATCATCGAAGCGACGTGAATTGATGCTGGCGCGTGCATGTGGGAGAGTAAGACGTGAATCAGCGGAACACCAATCAATATTAGCGAAATAATGAATCCCTCACTAGTGAAGATGGGGGCATCCAGCACTTGAAAACTAGTAAACTCGAAAGGCTCATTTATCACAGAAATTGATGGCTTAAGCGAAATGTCTTTAGATATAATGGCAAAAAGCTCGAGTGAGATATGATAGGAATAGCTCGATATCGGGTAAAATAGTGGGGCTTGATCCTGAAAGACATCGAGTAATGGATGACTTAAGAGAGCCAGGCCCGATGCTATGGCGAAATTCAACCCCCTCCGAATCTTGTAAGAGGTTAATATGATGATCAACGCCACGATTGACAGAATTACTACTGAGTGTGACATGGATCTATGAATTTGGAAAAGAGCATCTATATCCGGTAGTAACGCAATAAAGCTTACAAGTAATCCTCGCTTAATACCGATTAACGGAGCCGAAACAGCGAAAATTATTGAGAAGTGTAGGAGAAGCTCTGGCATCTCCTACCAAATTAATGCTTCTAGCCTCTGAGGTATCATGTCATCAGCTCTGATGGTCAGGTCTTTTCCTCATCAGATTTTTCATTCAGCTTCTTAAGCTCCTCTTCCAGCTCTTTTTCTATCTCCTCGATGGGTTTTGGCGGAGGTGTCGTAGCAAGGGTATATCCTATCCAAGCTAGTATCCCCAACACACTGGCCACAGCCACCATCAGCGTTACCTGCATCAGAAGCATAGACCATTGCGTGAAGAAGAGAATCCACGCGTAAACAATTATCACAATAATAGAAACGGCCATTAATAATACTCCAAAAAACTGATCCCTACTCAAGACACATCGCCACGCCTTCAAGTACTTGCTAAGGGAAAAACATAGTCTTAAATGTTACTCAGCCAAAAAGCGTCCACCATGCTTATCGCTGATAATGACTAACTTAATAAGTACAGAATCACTATATTATTTGGGATTCAAGACAGTTGAATCTCGTTACAGGCAACTCTAAGATCGGGTTGATAGTCTTTTTATTAATAATAGTAGGCTTGATAAGCGTTTGGATGAACTGGGAAGTTGTAAAGGCATCAATGGATTGGAGCAAGCATTCACAATCTTCCCCTTTACCATTTTATCTAGCATCCCTACCAATCTACTTCTACATAGACTTGAGCTATCTCCTAATCATAATCGTTCTAGGAGTATTAACCTATCTTTCGCTAAAAGGCAGCAAATAAACTCTAAAACTCTATCGTGACGAAACATTTTAAATGAATCGTTAGAGAAGCAAATCTAGAATGTTGCTTTCAATTCAGCTTTATTCCTTCACAAAATGGGGAAATGATCGCTAGCTCCTCTATATTCTTCACAGGTGCCAATGTCATGTCATTCTCCTGAAAGCAAATAGCCGTATACAGGCTCCCTATTAACAAACCATTCTATGAATCTCTTGACCTCATCCAGAAATAGGTATTCTTCAGAATTGTTGCATTATGTGCTCTATATTTCATGACCAATACTCTTAAATCATCGGTGAAAATATTATCATTAGCCACAATAAGATATTCATCTTCTAGATCTGATGCAATGTTTGAGAGAGCCTTAAATGCCCCGGCCTCCTCCCTACAGGATTTGTCGTATATAATTTTTAAATTTGCTCCAGAAGAGGGTAGCCTACCTTTCAAAACCATCTTTAAATTTCATATTCGTTGAGACATAATTCCCTTAACCTTATCAAGCTTCAACAGCTTCTCCACGATATAATCTATAACACATCTACCTCCGAGGTAGTAATGGTCAACATTCGTAGTTAATGATCATGATTTTTAGAGTAGCTTCCAGCCACGATTATACTAATATCACTTAGAGCATCTTCCTGAAAAATCTTAGAATCTTCTCGATAAACTTGAGTTGTACAACTTCTTGTAGGAAATGTAGTTCTGGAAAGATTGTCCGAGGAATCATCTTGGAGACTTGTAACGAGACAAGCCCACAATAGAAGTTAAAAGCTTTATCATTTCTCCATTTCTCCGCATCTTTGTTACCCCAGCTAGCCGCTAGCGTACTTGCTCTCCAAGCAGCTCTCACACCAATACTAGCTACAAGACCTGGGAAACTGAGAAGATTTTTAACTCTACTCAATATATTGCACAAGACTAAGAGAACCTTCCTGCTTTTGAACTTAATCCCCTTAAGCTTGCATGCAAGATCGAGCCAACCTCTAACAGGCGGCTCTAGGTACTGCCAAATATTTCTAATCTTCAATCTATGAACTACATTAATCAAATACTCTTTTATGTAAGTTGTAGATGTGTATGAACTGTTAGGTAAGGGGACATATACGTTCATTATATATTATCGTATGTGTTAGCAGTTTATATATTTTTACACTAAATTTATACGTAAAAATAGACACAATCTACCAGCCTTAGAGCATGTAAATCGTGTTACCTGTAGTAGAGTACACTAAATCCCATCCCATCAGCTTCTCTTTCCATCTTCCTGGAAGCTCGACGCCATATGGGCCGAGCACATAACCATTCTTCTCCATCGTTCGATATGTTACTAGAAGCCCGTGAGAAGTACTTCCACAGTTCTCGGCTAGAAAGGCGTAACCTTTCGCAGGGTCGACCTTTAAACCAAGATAGTCCCTAACTAGATATGCTACCTTCAAATCACCGTAAACCATTAAGTCTCCACCATACTTCTTGATCCAGAGAGCTTGTTGGAAATCTTGTGGAAGATAAAGCCATTGATAGCCTAGGTAGTTCTCTTGAAGAATAACGGCTGAATAGCTTTGCATAGATATAGCGGCCGCCGAAGATAATATGCATAAGATAGGAATCCACTGAAAAATACGCAATCTTCTATTACCTAGGATTGATGCGGCCGCCATAACTCCTAGGGCAGGGAGTATAAAGTTTAGAAGCCTGTACGTAAGCGTTAACGATATATTTGGCTCTGCGCCGAAAACAGCATAAGCTTCAAGTCCCAGCGTAGATGAAAGCCAGAACATTATAGGATACAGTCTCTTATCAACTTCGTTTTTCTTCACATTATACATTCCAATGACGGCGAGAAATCCTAGAAAGATGAACTGACATGCATAGAAGAAGACTTGCAAAGATAGCTGAGGGGCGCCGGGAATAAACGGTCTCACCTGATTAGATAGGAGGATTGCAAAGGTTGCTAAAACATCAAGTATCCATAGTATGAGGAGAAGCCTAGATACTGGTCTCGCAACAACATACAACATCGATACAAATAATATTACTTGAAAAGCGGATACAGATAAGAAATCTGAGAAGTTTAGAGAAATCTTTAATCCATTCGAAGCATAGATAGCATAGTAAATCGATCCAGCAGTAGCTAGGAAAATGAGCATAGTGAGCTTCCCACCTCCACTTATTTTATGCGATCTTGAGAGAAAGACTTCAGCAAAGAACAAGTTTAACAATACCACTATCAGAACAATATATGTTAAATGGTGACCCATAATGACTGTAAGCGATGTAATCAAGAATCCAAGTAATCTTGGGATACTGCCTGGAAGTAGGAAGAAGTAAAGAGATGCTAGGAAAAGCATATTTGTGAAAGATTCTTTAGTCACACCTGCCGTGAAGATTGCGTGTGGACCACCAGCAGCAAACAACAATCCAGCCATGAAACTTAAAAAATCGTTGTCCGACAACCTCCTTACGATGAGGTATATCATCAGTGGGGTTAAGCTTGCTGTGAATGGAATAGTTATCCGCATGGAATCTATAGGAGCTATCGAAAGAAGCTCGGAAGCAATTGCACCAAAAATCTGGCTGGCGGGCCAGTAAATATTATAGTCGTCAAAGTCTCCACCGCCCAACTGAGTTGGAGTATACTCAAGGATCTTTTCAGTGTTTCTCACCAAGGGCCACGAATCAGTTGAGAAGGGTAGGCCTGATATGAGGGTTGGGTAGAGACGCAAGAATACCGATGTGAAAAGTATTAGAATTACGTGAATAGAAGTTTTCTTCAAATGCACCTACACCTCCCTCAACCATTCGTCCAGAAGCTTGCTTAGCCCAAGCCATGCGCTAACAGCAGAAATGACCGTTACCGCTATAGCTATCGCAATGATTAGATCGAAGCTAAGTGATGGTTTCACAGTGTACGAGCCCAACAATAAAAGACTATTCTCTGAGAAAACTATAGATAACGCACCGCCTAACACTAAGCCGAGAGTAACAGACAGGATAGAGAACGCAATGATGAGAGCGGTTAACGATGACATTAATTTCTTCTTCGAAGCACCGAGGCTGCTAAGTATAGCGAGTTCCCTTGAATGTGATGTAAAGACCAGTGAGATTGCTAAGTAGATTAGAAGGATACATCCTGAAATAACTAGGATGACGATACCCCATACGACGGCCTCGTTAATCCGTACATTCTTTTCAAGGAAGACCTTCATACTCTCCTCAGGGCTTCTAGCGACGTATTCTCCTACATGCTCTCTAGCCTCTGGAATGGTTAACAAACGTATAATGGATGGTTGTTCTATAGGTTGTTTTTCCTCAACTTTCTTCTCCCCGCGCAGAGAAAGTAGTAAATCTTCTTTCGACAACTTTTCTCCATCAATCTCAACCCTCAATAATGATATAGCATCTCTTGGCAATCCTCGAAGCCATTGTACAGCATAGATTGGAAGAATCAATTCATCGTCTAAAGACGAACCTGATTCAAAGACTCCCAAGATTTTCACTTCAAGAAAGCTATACGTAAAGGCTGAACGTAGAGTGATAAGATCTCCAACATCTACTTTGAGAAGTCTGGCAAGGTTACGTCCAATAACGGCGGACCAGGAATTACTCAGTTCAAAAGAACCTCTAACAATCTTTATGTTGCAGATTTTTTGGAAAGACTCTGGATCAACACCCCTAACAATTATAGCGTCGTCTCCTACTAGAGCGGCAGCCACAACTTCTGGGCTAACGTTCTTGACACCTTCTACACTTCTAACCTTATCGTATAGAGGTAGAGGGATTACGCTTGTCTGCGGGGTTTTTGCATTTGCACCATAGATAATTAAGACATTTTCTCCGCTACCCATCAACTCAATAGCTGTCTGATAAAGACCATTAAAAGAGGCAGAAGTAAAGAAAATTATCGCTGCTACTAAAGTAAACGTTATCAGGAAGGGAATTATCTTTCTGAGAGATATTACGGATATGTAAGCTGCCATGTTAGATCACTTAACCTCCTCCTCATTTCTTTAAAGGCAGGATAGATTACTCCGGCTGTAGATGAAAGTAGTGAAAAACCTATTAGCCAGACTAGATCTAAAGTATCAATGTTTGGGGGAGTATAAGATCCAGTTGATAAAATGATCGATACAAATCTAAAGATGACTTGGGCGGAGACTACTCCAAAAGATATTCCAACAAGAATTCCAAATACAGCTACAATAAAGCATCTATAAAACAAGTATCTAAAGATCTTCCATCGTGAAGCCCCGATACATCGAATTATCGTGACATCTTTCTCCGAATCTCTCGTTATTCTGACAGAGACAACATACACAGCGGTAAGCACAAGAAGGTATATCGGGGTGGACCAGTTCCTTATAGAATTAAAGGTCTTCAAGATTAAGCTGTAAGCCGCTTGATAGAATGATCTCTCTTCAAGGACTTTGACGTCTAAGGAATACAATGTGGCAGGATTTATCTCCTCCGAACTTATAATTTCTATGAGCGAAATCCTGCCTAAAATATCTGGTCTAATATCCCAGACTGTGGAGAGTGGTGCTAGCACTTCTTCATCTGATGGACATCTACAATCAATTATACTTGAAACTCTGAAATCTTTAAAATCTTCATCATGAGAGAAAATTCTTAAAAAAACACCTTTCTCAACACCAAATCTTCTTGCAATTAGAATCCCAATAGCAACTTCAGAACTAGAAGATGGGATATTTCCGTCAACATGGAACCTATTATGCTTAAAATATTCTTCCAGCCGATCAATCCCTCTGACCTTAATATCGAAGAGTTTGTCGTTAAAGAATGCTTTTGAATAGAATATGAGCTGGGGGAAGAATTTTTTGAAGCCTAATGAAACTAGTCGTTCAGTTAAGGAATAATCTAGAAAGCTTTCGTTCAAAGATTTTGCAGAAGCATTAATTAATAAAAACCTCTCTTCTTCAAATTTAGGTAGCATGGTGTAGAGATTCTCAGAATATCCATTTGCTATCACGATAGGTGCTGAAGCAACCGTTAAGAGGAAACCTATTGTTAGTATGTAGAGCATAGACTTACTTATATCGGCGATAACGCTTTTAAAAGCTAGATTCAATAGTGACGTCAATCTAGATACCTTATAGTGTAGAGTTAGGTTATTAGTCTTTTTTATTAAAAATCAAAAATCTTTATTAATCGTGGGCTAAAAAGTTAAACAGAGCTTTAATGGAGAATGATGATACCATAAAAGCAATTAAACTCATGGATGTCTGGAAAGCCTATAATCCGAATGACCCGGTCTTGAAAGGCGTAAATCTTGAAGTAGAAGTGGGAAGTTTCATATCTATAAGAGGAAGATCCGGCTCAGGAAAATCTACTCTCTTAAGGATAATAGGGTTGATTGATCAACCGACAAGAGGGAAAGCAATAATCCTCGGAAACGATTCTTCAAAAATGAAGTGTGAAGAAGCATCTCAGCTAAGGTTGAAACATATAGGATTCGTATTTCAATCCTTTAACCTCATACCGTCTTTAACAGTCTTCGAAAACATAGAAATCCCACTAGCTTTAGCAGGTGTAAAGAAAGATGCGAGGCGGAGGAGGGTGATAGAGCTCCTGGAGAGCTTCGAGATGCTTAAATTTGCCGACAGATACCCAAACCAGTTAAGTGGTGGGGAGCAACAACGAGTAGCAGTCTTGAGGGCGCTCGCCAACAATCCAGACATAATACTAGCTGATGAACCTACCTCAAGTCTAGATGAAGAAAATAGTGAATTGTTAATTGAATTATTCAAACGTATTAACAAGGAGGAACTTGTAACCATAATCATAACGACAGTAAGTCGCGAGGAAGTTCTTCCAACGCATCATGACTACCTTCTTAAGAATGGGAAACTGACACCCCTACGTTAGAAAACTTCGGAACGGTCTAGGCATCGTGTCCACTTTCATGTTCTCTAGAACCTTAAGTAATTTTTCATGGGATTGATGCATTAGATAAGCTTCTTCTAGATTCTTTGCATCAAGCCATGGTTTTAGAGGAGATAATACAATTACGTTCCCTCCAAGATTTGAAAACTCTGTAACTAGATTCTTAACGAAGTCTGAGTCTATGAGGATGCAGCCAACATAGATAACTGTCTTCTTACCTTCTTCAAAAAACTTGCTCAAATATTTTAGGAAATCACTTAACCTCAGCTCAGTAATCTTCATGAAAGCCTTTGACCCGATTTCTCTAGAGATCTTTAATAATGTGTGAGCGGACTTTGGTTCGAAGAGTTCGTAAACACTCCACCTATTCGTTAAGTAATGCTCTAATACGTAGGCTAAAGCAAGCTTTAATGCTTCGCTAGGGTTGAGGTCGTTTCTGTCGATGATTACGTTACTACCATTCTTTACCATAATGCTTATCTGCAGCCCTTCTCTTAAAGCAAAAATGACGGTGGATAGAAAGTATGCTGAGCACTCATCTCCCGTAATAGGACCATGAGCACGGACATCATATATTATCTTAGCCGATCCGTAAGATTCTTCAAGAAACTCTTTTACATATATCTTTCTATGGCGGGCGGAAGCCTTCCAGTCTATAAACGAGATATCGTCTCCAACCTGATATTCTCTACTCCAAAGATACTCGAGGCCTCTACCTCTTCTCTTTCCAGGATGGTCTCCGGCCCCAGCCCCCATCTCTTCTAATAAACTAAGTGCCTCTAGAATCCAGGGGTAGACACGTGGGTAAGCTTTAAGCCTTAATTGGATCGGTAGCTCCAAAGAGGCTTGGAAAAACTTGAAGAAATCGTATACCTTCGTCTTCAAGCTCGATAGTTCATAAACTCCGCTGAGTGTAGGTTTTATGGATAAAGTAACGACCGTCTCAGGCCGATCTATAATCTCTGGCTGGAAACTTATCCAGCTTTTTTCAACATCTATTTTGAATACTGCTTCTGACCGGAATTTGATAAAAGCTTTCCCCTCACTCCCTGCCACCAACTTGAGATCTAGTGTCGAAGGCTCGATAACAGTTCTCTTAACCTTCCTAACCTTCTTTACCAGATCAAGTAACGCGGCCGAGACAAGAATTACTAAGATAAGAAAGCATACTGTCAGCATGATGTCCGAGAAAAGGATAGATAATGTTAAGAGTAGCGTCATGATTATTATAGTTTTTAACCCTCTTGGAGTGGGCTTCAATATAGTGGGACCTCCACTTCTTCAAGAATCTTTTGAATGAGGTTTTTGGCGGTTAATCTATCTGTGAGATACTCGGGCTTTATCTTGATTCTATGTGATAAAACTGGAACCGCCAGCTTCTTAACATCGTCCGGTATAACGTACGATCTTCCCTCGAGAAAAGCTACGGCTCTACTTCCCTTATAAAGCCAGATACTTGCTCTGGGACTGGGAGGAGACTGTACTTCTTCAGCCGATCTCAACCTACCGACGAGGTCTAATATATACTTCTTAACATGCTCAGAGACTTTAACCAATCTAACTCGATCTACTAACGATGCAAGTTCTTCGGGAGAGGTTACAGGCTTGACAACAGGATGTTCTAATTCATCTATCCTTGTAATTATCTCGAACTCCTCAGCCTGCTCTGGATAGCCAAAGTTAACACTGTAAGCAAACCTATCGATCTGCACGTTGGTGAGAGGGTATGTTCCTTCACCATAAGGGATTTGAGTAGCTATTACTATGAAGGGTCTCGGGAGCTCAAGCGTTGTACCCTCGATCGTGACCTGTCTCTCTTGCATGGCTTCTAGTAGGGCTGCCTGAGCTTTAGGAGTCGCCCGGTTGAGCTCATCAACCAGGACAACGTTTGCAAATATGGGCCCCTTCTTCAAGCTCCAGACACCTTTAACGATATCATAGTAAACTGTTCCGAGGATATCTGCTGGCAAGAGGTCGGGCGTCATCTGGATACGTTTAAAGGTTCCACCGATCACTTCAGCAAAAGTTTTTGCAATGAATGTCTTACCTGTTCCGGGTGGGCCTTCAAGAAGGATGTGTCCTTCAGTAAGCATGGCTATAAGCATTAGCTCAATGGTCTCTCTCATACCTATAATATGCTTCGAAACCTCTGCTATGACACGATTAATTATTGGTTTAGCGCTCACTATGCATCTCCCTCCATAGCTTCTCCAATACCTCTCTACTCCATGTTGGATTCCGAATTAATACTTTATCAACCTCACTTTCTTTATATTTGATAAACTTCTCCAACCTTAGCCTCAAAAGTACTAAAACCACACCAATTATAAACGCATACCGTATCTCAAGTTGTGAGAAGAACTGGAGAAATGAGTTTAAGCTTTCTTTAACTATCGCAAATTTGCTCGGCTCCCAATGGGAACGATCAATAAGGCATCTTCTGTTACTGATCAGTCTCTTAAAGAACTCAAAGTTCGACCCCCTAGATATCATGGAGTTTATCCAGAGACTTGAGTCAGAGATTACGATAAGTTTACCCTTACCCATCGCGATCTCACATACAACGGTTAGTGGTCCTCTGGGTTCACCCTCATCCCAAATACTATTTGAGTTAACGTCAAGAAAAGCATAGAAACTGCTATATCCTATAGCTTTCTGACAGCCATCTATTGTTGTCGCATAATTTGCTACCACCTCACTAATGTTCATAGAAGGTATGCGGATCTTCGGCAATACTGCTGCTCTATCCTTGAAAAGCGGATCCAATAATAATGAACCATTTAAACGTGGAGATACTTCAAGTAGCCGTAGAAGGGAATTCCCACTTCCAGATTCATCCATCAATATAGTAATTCCCCCGTTCTCGATAAATGATTTAATGAATTCCGCTTCGACTTTTTCAAATTCTCTCTCCGGACCGATGATGAATAAAACATGTCTAGATGGTTCTGCGATCAGCCTCTCATCAATAATCGAGTCAAGATACTGGATATCCGTTTCAGATGAAAGCTTTGAAAAACCATTCCAGTAAGGATTATAAGGGTTAAAATCATCTAATGGAGGAACACTTATGATAAGTGATAATACTGCAATAATAGCTGCCATGAATCCAGCAACTATTGCATAGATTCTCATATTAACCACCTCAAAATCTGGTCATACAGATGTCTTGCCAGCTCTAAGTCAGGTTCAATTCCACCGTATATCGCAGCTTCAGTCATGTAGCTAAGCTCCTCAAATGCTAAGGTTGCTTTTCCAAGGGATACTCCAGCTTTGTCAAGGAACTCTCTGATAGTATCGCTCGGGCGTCTTTTTAATCCTGTTAAATCTTCGATTACGTGAACAGCGTTAAAGTAGATCTTCGCTATCTCAGCAACTACATTTTCATGTATCAAAACCATCTCAGGCTTCCCAAGAGTCACAACTTTGAACGAAACTTCTTGCATAGCTCTCACCCTTCTTAGTAGACCATTGATACCAACAACCATAAGGTAAGTAACTATTGATACCGGAACAAACACGGTCAACGGGTTAATTAGTAGAACTTCCCTAACAATAGTTTCACCATCGTAGATTGGAGCGCGGGGAATATACGTTATCTTCATGCTAATGTAGCCGCTTGGAGCGTAACATGGAATCGATATATTGAAGGAAAAATCACTGCTTTCTACTACCTCACGTAAAACTCTATCAAAAACCTCTAATACCACATCTCCAGAAACAGGTATTTCCTCATTTAACTCTTTAGCGACTACCTTTCCATGCACCTGTAATCGATAGCACCCCAATACAATACTGGGAACCTCTATGATGAACGATGTATTGATCTTGTAGATCATAACCTCAAGCGATTTGCTTGCTGGGGCTATTATTCCATGAGGCTTTGTGTACACTGTAATCTTATGACGGCCCGTTGGAGCATTCTCTGGAACGCTTAAAACTATTCTGAAATTTCCATTCTCCAGTACATCTGTATTAAAGTCCATTCCCAGGAAGCTCACGTATATCGTTTTCACAATACCATTGGCGCCGATCACTTGCCCATGAATCTCAAATGAGTCAGATGGTCTAACTTCTGAACTATTTAACCAAGCTATTATCGTTGGGACATTATATACCAACCGCAACGTTATGACATTGGATCGAGAACCCCTAAACCTCCCCCGATCCTCTATATCGGGAATATATTCTGCGAATATAGAAATGGTAGGCTTATAGATGTATGGTATCTTGAGAAACCCTTTGAATAAACCTAGTCTATCCGTTATAAATGATGTAACTTTTCGCCCATCAAGATACACTGTTACAGTTTTTCCTAGAAGAGGGGAACCATCCTCTGTACGAAGTGTTCCAGATATGAATAGCTCAGAACCTACAAGAACTTCCGAAACGTTAGTATGGAGTGTTAGAAGTGTGTCTAAAATAATTAAACCCTCCAACCTTTCTAGTTCCAATAATAGATTCTTCAATCTTGCCCGATATTCTTTAATCAATTCTTTCAGCATGGCCACTTTCTCTGAAAGCTGGAGTAAAGGTATTCTGAACGTCTTCGAAAACTCTCTACAAGACTCGGATAGTTCACCGTCAATAAGCTCTACTTCAGCAAGTAAAGATGAAGCTCTCCTAAGCTCGCTTCTAGCATTTTCTAAAACACCCTTAAATAACTCATACTCTGCATTGTCAAGAGAAATTTTTGTCTGATTTAGAATCTTAATTTCTCTATCTAACAACTCATTGAACCTTGAGTAGATATAGCGGAGGTTTTCGGGGATGTAGACGCGTCCTAACTCATCAATATTTTTTAAAGCTAAGCTGAAATTTTCACGTTGAACTGCATCAACTATTAAAGAGTAGATTGTGAGTAGTTCAACGTTTAATGGCAGCTCCTCTGGTACTTCAGAGGGATTCAGATGCCTAGGTAAACCGACGGCTAATGAGGAAGCTGACAAAAATACTATTAACGTAATAATCAATACCTTATTCATGTCAGGATTATCTCAACCACTCTTATTCCAACAATTATAATGAAAACAACGAGTAGTGATATTGCTAAAAAATCTAAAGTTCTTCGTCTAGGTCTCAGGACGGCTAATCCGATGAAGTACTCTAGAGTAAAGAGACTGATGTAGACGTCAAGCCTAGTTTCACCAATAGCTCCAAGCACAACGACTGTGATTATAATCATGGCCGATAAGACTAAGTTGAACAACATGTTCTTATTCATTGTCAAAGAACCTCCAAAACTATTATTTTATCATCATCTTCATCAACCTCGTTCATTACTCTTATAATCCCGAGGAAGTTTGCTAAGATGCATGCTATAATGCTGGCCTCAAGCGAGCCAAAAACATTTTTGAATCTTCCAGCAGAAATTTGGGACTTCACCTTCCTAAGTTTCACCGAGACAAGATCATTCATAATGATTTCTACCGAATCAGCTATCTCCATCAAATCAATCAAAACATAGTTAAGGGCTGATTCCACGTCCATCCCAGATAACTCGGAAGATTTAACGAGTTCTGAGGCTGGCGGGACTAAGACTAAATATTCGAGCTCGCCCTCCTTATAGATCAATCCAGATGGTTCAGAAGCTATACTAGGAGGTTTAGCTTTACCGTGGATCGGTACGTATACATAGACTCTACCATTGGGTGATAGCGCATAATATCCCCTCTCCGAGACATCGAATTCCTCCAATATTGCCTCTAAGCTTAGTACGGACCCCTCAAGCAAAGCTCTCACAGCGTGAGGTGGGATCGCTCTAGCCGGCGTTAATAATATTGAAACGGAAAGTATCAAGAGACCTATTCCGAGCGCCGTTAGGGTGGTGTTATTGAGCAGAAGATAGGCGGAGATCATAAATGGTATTGAAAAGACGAGTAAACTTATTCCAAACATATGCAATTTCTCCAGAGCAATCACCTCTCAGTATTATACCTCGCTACTTGCTCCAGTTTAAGAAATAAGAATTTTCTAGCAGCGGCTCCTAGCCCTAATGCTAAGGTTAGTATGGAGAGCGATATAACTATAGGATGTAATCTTATACCCCATGGTGTGTAGTTTAAGATTAGTCCCACTAGAGGAACTAACGCTAGGCTTAACCCTATCGATAGAGCAAGCCTCTCAAGCTGTGAAAGGTCTGAAGTTTTCGGATAAAGTAACTCTATGAGGGCGGCGCCGGGTAAGTATAAGACGAAGAGTGAACCAAAAACGTATCTTAGATAAGTGAATGGAGGAACCTGGGGGGTGAGGTAGATGAGGAAGAGTATCAGTATGATAAGACCTACCAGAGACCAAAACCAGATAACATGTGAGCTGAGGAGATAGGTTACGAAGGATCTTGGAGGCTGGGGGTCTATGAAACGGATTAAATCTAGATCCTTAAGCTTGTACAGTAGTCTTGCTACTTCATAGCGCTCTAATTCTAGCTTCCTAGAAGCTTCATTTACAATGTCTCCCACACTTCCACCACTTTCTTGAATGATCTTAAGTAAGCGTCTAAGTGGTTCATCTAAGTTTACTGGATCTGGGGGGCGGTCACGTTTAACCATAACTGCACCCACCTTCCATGATATATCACTTCATCGATCTTGGGATCATATACCCACATCTCGAATATCAGCTTAGCGTTTGTAACAGGCTCCGATATTGTGATAGAGACAGGGATAGTTGCATTCGATCCATGGGGTAGTATTAGCTCGTATACGTCGAGTATGGGTGCGTCGGCTGAAACATTTTCACTAATAGTTGTCGATTTTTCTCCAAGCTTAGCATATATCACATAATACATAGTGCGCCCCTCATGATTATCTACATAGAGGTAGAGGTTTATTGTTTGATTCACTAGAACACTTTTTGGATAATCTCCAATCTTCATCTTTGGGCCTAGCAGCCCTATAGCAGAAAATGGTTCAACAACTTTACCACCTGCAAATAGCTGAGCTACTATCAGAGCGCCTGCGACAATTATTATTGCAAGTACAACTGCCTTAACTTCATCATCTATCATGCCTATCACTCCTATCTTTACGACTCTTCTTCACCTCAACAATCCATCTAGACCTGACCCTCAACCAAGTTTCCCAGAAGATCCTCGGTCCAAAACGATAAACCAAGACACCAGTTACAGCGGTTAAAACCCCCGCAGAGCATATTGCAACATTTCTCCAGAACATTTTACTCTCACCTTCTCGAATAAGCAGTGGTATGTTTACGTTAACATCCTCAATTAACGCGTAGGCTTCAGATAATAAAATACCCCTGTTTTCAGGATTATCCCTAGCCTCTCTGATAAGTTGTAGCGCCCTATTCAGTTTTACTGTGACTTCACGTATATCAGCGCCTTTCTCTTCAGCATCTACGAGCCTTGAGTATGTATCTCTAACCGATTTTATTAATGAATCATCATAACATAGGCAAGAATTAAATATTGTTAAAATGATTAGCCAAAACAGAATGAATACCAACAATTTTTTCATGTCTTTTCCATAATTCTCCACTACTCAAATCGATATTAAACTTTCAACCCACCATTTCTGGATACTGCTTCCTGGGCCCCAATTTTAATTGAATTCCATTATCTCCTTCCTTTTTCTTATTAGTAGTTAAAAATCAGGCTAGATTGCTTATACCTCCACCTCCCCTTAATAGATCTAGAAATCAATTTTCAGCCTCTCAAGAATATTATCAATACAAGAAGACTACATGATTGCCAAGACTATAACAAAAAAGATGTTAGCAATTTATGGTTGTTTAAACAAGAGTGGATGTATCTACTAAGAGTTTCTATATTTCCTAGCTTGACTTCTTCAGCAATATTAAACAATCCTTCAGCCGGCTGAACCAATACTATATTTTCATTTCTTCTACTCTAAAACTATTTTGTTTCATCATAATTCTATTAAGTTCCTTAACTCTCACAGAGTTTCTACATTATTAGAACGTATGCAAAAATCACAAGAATTCTAGAGGCACCTCAATATATTCAAGAAGAGTATTGTCAATACGATGTGAAAGTAAACTATTCCTCCTACTCTGAAAGAGTTGACACTTCCTCGTTCTTAACACATATATAGGGATACGTTTCTTGATGAGAGCTGGTGAAGAGAGTACTCGTTACTGGTGGTGCCGGCTTTATAGGTAGCCATCTTGTAGATAGGCTTACATTAGAAGGTTATAGTATTAGAATTCTTGATAATTTTAGTAGCGGTAGGATGGAGAATATCCAACATCATCGAAGCAATCCTAACGTCGAGATATTGAGAAATGATCTGAAAGAATTTCAAGCAGTTTGTGAGGCTATTAGAAATGTTGACACAGTTTTTCATTTTGCAGCCAACCCGGAGGTTAGGGTGAGCACAACTAATCCAGAGATACATTTCAATGAGAATGTTG
>Ga0209394_1001213_pt1 | contig 15935 bp, 15 predicted proteins | sample JNZ201metaG_FD_184122 | JGI IMG/M metagenome (GOLD analysis project Ga0209394, IMG submission 184122) | Hot spring microbial communities from Jinze hot spring, China to study Microbial Dark Matter (Phase II) - JNZ 20120812A (SPAdes) (version 3) ... | reverse complement strand
ATACCTTACCCCTTCACTGCAGCATCCTAACATCTCTTTGAAGAAAGTTAAAAAGAATAGTCTATATAGCTATATATATTTATAAAATAAATTCAAAATAATCCTTAAACTAAATATATAGTATGGGGAAAATTTTAAACAATGTATATATTTTGATCTAAATTAAAGAGTTATTTAGGTTAAATTTTTAAGCCAGTTTTACGAAATATGGTATGAAATGGTGAGTTAAACCATGAAAAAAACTATGTTATTAAGCATAGCAACAACAATATTGATAGCTCTATCAATACTACCCATAGCCACAGTTTTAACAAGCAGCTCCACAACCTCGGATGGACAAGGACGAGCTGGCACTACCTTATCAGCCTACGTAACTGCGTCAGCAATATATCTTACTAAATACGAGTGGGAGATAGAAAAGACAGCTAATGCTTCTGAAATATATCTAAGCCAGGGAAGCCCCACCGCTACTGTGGAATACACGGTCTCTGTAAGTAAGACGACAACTGTATCGTACTATATCGAGGGTTACGTGTGCGTTACGAACGGAGGTGATAGAGCTACTGAAAACCTAGCGATAAACCTAGATGTCTACGTCAAGGACACAACAGGAGGATGGACGATCAGGATCATCAATGACTACCCTGTTGACGTATCGGGAAAGCCAATTTTAGATCCAGGTGAGTCATACTGCTACTACTATAAGGTGGAAATCCCCAACTATTACTGGAGTAAAGAAGAGTTTAAGGCAACTGCTAATGTTACAATAACAAACCATAGTGGTCGGCTTGGAACACCTTTCGGTCCAAGCCCGAGCACTACAACTAGCAAGACAAGCATGATACAGGGATACGACTGTGTAGATGTCGCGGACACCAATGGTTACAGCTGGAGCACGTGTGATAGTAAATCTTGGACATACGTCATAACTTTTGAGTACGATCCTAGTAAGGGAGAGTCCTACAAGCACAACAATACGGCTACTATAGTTCAGACTGATCAGAGTGCAAGCTGGACTGTGGAAGTGTACCAAGAGTTCGAGGTTGTACAGTATGCTACGATATCTGGTGTGGTGTTCTGGGACAACAACTACAACGGATTATATGATGAAGGTGATAAACCGATTTCAGGAGTTGCTGTAGATTTATACAGATACAATGAGACTACCGGTGGGTGGGTCTATGTAAACACAACTTACTCTGATGAATATGGCTACTACTTTGATGTGGAACCAGGCTATATATATAAAGTAGTAGTTTCAACACCTACATGTGGATCTTGTGATAAAATTGTAAATACGACTCCTACCTACTATTTGGTTAATGTTGAAGAGGCTAAGACATATGGCGATAACGATTTTGGCTTTGTCTGTCTGAAGATGCTTGCTGGAGCGAGGAGTAAGGGCTACTGGTCATGGTCTCAATACAATAGGAGGACTGGTCAGTGGCAGACTCGGGTAACCCAAGAAGATGTCAACTATGTAAACAGTGAGCTCGACACGAGCTTTAGTTCACCAAAGGAACTAGCAGACTACCTAGTTAACCCCGTATATGGAGATATGAAAACAATTCTAATGCAACAGCTAATTGCAACACTACTAAACCTAAGATATGGATACATAAGTGGAGATACAGTAATATACTACAACAACATGTACATCACCATCAACGATGTAGTCAGTGGTGCTAAGACAGCTCTACAAAGTGGAACAAGATATGAACAAGAGAACTGGAAAAACATACTAGATGCAGTAAACAATAACAATGTATACTATGTACATACTGTGGACGGCTGTTAGTTGATATTTAAATAAGTAGAATTTAGGTCTTTATATAAAATGTTTTTATTTTCACGGCTATTGTATTCTTTCAATATTTCTGAAGAGTATAGAGTTCGAAAACTAAGAACTTTGCCAGGCTATATTGTATTATTTTAGGAATTTTAGTAGCGAATAGGTTGGTGGTTAGCTGGCTGGTAATACTGTGATGTTATGGTTGGATGTGTGTTTCAATTCTCTATATAGAGATAGATAAAACGGCTTATTCAGCTTTATAAATACATAGAAATCTAATGTCTACTCTTTTCAGTTCTCCTCAGTATGGGGATTGCTTCACTGCCATAGTGTATCATTCCTATTTTGGCATTATCCCCATGTTTTTCCATAACCATTTCTACCGCTTCAGCTATGCTATTAGCATGTTTAAATTTTAAAATCTCTTTATCTTTCAATGTAAATTCTCTAGATATACATATGCATTCAGCTCTATGAATGTATTTGTAGTGTATGTATGCTACAGCCAATTTCACCAAATCCTCTTCATCACTACCTCTAATAATCTATTTCAATTTTCTAATAGCAACACCACTATACTTTTCAAAGATCCTTTCATGGATAGGTAGTAACTTCAGGTCACTCGGTATAGAGAATTATGGTATCTTCCTCTCTAACACCTAGTTATATATATATAAGTGCCTTACCCGCTTGCCAATAATCGAGTACTGCAGGATATGAATTAACGATAGTTATCTCTACTGGTTTAGGGATCTCTCTCAAATATCTCCTTGGCTACCCCAATACCCTCTCTAAAGGCCTTTCCAGGATCGCCTGCTACAACCCAACTACCTCACCCTTGATATTAGATACAGCATTAACTATGAATCTAAGACCAACGATTTCAGCTGCCTCCTCCATATCCCTTCTCATAGTATTATCCGGATTGCCTAGTAGATTTCATTGAATCCGGCAGGGTACCTAGTACATGGATGTGCTCTACAGTCCTCCTACAACAGACTCCAAGGTAGAATTATCTTAGCATCACCTCCACAGCCAGCAACTGGATGTGGTATAATACTGCCTATCCCTATCACAATATCAGATTCGTAGACAATCCTAATATATTGGAATACCGCTCTTGGTACTCCCTTTTAACCCTATACTACTCTATTAGGATAAACAGTTATGCGCTTTCTACTATAATTTTCGATGTAGAGAAAAAAGACTTCTGTGTAACTATTGAATATTGTAGAGCTTAGATTTAACGGCTAGCAGTGCATGCTATATGCATCCAATTTTAGCATTGAAGAAGATATATACTAGAGGAGATGTGCCAGTATTTATAACCTTGTGTGGTGTATTGAGAGGGATAAACACAGCATGGTTTGGCTCTATATGGTACTCCTCACCAGCTATTTTTACAATACCTCTACCACTAAGTATATAGTATGCCTGCTCCTCATCACTATGTGTATGTTCGGATACTTCTCCTCCGGGTGGAAGCTCAGCTATTCTCATAATGAGGCATTTCGAACCAGAGTTCTCATCAAAAATGAATCTATACATAACATTGTTGATTACTCTTAGCTCTAGTTCCGAGACCTTAACAACCCTAGCCTTCATAATATGTATCGCCTCGTATTTTGCTTAGTAGGTATTTAGCATTTCTATATAGTATATTTTCTTTATCGTGCTCAGATACACGGAGATGCCTTATCTTTTCAAGCTCTACCTCTATTGACAGAAAGGGCATATCTGAACCAAAGAGAATCCTCTCAGAACCCAGCTCCCTAACAGCATACTCTATTACAGGTAGAAACCTCTGACCAGCTGTATCAAGATATATATTATCAGCTCTCTTTGCAGCCCTTATACTATCATACCACAGAATTCCTAGACCCATATGGGCTAGTATAAAGAATGTGTGTGTAAAGGTTAGTGCAAGCTCTAGTACCTGAAGTGGCTGGGAATATATTGGCGAACCTGTATGGACTAGAACCAGAAGTCTATTTCTCTCAGCTAACTCAATCAATGGATATAGCAATTCGCTGTGTGCTGGTATCCCCTGTGTCAGAGGATGTATCTTCAAACCCTTTGCACCCATTGCTATAAAAAGCTCTAACTGCTCTCTACACCTTTCATCCCACGGATCTACAGATACAAAGGGTACCACTCTATTTGGATAGCTCTTAAACATCTTAATAACACGTAGACTATCCTCTAAAACATTTCTACGATATATAGCCTCGTAGGGTAACAAAAACATTATATCGATACCAATGTCGCCAGCCTTCCTCAATAGAAATTCCCCGGGCTCAATACCATCGCTTTTCATATAGTGTACATGGACATCTACTATACCCATTTTTCACAACCCTAGAAGGGTCTTAGCATTTCTATACAGGATACCTTCTCTATCATACTCACTCAATTCCAGTAAGCTGAGCTTTCTCTCTTCAATGGGAAAACTCGAGTAGGGAGAACTGGTGGCAAAGATGAATCTACTGCTTCCAAGAAGCTCTATAGCTCTTCTAAGAGCTCTCACATTTGATTGGCAAGAGATGTCAGAGTACAGATTTTCTGCTCTTTTCATTGCGGGCACTACCTCCATCCAGAAATCGGTTAGGCCTGCAAAACCCATTACAAATCTCAGTTCTGGAAAAGTAAGAGCAGTATCAGCAATCTCTAAGGGGCTCTGTGGATGATATCCCGAGAGAATATATACTACAACTCTATGCTTAGCTATGTTTTCAAGAATTGGATAAACAATTCTGTGATTGATGGAAAAGCCTTGTAGATATGGAATAAGTTTAATCCCTTTGAACTCCAGATCCCTAACTATGTACATAGCCTCATCTACAGCTCCATCCCTAAACCAAGGATTTACAGTCCCTAAAGCAAGTAGATTTTTATGCACCTTAGCAATATTGTATAGCTCGAGGTTTGCATCATGGAATTTGTAGATATAGCTACTGCCGTAAGCCGGTGTGACTACGGTATAGCTAATGTGGAATCTCTTCATATTCTCCAGTACATCTTTAATGGCTAGACATACGTCGAAGTATTCACTACACCCCACTTCAACGTGAAAATCTACTATCATAAATTCTCTGCCGTATCCTAATCGATGGATAGAGGGGTAAAAAACTGGTGAATTGGATTAGGATTTAAGTATTTTGAATAAATTGTCTATCCTTTCCTTTTCTTCAGGACCGGGCTTCGTTACTAGGCTCTCTAGGAAGAATAGACCAAAGGATGTGAGTAGCTGAGCCCCTGTTGTTATAGTCCAGGGAGTTCTGACTATAAAGTTTAGCACAGCCCATACTATAAAGCCTCCAGCCCAAGAGGCTAGCGCACCCCTCCAAGTAGTTCTACCGTACATCAAGCCTAGTAGCAATGGTACAGCCACAGGTCCTAGCAGACCTGCATACCAGGTCACCATGACGCTGAAGGCAGGTCCTAGTGAGGGTGCTATAAATGCCAGTGCTACAGTTAGACCACCAAAGAGTAGAGTCATTACTCTTCCAAATCTCAGTTGCTTTATAGGATCTACAGCCTTCTTAAATCTTGCATACAGATCTCTTGTTGCTATAGCTGAGAGAGCATTTAAATCGGAGTCGACCATGGACATCGTTGCAGCAAACATTGCTACTGCCATCAAGCCTAGGAGACCGGGTGCTACAGTCGGTAGGTAATCTTTAGCAAAGGTAGCATACGCATAGTCAGGATTCTTAATATCTGGATACAGTATTCTGGTTGCCCACATGGGTATGAAGAACGTTAGTGGATATACAAGGTATAGAAAGGCTGAGAATAGTGCTGCCTTTCTAGCTTCAGCTGGTTTTCCTGTAGCAATGAATCTCTGGGCAAGCCCTAGTGTACCACCAGCATAGCTAAGGGTAACCACTACTAGAAATACAATCCAGTAGGGAAAATCGTAGGGACCGCTAAGAGGTTGCCAAAATCCAGGCGGAGCCTTAGATATCAAACCACCTAACCCTCCCACAACCTGAAGGGCAACAAATAAGCTAACCATTGTTACTAGGAACTGTACTATAGCCTGTAGAAAATCCGACAGTATATCTGCTAAAAGTCCTCCAATAACCATGTAGAATAGTGTTAAGGCACCAGCGATACCTATACTGATTGCAATATCCATCCCCCAGAATACGGATAGAAATACAGCTAAGGAATACACCTTGAGAGCTTCATCGATGAACTTTATCCCTATGCTTGAGGCCGCTATGGCCAAGCGCGATGGTAGGTTATACCTCTGTTCCAGCCACTCAAGAGGGCTCTGAATTTTTGCCTTAGCAAGGGCAGCCCAACGAGGTGCAAATGTGAAAGCTGTTACAATAAGACCTAAACCGATTGTTAGAGCCCATATGGTGTATATCGTAAAGCCGTACCTCCATGCAACACCAGCATAGGCAACAAAGGCAAATGCACTGTAGCCGGACATGTGATGGGATACTGCAGCTAGCCACCATGGAACATTCCATCTAGCTGTGAAATAGGTTTCGCTATCCCTAGTCCTCCTCCAACTCCAGAACGCTATACCTATAACAAATGCTATATATAGTACAATTACAGAGTAGTCCACTACTGTAATACCCATGTACCACACCCCCCACTATACCTTCCGATGGATAGATTTTTTAAATTTTGTTGAAACTAATCTGCACTTTGTGTACTGCAAAAAGCACTATATATTCAATGGTGGAGAACGCCCGGGTTACTATCTATCTACTGCTGAATTGTAGTGGTTTTGATTGATGGAGTAGAAAATATTGAGGTAGAATATGTATTAAAAGTATGGTGCATACAGTAAGGATAACAGTGGCTGAGGAGATGATAAGTATTTTAGGCAAAAATTAGTACTCTGAGAGAGTGTTGCACGTCGATGTATAGTGGCGAATTGTGTGGTAATATAAACATTAGAGGACTGTATCCTAAGATTTCAAAAGAGAGGGCAGTAGAAATAGCACAGAAGAAGTTATTATCTATAATAAGAAGAAGATGTGTTGTAGAGCTAGTAGAGCTCTATTACAAGCCCTATTTATTGGTTAAGTATAGAGCCTCCTTAGTTCATAGAGATTCCGAGCATTCTAGTACTGAAGTTGTTGAACACTATATCGTAATAGACATGCTAACAGGTGTAGGTTTTGAAGAGGAGGAATTCAACGAGGCAGAGCTCACACAAATAAATATTGAAGAGTGTAAGGTTTTGAAAAGTGAAATTGATTGGAAAACCGCTCTTCGTGAAATAGAGCGGGTGATTATGAAATTCAAGGCCAGGATTTATAGACGTGGGTTTAAGGTGGTTGAAGATAGGTATACAGATCTAGGGCTTGTGTATAAACCCATCTGGATTATTACATTTAGGTACCGTAGAAAGGTGGAGTACGTAGGGGTCGATGCTATTAAAGGTATAAAGATATGGTAGCACAGTGGAAAATATCTAGTATGAAAACTTATATTCTTCCAGCTATTTTCTTTTTCTCGAGTAGGTGAATCGCCGGTGTCCTCTAGTACAGAGGAGAAATTCTACTGGCCATCCAAAGCTTCTGGATACGCATTGCTGCTAATTGCAGGGTTTTCAATACTGGTACTACTACTGTTTGTTGTAGGAATGTACCGCCATCCAGCTCTAGACGTTCTAATACTAGCGGTAATGGCTCTAGCAATATACTATATGGGTGTAAGATACTATAAGATGTTTATGGGTGAGTGAAATGGCTGTTGCATGGGACGTTCTAATCCCCGTAATAATATACTTTATAGTACTGCTTGTTATAGGTGTCTATGCTTCTAGAAGGGTGAAGAGCTTTAGAGACTATATTATTGCTGTAGGACAGGTGAGTAGCTTTGCCCTTCTAGGAACCGTGATCGCTACACAGTGGGGTGGCGTTACTGTAATGGGTGTTCCTGGGCTAGCCTATGCAGGTGAAACCTATAGAGCTGTATACTATGCATCAGCAGCTGTACCCAGGTTTCTCGTCTGGGCACTTCTCCTAGCCTATCCAATCTGGCTTGCTAAACCATGGACTGTTACTGAATGGTTTACACAGAGATTTGATAGAAAATGTGGCTATCTTGCAGCTATACTAAATATACTAGGGTTTGTAGGGTTGATAGCAGGACAGCTAGTCGCAGCAGCAAGAATACTCTCTGTAATTACCGGTATTCCATTTGAATTCTCACTACTGATGGGAGCAGCCATAGTCATAATCTATACCGTGACGGCAGGTTTGTGGGGTGTTATATACACCGATATATTCCAGTTCATAATAATATTTGCAGGGATCCTTACACTAGCTGGGGTAGTGCATGCCACAATAGGATTAGATACGCTAAGAGCTAACCTACCCCCTACACAGTGGTCTACACTGGGAGTCGATGGAGCACTATACTTTGTAACACTATTCATTCTATGGTGTGCAGATCTACCATTCAACTACGTGATTCAGAGAATATCCTCTGCAAAAACAAAGAGAGCACTATTTATGGCACCAATCTTTGGTGCAATATCATACCTCCTAGCAGCATACCTAGGAGGGCTACTGGGTACTGCGGCACGCTATACACTACCAAAGATACCATCAGCTGATGAAGCTGTGATAAGGCTATCAGTAACATTGCTTCCTCCTACTGTTGCCGGTTTCCTATGTGCAGCACTATTAGCTGTAACAATGTCTTCTGCTGATACATATCTAAATGCACCTGTAGCATTGCTTACAAATGATATAGTGAAGCCCCTTAAACCCACTCTTACAGATAGACAGCTACTAGCGCTATCGAGAATTGTAACCCTAGCGCTCTCTGTAATTGCTATAATTATGGGTCTGTGGCTAAGAGGTATAATAACTGTGCTTGTAACATTTCTATACTTTACAATAGCATTGATACCAGCCTTCATAGCCTCTGTAACATGGAGAAGAGCTTCTCCTACAGCAGCCTTCTGGTCCATGCTCATAGGTGGTGTGGTGGGTGCAGGTCTAAGATTTGCTGCAATATATGGGTTTACTCCTCCGGGATTGCTATACGGTATGTATATACCGGCATTTCTTGCAATAGCAATATCCTCAGTACTGCTCATAGCAATATCCTTTGCTAAACCAATGCAGGTTAAATCCTCTACTCTAGCTGGAGGTACTAAGCCGGATGTATATAGAATTGCTAGACTAATGCCTTGGTGATATTAAAGTCCATTTATTTTTTAATTAAAAATATCTTGATTGGAATTTGGGATTAGAGGTTGTACTGCCTTATCTTCTCCTCTATGAAATGCTTAGCTAAGATGACCTCCTCATCCAGTCTATCCCTTATATCCTGGCCGCCTACATCTATTGCTATATATCCTCTAAATCCGTGTTTCTTCAACCCTACGAAGACTGCATCCCAGTCTATAGTGCCTTTACCTGGTGCCCAGTGGAAGTTGTCTCTACCATCGTTATCGGATACGTGTACGTAGAGGATTCTGCTTCCCAGCTTCTCTATCGATAGGGGTATCAGCTCCTTAGCAGCGTGGAGGTGGCCTGTATCCAATACTGCTCCAAAGTTATCTTCATCTACATCGTCTATGAGCCTCAGCATTGCATCGCTATTGCTTATAGTTTCACCTATTCTAGGCTCTATAACAAACTTTAGGTTGCACTCACCTGCAATCCTACTGCACCTCTTCATAGTATCGACTAGAGTGCTCCAGAAGCTCCTCCATGAAAATCCTTCGGGTATCTCAACCCTATACCTCTCTCCAAATATAATAGCTCTACTATATGGCGATGCACCAACGAATTTTATTGGTGGTGTAAAGGTATCCGTCTGTATAAGACTTGAATTGAAATGGATAGCGAGTTCGCATGCTTTTCTAAAATACTCTAGGGCTTTTTCACGTATACTGCTATCCATAGAGATGAGGTCTCTAAATATTGCAGCAACATTAATAACATTAACACCTCTATCAGCTAGATATCTCTTCAACGAGTTTCTATGCTCCTCAAACTCCTTCAGATTATCAAATCCTACAAACTCAAGCTCTATATTGCTAAAGCCGAGCCTAACAGCATCATCGACAACCTTGTAGACATACTCCATAGGTGGAGGGTAGCCGTACTTTGTTATAGCATAGAGCCAGGCGAGATTAGTGCTAACCATATCGACCACTCTACAGAGACTTTATTCTATATTTATACCTTGAAATCCACTGCCTATTATACTCCTCACCACCAGGGATATTCGCACTCATCCATACAGGAGGCTTTACACCCTCCTTAACAAGTTTTTCAACTGTTTTAGCAACAAGTAGATTTAGTGTAAATGCAACTAGAATTGTTGAACTTGGTGCAACTCTCTGTGGAAAGCCCTCTATCTCGACGACAGCATCTCCAAAAGGCATCTTACAGTCTATAACTATATCAGCAATCTCATAGAGATTCTTTCTACTTGGATGTCTAGCTGGGTGGTCTGGTGGGATAGATTTTGAGAATTCAGGTGATGTAACAGCTATAACTGTTAATCCCCTCTTTTTAGCCTCTAGAGCAGCATCAATAGTACAGGAGTTTATGCCATAGGCTGTAGCAATTATGAATGGATCGCCCTCCCTCACATCATAGTAGTCAAGTATGCGTGAACAGTAACCAGGGATTCTCTCGATAATTGTCGACTTTATAGCACCGTGATGGAGCATTATCCCAGGTTCAAAAATTGGGTTTATAGGTACTAGACCTCCTGCTCTATAGAATAGCTCCTCCATAGCCATGTGGGAGTGGCCGCCAGGGCCAAAAACATGAATAAGTCTATCCTCTTTGATAGCCTTGACCAGCACATCAGCTGCACGCTCTATGTTACTCCTCTCCTGTTCGTAGATTCTCTTTAGAAGACCTGTGATACTCTCATAGTATTTATCTATACTATCTTTCAAATTTTTCACCCCAGGCAATTCTAGTTAACACATTGTTTAAAAACCTATCAGAAGAGTTTTAAAATCACTATGGCTTGGAGGTGTATTAATTGAGTGGATTGACTGGCGATGCTATATCCATAAAGGCTTATCTAGAAGCTGTGCTGTAGATCTATATGAAGCTTGGGTGTTGCTGAAGATGGTGTGTATAGCTCTTGTTAACTCTCTTGTTATTACACCATATAGGGTGGTGAGAAATGGTGTAGTGGTTGTAGATGATGGAAAGGTGTTAGATGTTGGTTCAGCTGATGGTGTAGCCATACCGAGTTTCTGTGAGAGAATCGATGTTGACGGCAATATTGTGGCTCCTGGCTTTATAGATATCCATCTCCATGGTGGTGGAGGTGCCGATACCATGGATGCGACATATGAGGCTCTCAATACAATTTCTATCACACATGCATCAGGAGGCTCTACAGCTATCTTGCCATCAACTGTATCGGCATCTCTAGATGATGTTGTTAGGGCTATTGATGCTGTTCGTAGTGCTGTGGCTAGAGGTGTTGGCGGTGCTAGGATTCTGGGTATCCATATAGAGGGTCCGTATATTTCGGTAGAACAGAAGGGTGCACATGATGATAGGTTTATTAGAGAACCCTCCGATGAGGAGATGGATATATTGTTGAAGCATGTAGATGTTGTAAAGAGGGTAACAGCTGCACCAGAGGTTAGAGGTTGTCTAAAGCTTGGAAGGCTGCTGAGCTCCCATGGTGTTCTAATGTCTATAGGCCATTCAAATGCTGTTATGGATGAGGTTCTACAGGCTGTCGACTCTGGCTATAGACATGTGACACATATATACTCAGCAACCTCCATGACGAGAAGAATTAGAGCCTATAGATATCCAGGTGTTGTGGAGGCTGCCTATCTAATAGATGATCTAACAGTTGAGGTTATAGCTGATGGAAAGCACCTACCACCAGCATTGGTAAGGCTTGTGCTAAAGAATAAGGGTTTGGATAAAGTCTGTATTGTTACAGATGCTATGAGAGCAGCAGGGCTACCGCCAGGGAGATACAAGCTCGGTACAATAGAGGCTATAGTTGATGAAGGAGTTGCATGGCTCCTCGATAGAACAGCCTTTGCAGGCAGTGTTGCAAAGATGAATACCATGTTGAGATTCCTGGTAGAGGAGGTAGGTCTAACACTACAAGATGCAGTAAAGCTAGCCACAGTAAATCCGGCAAAAATAATAGGGATAGATAGATATAAGGGTTCAATAACGCCGGGAAAGGATGCAGATATAGTTATCATGGATAGAAACCTTGAGATTCTCCTAACAATGATAGAGGGAAGAGCTGTATACAAATCAAAGGAATGGCGCTACTGATAAACACATCTAATCTAAATAACCAATTATCGGTATCCCACACATTACAAACCCATCCGGAGCCCAATTACTCCTGCTATACCAATTTAAATAGTGGTATACTATTCTATCCACTATTTATTGTTCTACTGAAAGTAAATTTATTTCTAGTGGAGATGCTACAGAGGATTAAAGGAGTTTCCTAAGGAATATGCGGCGATCTCGGTAGGGGAAGATTATGATTGATGCGTCTATTATAGTTTATAATTTTAAAGTCTGGAGCTATAGAGACTACCAGATGATGTGTTCACTCCGTACTGACTACCGTGATGATGTCGGCCTGTTCTGATAGACTTTGGCCATAGACAATACTTTTGTTGAAGCTCTTTTATCTATAGATCCGTAGACGGTCCATCATTTATTATACTCTCTAACCTCAGGGAATGAAATCGTTAAGTTGCAGCCCTGCGACTTCCATCTACGAGATTGAATTATAAAATATATTGGTACTCTGCTACTACACTGTAGATCATCAATTTTGGAGTAGATGGAGCTGCCAGTACAAATTCAGTATTGAGATACATCCGTAGTAGAGCTTGTACCGGTCTGTATCTATGATGAATAGTAGCGTATAGGTGCTGCCCCTATTGCTAAGATGCCGAGGAGTGCAAGTATCCAGGGCCATAGAGCGTTAAAGTAGAATAGGATAGCCAATCCTATCAGAAATATACCGCCCATGACGCCATGTAGTGCCTTCTTTCTAGATTCTTCTCCATTATTACCGTTGTTCTGTCCCAAACTGTTACACCACTACCATACTGCTCTACAGAACAGATATATCTCTATTACGTATCTATATCGCTTGTGGTGCTCGTAGTAGCACTGTTTTGATTAGTGGTATTTATTGAGGCTTTGGGCTATAGAGTTTGAAGCTAGAGAATGGCTGGTGTGATGAGTGCTGCTACTATAGCTGTAAGATACAATGATGCAATGACTACTATAAAGAGTGCATCCATCTTTCTAAACTTTATCGATTTATAGAATGTTCTTTTTTTGCTGTATCCAAAGCCTCTAAGCTCCATAGCCTCAATTAGATCCTTGGCTCTAATTATAGAGCAGACAATTGTTGGTATTACAATAGCGGCCAGCCTTTTAACCCTATCCATCACCCTACCCTTCTCAAAATCTAGCCCCCTAGCCCTCTGAGCATCATAGATATTCTTCATTTCGCTAAATACTATTGGTATGAATCTCAGCGCTATTATAAATGGATAGACATAGGTGTATGTGATACCAACTTTTGCAAAGGCCTGTATTATCTGCCATGGTGTTGTTGTAGATAGAAGAACCAGTATAGGTATCGCTATGCAGAGGATTCTAGCTACAGACCTTATCTGCATTATGGCAACTTCAGCTAGAGATATATTGGTAAAGGCTAGCGATATCATTATGTTGAACACTACTATAATGGCGATAAACGGTGCCAGCCCCCTTAAAAAAAGGGCAAACTTTACAACAAGGTTTCTATACAGTGTTAGAAGGACGAGGTTGGCTACAAGTATTAGAAGGAGTATATCAAGCCTAGCTACAGCCATGGATACAGCAATGGTTAGCGCTACATATAGTAGCTTAGCCCTAGGGTCGATTGCATGTAGGGTGCTGTTAGACTCTTCATATAGTAGTGCATAGCCTATAGAGTCAAAGAAGCCCTGTTGCCTCATCTCTGTACCCCTGATAGCATGGTATATAGCTCTCCTTCATTCAGCGGCCTTATGCATCCATCTAGACCAGCTAACTTGACAAGCATTGGTATCTGTGGAGGGGCTACCCTAGCTCTAGCAAGTAGTGCATCGTTGTACAGTATTTCGCTGGGGGTTCCTTGGGCCAGAACCATCCCATCGCTTAACACAATAATCCTATCTAGGGGAGCATATGATAGAAACTCTATATCGTGTGTAGTTAGAATAACCGTCTTCCCCCTCTTTATAAGGTCCGTAAGTATCTTTAGAAGCTCCATTTTAAGTGAGAAGTCTATACCAGCTGTAGCTTCATCCAATACCACAGCCTCTGGATCATAGACGAGAACAGATGCTATGGCTAGCCTCCTCTGTTCACCAACAGAGATTTCATAAGGCGATCTATCGGCCAGGTGAGACAGGTTGAAGTATCTCAGTATAGCTAGTGCCTTCTCCTCAGCATTGCTAATACCCATATTTCTTGCTGAGAACATGATCTCCTCTAGAACGGTCTCTTTAAAGAATTGGTGAAGCGGATTCTGGAAGACAACACCTATATATTTAGCAAGCTCAGCAACGGAATAGCTAGACGTATCTCTACCAAATACCTTTACACTACCTTTAGAAGGCTTAAGAATACCGTTGAAGTGTTTTACAAGTGTTGTTTTTCCCGAACCATTTGCACCAACTATAGCTATAAATTCACCTCGATATACATCGATATCTATACCCTTTAGAGCTATTCTTCCACTAGCATACGTATACCATAGATTTCTGGTAGAGATTATAGGATCTACATCTAACCGCATACTATAAACTCTATCTGGTGGTGCACTACCACATTCACTATTTCTATGGAAGAGCCCTCTAAATACATCTATAGATTCATCTACGGCTAGCGGAATAAAGCTGGAGCCAGCCATGGTGAATAATCTCGATATGGAGGGGATTTCTATACCCCTACCACTCTCGCTATTTAAAATACTGGCTAGAACATCTCTAGGTCTTCCATCAAAAACGATACGCCGGTCGAGTACAATAAGCCTAGACACATACTTTATAAGCTCCGATAACCTGTGCTCTATTACAACTATGGTTACTCCATGCACTCTATTGAGATTACGGAGGATTTCCAGAAGCTCCTTTACGCTATATGGATCTAGATGTGCTAGCGGTTCATCTAAGACTATTATCTTCGGTATATATGCGAGAATGCTTGCCAGTACAACCTTTTGAATCTCTCCACCAGATAGGGTATTCGTCGCCCTATTCCTTAGATGCCCTATCTTTAAGCTATTCATCGCCTCCTCTATTCTACTCAAAATAGTTTTAACATCGAATAGCAGGTTTTCGAGAGGAAAAGCTATCTCTTCTTCAACAACTAGATTAACTATCTGGTTCTCAGGAACCTGTAGAACGATGCCGATCCTACCGATAATGCTACGGATACCCTCCTCAACAACGTTAACACCGTCTACAGATACTTCTCCACTTAGCGAACCTCCATAGATATGGGGTATCAGACCTGTAACTATTCTAGCAAGTGTAGATTTCCCACCCCCAGAAGGTCCTGCTATAGCTACAAACTCACCATAGTCTATAGAGAGATTTATATTCTCTATAGCTGGAGCTGTAGTATTTGGATAAAAATATGTTGTATTCCTTAATTCGATAGCCCTACCATCCATTGCAGCTTCCTTGCTATCTAAAGCTTTTGAGATTCTTTACAAAGAGTATCTCACTGGTACCCGAGGCCCTGAGGAGCGCCTTTACAGTAGGTATAGCAATTGCAAATCCTATCACAGCCTCCAGTATATACTGAGCTACATAGAATGCCGGGCTAACCATGAACAGCCCCCTCACTATAGCAACGTCCGCTAGCCCAAATAGACCGCTGTAGACAGGTGGTAGTGAGAAAACGAAGTTTCCAAATGCCTTGTCAAACTCTCTAGCGATAAAGAAGATAAGGTAAAGTGCTGTATATCGTATGCTACTCTTTCCACTATCTAGCATTCTAATAGCTATCGGGATGAGAGCTACCGCTACCACCTTATCGAAAAATGCTAGTGTATATACATACCAATGCTCGGTCACCGGATAGAACGGTGGTGTAAACATCGACGCTATAAGTATTGCGAGGAGGATCCCCATAGC
>Ga0209394_1001212_pt1 | contig 15938 bp, 17 predicted proteins | sample JNZ201metaG_FD_184122 | JGI IMG/M metagenome (GOLD analysis project Ga0209394, IMG submission 184122) | Hot spring microbial communities from Jinze hot spring, China to study Microbial Dark Matter (Phase II) - JNZ 20120812A (SPAdes) (version 3) ... | reverse complement strand
GGCGGTTCCACTGTTAACGGCGATGGCATGTTTAGCCTCCACAAACTTTGCAAACTCCTCCTCAAACCTCCTAACCATCGGGCCAGCGCCAAGCCCATGCGTCAGCACACCGCTCCTCAAAACTTGGACAACAGCCTCGATTTCCCTCTCCCCAATTTGCGGAGCATTTATCGGAATCATAGCCTAGGCCTCGCTATTATGCTTATTCAGAGGTTATTAAAAACTTCCTAAAAAGCAGAGCAAAAAAGAGACATATTAGGGAATATGACCGTTATTCAAGCTTTTAATTCGCGTCAGAAACTCTTCCTTCTCCTTTTCCACCTCTTCAATTCTCTTTTTTAGAAAGGCCAGTTCTTCGGTTATTTCTTTAAGCCAGTTTTTGATGGCCTCTCGGCACTCTTTAGGAGACATTCTTGCCAAATATTTTGAAATGTCCTTTGGGGCTGTTTTCCCCAGCGAATTTAACGGGTAGTCGATTTTTGGCGGTTTTAGGAATGGGAAAAAGTGGCGTGTGGTGCGGGGCGGCATAAGCTGCCCACTGAGGCCGGCTGAAAGAACATCTTTGGCGGTTATGTGCATGTTTGAGTTGTTTATGTAGCGGTGGACGCGTCTGCTGCCTATTCGGATTTTCGGGTTTTCTAAGGCGTTGACAAGCAACACGGGTATTTTTTCATAGCCCAAGCTTTGGAGGGCGAGCCACCGGTGCATTCCATCTAGTATTACGAGGGTTTTTTCGTCGGCGATTATTGGATACTTTAAGACGCCGTCTTTGAGAATTTCCTGTTTCAAAAGCTCTAAGTAAAGTGGTGAACCTTTCTCGTGAGGTTTAAGCTGCTCGATTGGCAAGAGCACTATTTTGAATTGTTCGTTTTTTATGCCCCTACTTTCTTGGGACAATTGTTGGAACCTCAATCTTTTCCGGTTCATAATCCACAAGTTTTCCAGCCAAGAACTGCTCGTAGGCGCCTAAATCCAGCAGGCCGTGTCCGCTGTAGTTCATGGCGATAACCTTCTTTTCGCCTGTTTCTCGGCAACGCAGTGCTTCGTCTATGACAAATTTTAGGCTGTGGGCTGTTTCAGGCGCGGTTATGAGGCCCTCTGTTTGGGCGAGGATTTGGGCTGCCTTGAAAACTTCTGTTTGGTGGTAGGCGACAGACCGCATGTACCCCTTATGGATTAGGTAGGATATGGATGGCGCCATTCCGTGGTACCGTAGGCCTCCAGCATGGATTGGTGGACATGCATAGCCGTGTCCAATTGTCAGCATTTTTAGGAGGGGGGTCATCTTGGCTGTGTCGCCGAAATCGTAGGTGTAAATGCCTTTTGTGGTGTGGGGAACCGCCTTAGACTCGCATGCAACAAACTCTGTGTCTGTTTTGCCCTTAAGTTTGTCCATCATGAAGGGGTAGCAGAATCCCGCATAGTTGGAGCCTCCGCCTATGCATCCGCAGACAACGTCTGGATATTCGCCTATCATTTCAAACTGTTTTTTAGCTTCCAACCCTATGATGGTTTGGTGAAGTAGCACGTGATTCAGCACAGAGCCCAAAGAGTACCGCGTATCCTCGTGGGTAAGGGTGTCCTCTAGGGCTTCGCTTATGGCGATGCCCAACGTGCCCGGATGGTTCGGGTTTTCCTTCAAGAGTTTTCTGCCAAACTCAGTTTGGTCGCTTGGCGATGGAAACATTTCGGCGCCGTAAAGTTGGGCTATGATTCTTCTTCCGGGCTTTTGCATGTAGCTGACGCGAACCATGTAGATGCGGCACTTCAAACCGAAAATCATGCAAGAATAAGCCAAAGCAGTGCCCCATTGTCCCGCGCCAGTTTCGGTTACAAGCCTCTTTATGCCCTGTTCCTTGTTGTAGTAGGCTTGGGCTATGGCAGTGTTGGTCTTGTGGCTTCCGGTGGGACTGAAGTTCTCGCACTTAAAGTATATTTTTGCCGGAGTTTTCAGGAACTTTTCAAGTCGCCTTGCCCTATAAAGCGGTGTGGGACGCGGCAACCGTAGATAGGCTTCCAAAACCTCCTCTGGGATTTTTATGAAACGCTCCGTGGAAACCTCTTGCCTTATCAGCTCCTTCGCGAAAATTCTCTCCAAAAGCTTTGGGTCAATGGGCTCCAAGGTTGTCGGATCCAAGGGTGGTGGAAGAGGCTCCGGAAGGTCTGCTTGGATATTGTACCATGCTGTTGGAATTTCGTCTGGATTTAGAAAGATGAAGCGTTCGCTTTCATGTGCCTTAAGGCTCATATTTCTTCACCTATGCACTTTTTTGTACATTTAAGCGCATAATAATGCATTGAACATATTTATACTTTATTGCGCAAAAAAGTACATTAGGCGAAAAGAAACATGTGGAACACAATAAAACAACACCTAGGAAACTACCCTGAACGACTCAAAGTGGCTCGAATCCTCGTAGAAAACGGGTTAAGCGTCAAAAACGGGCGAATTTACCTAAACGAGATTGAAATTCCGAGGGCACGCATAGCAAAAGCCGCCGGAGTGGACAGAAGAACGGTGAACGAAACATTAAAGGCGATAAAAGCAAACAGAGAGCTGCGTCAAATCTTTGAAGGTTTGAGGTCTGCGGGACACTCTTTGAAGGAAATTGCGCGCCACTTAGAGTTGGGCGTCGTAGAAATAACACCCGTGGATGCGCGGATTCCGGGAATATTGGCGAATTCAGCCATGATACTGGCGAAAAAAGGTTTAAGCATTAGGCAGGCAATTGTGGACGACCCGGAACTTTCTCCAGAACCAAAGTTAACGCTTATTGTTGAGAAAAAGATTCCGGGCGAGCTTATCCCGGAGTTTTTGAAGGTTAAGGGCGTCGCTAAAGTTTCCGTCTACTAGACATTTGGATTTTCGAAGGCTGTTATTATCCATTTTTCTCCTCGCTTTTCAAGCTGCACAGTCACGGTGTCATCTTCTTTTGTTGCCATAAGCTTGTTCCATTGGAGCGTCGGAAGGTCTTTTGGTGTAGCTTCCACCCACTGGTATGTGGCGTTTTCCAAACGGAGAACTATGTGGGTTGTGCCATCCACCACGTACTCATATTTGCCTAACACCTTGGCTGTTACCTCTATTTTGGTTATTACGCCGAAAAGCTTTAGAAACTCCAGCCTTGTGGCGCGCACAAGCTGTTCGCTGGACATGCCTTCCTCATGCATTTTTATGGCTATCTTGCTTGTTTCCTCCGCGTCAACAATGGCAAAGCCCGCCAAATAGATGGTTTCATCTTTTCCGCCAACGCCCTCCCGCCAGTAGATGGGCACGTACCAGACGAGGCGATAGATGCCCGGCGAAATCTGCACCGGATACAGAAGCGGCATTTCAGCGTCATACAAACCCGCAGCGGGTTTTGGAAGCCTCCCCTCCACAAGGTCTTCAGCTGTCATGCCTGAAATGTAGTTGGCTTGTCTATAATCGTAGAAGTGTATGCTGCTTCTGGTGGCTTTGAAAACGCCGGATAAGGTGCGCTTGTTGCCAACGGGGTTCACGCAGACTAAGGCTACCACGTCCCCCGTTTCCGGGTCAAGGATATAGCGGGTGTCCTCAGTCATTTCGAAACGTTCACGGCTCGGCGGAATAAACCACAAGAAGCCTCCAGCCCAATAGTCAAAGCCGTCGCCTCTTCGGAAGTTCCCCATCTCATTTATCATTTCTTCCAGCCAGTTTTCATCATAAACCTGTGTAATCCATGGCGGGATTTCTTGAAGCGTTTCCGCTTGGGGATATAGGCTGCCCTCTTCGTTGTAAACTATTGGAGTTTCATAACGCCTAATCAGGTCGAAGCCCACGTTGTAGCGTGTCACGGCGTATACTGGCTCGTTTGTTTCAAAATTCCATGTTACATAGGCTGTTCCATAACGTTTAGAAATGTCATTCATGTATGAGCCATAGTGAACGTTGTGATGGAGCCACAAGCCTTCGCCGACCTCAAACTCCTTCCTTAAAACCTTGGGAGGAGCTAACGGTTCCGTGGCATCTATTATCACGAAGCCCTTCACATAATTTTCAGCTATAACGTTTGTCGAGCCTATAACGGCAACCCAAACCAGTTTGCCTTCCGGAGTCTTGGTTATGTGGCAGCCTAAAACTTGAGTGTTGCTTCCAAACTCCGACATGTGGCGCCTAGCGATGGAAACAGCCAACTCCTCTGTGACAAGCCTCACCATGCCGTCTGGAATTTCAGTGTTGAAAGGCAGCCCGGAGCCCATGTGGATAAAGCTGTTGAAGTATGCGGCGTTGGCGACTCTTTGAACTTGCCAGAAAACGATAAACCCGGAAACAGCCAACAGATAAACTAGAAAGAGAACGCCAACAAGCTTAGCTTTCATTTTCGCGGAAACTTTCCACGGCAAACGGGCGGGGCGATGATAATAGTAGTAGCCTCTGTTTGGCGCTTCTTCTGGACCGACATGTTTTATGGTTAAAGCCGACTCTACGAAGGCGACAAAAAGTCTGAGGAAGACAAGCACGTATGTGAATATGCTTAACGGAGGCTGGAGAAGGTGAATTAGGAAAAAGAGGAATAAACCTAAGAAAAGCGAGACAACGCGGGCGGGCTTTTTCCAGCCTGTTTTCCGCGGCGGAATCGGCATGTACCAGACGAACGCCCAGACAAGGAGGAATATGAGTAGGTTCAAAGCCTTCCACCCGTTAATATATCGTGTGGTTTTGTTAAGAAAGTTTTGCCTTAAAATCTGGCAAGTTTTATATGCCTTTAAAAGCTAGGTTAGGGCGTCATGGAAAGGTGACTTGTTATGGTGGATTTTGCCTTCACCGAAGAGCAAGAGCTTTTCCGAAAGGCGGTGCGCGAATGGTGCAGCAAAGAACTAACCCTAGAAAAAGTTAGGGAAATGGACGGAAAAGGCGAGATTCCCAGGGAAATCATCAAAGGCTTAGCGGATTTAGGACTGCTCCTCATGACAGTACCAGAAGAACATGGCGGCGCGGGCGCAGACTGGACAACTGCATGTATTGCGGCTGAGGAATTGGGCTACGCGGATATTAGCATAGCTGTGCCTGTGCTTTTCTTGGTGGAAACGGCATGGGGCTTTGTGACGGACAAGTACTGCACCGAAAGGGTTAGGGAGGAAATCATACGGAAAGCCGCCAGAGGCGAAGCGTTTATAGGCATAGCTTCCACCGAAGCTGGCGGAGGCTCAGATGTCGCCGCAATAAGGTCAACGGGCACGAAAGATGGAGAACACTGGGTTTTGAACGGCGAAAAAACATACATAAGCGGGACAGAAGAAGCTAGAAAACTTGGCGGAGGACACTTCACACTTGTCAGGACCTCGCCACCGCCGCCTGGAGCAGCCCATAGAGGCATGACGGCTTTCTTTCTGCCAATAAACGCGCCGGGTGTAGAAGTTGGCAAACGCTTCGAGGAAATGGGACGCATGGCGATTTCCACCGGCAGCATAGTGATGGATAATGTTAGACTGCCAGACGCCTACCGCATAGGCGAGGAAGGCAGAGGCTTCTATTTAACCATGGAAGGCTTCGACAATGCACGGCTGCTTATTGGGGCTACATGCCTCGGCGCAGCCCAAAGAGCCTTGGAGCTTGGAATGCAATACATTAAGGAACGTAAAGCCTTTGGAAATCCCATCGGCAAGTATGAAGGCATCCAGTTTGATTTGGCGGACTTGTGGGCTGAACTGGAAGCGTTGCGGTCGCTTGTTTATCGGACGGCTTGGATGAACGACCAGAAATACAAACATGGACGTTTCACGCCCTTGGAAGTTACAAAGTATATTTCAGCCGTCAAGCTGAAAGTGCCGCCCTTCGCTTTCAAGGTTTTCGAACATGTTATGCTCTGGATGGGGGCTTGGGGCTATACTAAAGACTGCCCGCTTGAAATGGGACTGCGAGGCATAATGTCCTACTATATTGGGGCTGAAGGCGCCATGAACATCCAAAGAATAATCATAGCCAGAGAGCTTCTAGGCAGGGACTACATACCATACAAATAACAACAGTTTGCGGCGGCGTCTCGCCTGATGAGCTACGAAATTAAATGCATAGCGTGCGGAAAAACAGCAACAAATCTCCTCGATTATAAGTGTAAAGGCTGCGGAGGCCCCTTAGACATAAAAATCCACAAAGCCTTCAGCAAAAAGGAAATACGCAAAAAAGACTACAGTGTCTGGCGTTACATCCAATTTTTCCCATACATAAATGCCAAGGAAATCGTCACGCTCGGCGAAGGGTGGACACCGCTTGTCAAGTTTTCTGAAAACGTCTACTTTAAGCTTGAAAATCTTAATCCAACAGGCTCGTTCAAGGACAGGGGCTCCACAGTGCTTTTTTCAACCATCCAAAGAAAAATTAAAAGGCTTGGGGGCTTCATTGCTGAAGACTCTTCTGGAAATGCTGGCGCATCAATGGCGGCATATGCAGCCCGCGCTGGACTTAAAGCCAAAATCTATGTTCCAGAAGGCGTTTCTGGACCCAAATTTAACCAGATACTGTTTTATGGTGCAGAAGTTGTTAAGGTTCCAGGCGCTAGAAGCCATGTTGCAGAGGAAGCCCAAAAGCCGGAGAAAGGAAAATTCTACATTGGACACATACTTCATCCAATTTTCCGTGATGGAATAAGAAGCTTAGCCTACGAAATAGCCGAACAGTTTGAGTGGAAAGTTCCAGAGCGTGTTTATCTCCCAGTTTCTGCTGGCACACTTCTCTTAGGCGTCATCAGCGGATTTAAACATTTGATGGATTCTGGAACAATTAAGGAAAAGCCGAAAATAGTGGCATGTCAAACAAGGCAAGTTTCACCACTATACCATCGTTTTAAAGGCTTGCCATACCATCCTCCGGAAAAGGTAACATCCATCGCAGATGCTCTAGTTAGCACAAACCCACCACTTTTAGAGCTTATGCATCGGGAATTAGACAATTTTGGCGGCGACGCCGTGATGGTTGAGGAACACGAAATTCTCCAAGCATTTAAAGAGTTGGCTGGCGCCGGCTTTTACGTTGAGCCTAGCTCAGCCGTGGCTTATGCCGCCTATCAGAAACAATTGCAAGTGGGCGAGGTGTCCCGCGAAGAGAGAACAGTTGTGGTTTTAACGGGGATGGGGCTTAAAATAGCCTTGAAACCAAGCTGAGGCGACTACCTTTTTAGAAAAATTTATATTGTAATGCTGTTTCTCATTGAGTCGCATTTAGGAGGTTGTTGGTTTGTCATCACCCGCACCTGGAATTCCAGTTCTAGTGTTGAAAGAGGGGTCAACCCGTTCAAGGGGCAGGGAAGCCCAACACACTAACATTATGGCGGCTCGCATAATTGCCGAGACAGTTAAAAGCTCCCTTGGCCCGAAAGGTATGGACAAAATGCTTGTGGATAGTTTTGGCGACGTCACAATAACTAGTGATGGACGCACGATTCTTGATGAAATGGATGTTCAGCATCCAGCCGCAAAGATGATGGTGGAGGTGGCTAAAACCCAAGACAATGAGGCTGGAGATGGCACTACAACAGCGGTTATTTTGGCTGGCGAATTGTTGGCTAAAGCTGAGGAACTTATAAACAAGAACATTCACCCAACAATCATAATTGACGGTTATAAGAAGGCCATGGAGAAAGCCCTCGAAACTATTGAGAAAATCGCCATACCTGTAGACCTAAACTCGACGGAATACTTGAAAAAGGCTGCCATGACTTCGATGGCAAGCAAGCTTGTCGCCGAACATAAGGAATACTTGGCTGAACTGGCAGTTAGGGCGGTGTTGCAAGTAGCCGAAAAAGAGAATGGTAAATATAAGGTGGATATTGACGACGTGAAGGTTGAAAAGAAACCCGGCGAGTCGCTACGGGACACACTATTTGTGAATGGTATAGTTTTAGACAAGGAAGTTGTCCACCCGGGAATGCCCAAACGGGTTGAAAACGCGAAGATAGCTCTGCTTGACATGCCACTGGAAATTGAGAAAACAGAGTTTGACGCAAAAATAAACATCGAAAGTCCAGAACAAATGGAGGCTTTCCTCAAACAAGAGGAAGAAATGTTAAAGGGTATGGTGGAAAAGCTTGCCGCTGTAGGCGCCAATGTGGTTTTATGTCAGAAGGGCATAGACGACATGGCGCAACACTTCCTAGCTAGAAAAGGCATTCTCGCAGTTAGGAGAGTTAAAAAGTCGGACATGGAGAAACTCGCCAAAGCCACCGGTGGAAAAATAATAACCAATTTGGACGACATGACCCCGGCGGATTTGGGCTTTGCAAGCCTTGTGGAGGAACGCAAAGTCGGCGAAGACAAAATGACCTTCGTGGAAGGATGCAAGAACCCGCGTTCAGTTACAATCCTCATTAGAGGCGCGACTGAACGCATAGTGGACGAGGCTGAACGCTCACTGCACGATGCCATCTGCGTGGTTCGAGACGTTGTTGAAGAACCGAAAGTTTTGGCTGGCGGCGGCGCCCCAGAACTGGAAATCGCCCGAGTATTAAAGAAATTTGCAGAAACTCTTCCCGGCAGGGAACAGCTTGCCGTGAAAGGCTTCGCAGAAGCTTTAGAGGTTATTCCAGCAACGTTGAGTGAAAACGCTGGTTTAGATCCGATAGACATCCTGTCGGAGCTCAGGGCGAAACATGAAAAGGGCGAAACGTGGTCTGGAATTGAAGTTGTCTCCGGAAAAGTTCAGGACATGAGGGAAGCCGGTGTCTTCGAACCCATAGCCGTTAAAAAGCAGGTGATAAAGTCTGCGACCGAAGCAGCCTCAATGATACTGAAAATAGACGACGTTATAGCAGCTGCAAAAGCCAAAATGCCTACAAAATTGGCTAAAGGCGCCGAAGGCGAAGGCGAATTTTAGGCGCCGGGGTAATGGAAAACGTCCAAAAAAGAGAAGAAAATTTTGATAGGACCCCCTAAACTCACCCGTTTCGAAAAGGCTAGAATAGTTGGAGCTAGAGCCCTCCAAATAGCCATGGGAGCCCCAATACTAGTCGAACCGCCGAAAAGCAACGCCAGCCCCATAGACATAGCCCTATTAGAGCTTGAGGCAGGTGTTCTGCCGATAACTATTAGGCGGACACTGCCAGATGGCACTTATCAAGATATTCCGTTAAAGTGGCTTTTGGAAGGCGAAAAGAAGAAAAGCTCTATAGCTTCTTAGGTTTTCTCTTTTTTAGCCAGCTCTCTTGCAGTTTCGAGGGTTTTCCTAATCCTTGCCCAGTGGGCACCCTGCCAGTAAATTTGTCCACATTTTGGACATTCCCAAAACTCGTTGTAGTAGGCGTATGTAGTTTCCTCAACTCTCCCTGCAACCTTCTCTTTAGGGGTTGGTTTAACTTGGGTGTTGCACTTGGGGCATCTGGACTTGGCCATATCAATATCTAGGTTTATGCCGAATTTTTGGGCTATTTTCGCCAAGTTTTCGGCTTCCGTCTGTCCATCCACGTAGAAGGCGTGTATGCCTTTTGCTGTGGCCTGCTGGTAAAGCTCCAAGTCTCTTGTTAAGAGAATTCTACGCTCTTTTTTGGCTATAGCCATAAGCTGTGCATCATCTAGCTTGTTGGAGTATTTCACGTTATGCCCAAGCATGCGAAGCCAGCGGGTAAGTTTCCCAAGCATTCCGTCGGCAATAAACTTCAAACACTAAAACCTCCGCCGTAAATTATTTCGCCACACCCAGCGCCGGCGACTATTTCACCTTCATCCATGACTAGTTGCCCGCCTACAAAGGTTTTAACTGGTTTACCCTTGACATGCTTGCTGTTGAAAGGCGAAAACTTAGCCTTTGAATGAAACTTTGAAGCGTCTATGTGGTGTTTCCTTTCCAAGTCAACAACCACCAAGTCAGCTTTGCAGTTCTCTTTGATGGCTCCCCGTTTTTCCAGTCTGAAGATTTTAGCAGGGTTTTCAGCCGTCAACTTGACAACATCCGCCAACTCAAGCATTCCAGCGTTAACGGCGGTGAGCAACAACGGGAGAGTTGTTTCAAGCCCAGGTATGCCTACCTTAACGTCCCAAACATTTTGGGCGTTTTTCTCTGCGAACGTGTGAGGCGCATGATCGGAGCCAACGACGTCCACAATTCCACGTCTTAAACCTTCCCAAAGAAAATCCACATTATTCCTTTCCCTCAATGGAGGGACGGTTAATGCTTCTGTTCCGATGCGTTTTAAGTCGTCGGCTGAAAGGAATAGGTGGTGTGGTGTAACCTCGCAGGTTACAGGTAACCCTGCTTTTTTCGCCTTGTAAACTGTTTCCAAGCCCTTTTTTGTGCTTATGTGGCAGAGGTGCACCTTTGCCTTGGTTTTCTCGGCGATTTTTACTACGCGCTTAACAGCTTTGACTTCAGCCTCTTCAGAGTGTGCCTCAAGAAAAGCTTCAATATCGTTGCGTCCTCTTTGTTTAAGTTTTTCCTCCATCTCTTTCAGAAGTTTTTTGTCTTCAGCGTGCACTGCGATGGGCACTTTGGACGCTACAGCCTTAAAGGCTTCTGTTAAAGCGTTGTCGTCGTCTATGTTTAGTCCGCCTACTTGCTCGCCCAAGTAAAGTTTGAAGGCTACGACGCCCTCCCGAATTACATCGTTAATCTCTTGTGTTTTCTTTGGAAATTCCGAGTAAAAGCCCACATTCACTAGGATTTTCGGCCTTGCCAATTCCATCCGCTTCTTCAAGGTTTCAACGTTCATCGTGACAGGTGCATTGTTTGGCATATCCAGAACTGTTGTGAAACCCCCAGCAGCAGCGGCGGCCGTTCCCGTGTAGAAGTCTTCTTTGTAGGCTTTGCCCTCATCCCGCAAGTGCACATGAACATCGATCAACCCGGGTAAAACCAGAAGCCCGTTAAGGCCTAGCACAGTGTCGGCTCTGGGCATTTGGGCTTCTTTCCCAATTTTATAGATGATGCCCTTTTCGATGGCTATGCAGCATTCTTGCACTGCGCCGTTCACGTAGGCTTTCAAGTTTTTTAGGACAAGGTCAACAGTCAATGGGTTTTGCTCCCGTTTTTGCTAAAATAAAAGCGTTTATGATAGATAAAATTAGCCTTGACAAGGCTTGTTTTTGAGTATTTCCTCAACCTCGGCTTTAACCCTTTCATAAACCCTTTTTCCAATCAAGCCTCTTTCAAGGGCTTCATCTAATTTTTCCATGTCTAAGACTTTGGTTTCGCCGTCTGGGCGGATGCAGACGTCAACCTCCAAATCCACATAGCGTAAAGCGTTTGGATAAACCTCTAATGGCGTGTTTATGTTTATGTAGGCTCCTTTCCACACGCCGTCCTTCGAGTAATAGTTTGTGGTTACGCGCCACTCGCCTAGCCTTGTTTTGCTTACTGCTTTGTCGCCAGCCTCCTTTGCAGTGCCAAGCCCATCATAGAAGCCATCCGCCTTCATTGTTCGACTATAGCATATTTCGCTGTTGTTCAAAGCTTCGAGGACTGCTTGTCCAAGGTGGAAAACTGCGCCGCTGAGCTTCACGTGCTCCACATTCACGGTCATGCCCTCCGCCGGGAATTCGGCGGCTATCTGCTCTTCAAAAAGCCTCCTAACCGTGTCACGGTTTTGTCCCTTCTCCAAAAGTTTTTCAGCCATTTCTAGGGCTGCCGAAACCACGCCGCCGCAGCTCTTGTAGAAGTGGTGTCCATCCAGCGTTGGCGTAACTGAAGCCCTCAACACGTCCAGCTTTTTCTTTGACACGCTTGGAAACTCTACACTCATGAAATACAAGCCTTCAATCAGAAGGCAAGGCGCCACCGCCGATGAAGCCCTTTCAGCTAAAAGTTTGGCTTTTTCGACGAGAGCTGCCACCTCACTTTCCAAAACATCTTTTGGCTTGTGGGCTGCTGGCTCCCGCCAAATTATGCCCCAGCCCTCTGGTGCCAGCCGTTTTCCTAAAGCGTAAAGCTCAGCCCGTTTGCCGATATCCCGAATTTTTAGGCTTACGCCGATTCGGCCGTTTTGGACTAGGATAGCGCAGTTCCCAACAATTTTCAATTGAGCCGTTAAAACTGGAGTTTTTCTGCCGATGCGTTTCCGCTCAACTTGCACAAACATTTCGCCTTGATTCGGGACGGGGTTTTCCTGTTTAGGGAGAACACCAACAGTCTCGTTTCCAATTTTAACGTAAATCTTCCGTTCATCCTCGCCGACTATGCAACCCTTATATATGCCGTCAACGCTCACGCTCCATTTTCTCGTTATCACGTCATCGAGGTTTTCATGCAAAACTGTTCTGAAGGCTTCTATTGCCTTCCCAGTGCCTAGGGCTACAACACCTTGTAGGTCATGTTTGTCTTTAACCTTCAAGTCTGGGGGCTCATTGTTGTCTGGCAAACCGAAGCGGGCTTTTATGGCTTGGGATGGCTGGACAACTTCAAAGCCGTTTTCCAACAGCAGTTTTGTTAGGGCGGTTGCGTATATGCCCCTAACCTTCGCCTTCAAGGCTCAGCCAACCCTTTCAACCTTGAAGAGGCCATTAACCTTCTCCACTTTGAACTTGACGCCTAGAAAGATTTCAGCCAGCCAAATGTTTGTTTCCAAATGGTCGGAAAGCTCCCTCGCATAATAGATGGAGTATCCCTTAGCTAGGGCTACGTATGGAACCAGCATGTCAGCTAAGTGCACATCAACAGTTGCTTTTGAACTGATTTCACGGTAAAGTTTTTCAGCCGCCTCAACGCCCACCGCCTCGCTTGTTTTCCCCAGTTCGCCTATGGCGTCTGCGCCTAAAACTGCGCCTTTGTCGGTTTCAGCCCAAAGCACGAGGGAACTGCCCTTCTGCAACGGGTTTGAACGGTCATTCACTATTTGAATGTCGGCGGTTAAGCCTTTACCACGAAGATAGTTGTTGGCTGCCTCAGCTTGCCGCTCTGCAACCCGCCTGTCCGCCAAGAAAGTGCAGACTGAAACACCTTTAACAGATTTTAGTTTGCCGAACTCTTCCATGCGGAGAGGTTTAAGTTCTTTGCATGGCTCAACGACAAGTGTGGCTTCACCCATGCCTTTCGGGTAATAGCCATACTTGTGGACTGTTATGGCTGCGTTTATGCCCATGCGCCTCAAAACGGGGATGAAAACGTTCCGCATATAGTTTATTGTCGGCGAATGGGAAACGTCTGTTCCACCCTTCGAGATGTGCAGTTGAACAGTGTTTTCGGCGAAAATGCAAATGGGCAGAACTGTCATAATCAGCATGGGGATGCTTCCAGCAGTGCCGATCTCAGCCTCAAACCTTCCGCCCTTAACGCGTTTAGGCTTAAACCAAAGCTCTCTAGAGTTTAAAACTGCGCCCTTGACCTCCGCATCGCAAAGCCTAGCCGCCGTCAAAACAGCCTCCAAGTGTTGTGGTCTCAACCCGGGCTGCGGTCTATTATGCCTAATGTTGAATATGTGGAGCTGCTCCCCCACTATGGAGGCTAGAGCTACCGACAGCCTCAATATAGTACCGCTTCCGCTTTTCTGGCTTCCATCAATCTCGATCAATGTGCACAGCCCCAATCTGCTAGGGTAGTTTTGACACGAGCTTGAACTTGACGCCCTCCCAAACCGCAGCTTTGAGGGTTTCTCTAAACACTTCTCTCGAGTATGTTATGTCTTTGATACCCTTTTCACTTTTCTCATAACGCAGTCCCCTTATTATCGCTACTGGTGTAGCCTCACCAGTCTGCCCCAAAACCATATTTGCAGCTGCTGAAACCAAATCTGCCAAGTTATCAACTCCTCCAAACTTTGGTTTTCCATAAAGGTCCCTGCCGCCAAAGCCTCTTTTAACAGGGTTAATGCCGCAGCATCCTATCGCAATATCCACGGAGCCGAACTTGTCCAACTTCCACTCTGTATCTGCAATAACAACAGCCACATCTTTCCCCGTCAGCCTCTTCACCCCCGACCTGATGGCTTTGGCTGATTCATCTGGGTCTACGGGCGGAGCAGTACAATGTCCCGGCGGAGCATTTGAAAAGTCTATTCCACCCCAGCTTAACAGTTTACCGTTCACGTCTATAAGGAAGAGATACGGATGTTCCTCGATGACTCTGAGTGCTTCTTCGACGTTGGCGGCGTGTTCAGCGAAGAAAACCCAAAACTTTCGGGCAAACTTTTCCACGGGAATAATCGCAACAATCCTGCCAGCTTTTAGGTATAATTCCATGACCTCCGGCGGAGTTTTATAGAATTTCGAGAGACGCTGAGCTTTGCGGGACGGCTTAACATCTGCAAGATTGTAGACTCGCCCCTCAGCCTTTGAAACAATTTTGGATGTCACAACAATTATGTCGCCTTCAGCTATTCCACCAATCTGCTTTTCAGCTTCCTCGACAATTAACTTTGAAAGGTCCGTTCCACGGCAAATTTCCCCGTTTATCTTTAGCCCGTAAATTTCGATTTTTCCAACCATCAACTGCTAACTGATAAATACTACGTAGAATAAGTTTTAGTCGAAAAGTGAGGCATGAATCATCATGAGCGAAAATAAAGAATACCTTGAAAAACTTGCAGAAAAAGTTGAGGAACTCCTCATAGTCCTAAACAACATAGCCGAAGACCTAAGAATAGTTGCAGCTTCATTGAAGTCCATAGCCGTAGCCCAGCTTGGACAACAAAAACCAGCTCCAACACCGACAACAGCGCCAGAACAGCCTCCAGCCGAGAAGCCTTTAGGTGTAGAGGACGTTAAGATGATGTTCCCAGAAGACTTGGAAGGACTTTTAAACTTTGAGGACAAAGGCGAATACATCAAGATCACGCCTCGCCAGTATTTGGGCGCAGAAAACTTCGCCAACCAAATAGTGCGCGGCGCGGGCGGCGACTACATAAGCGCTGGAAAAGACAGCCACTTCCGCATACCAAAAATTAGGTATTAATCAAGATCTAGTATCTGATTTCGAAATCCTTGAACTCGCCCCTGTAATCCTCCCACCTAACTTCTACGTCTGTAACCTTCGCGCCTGGCGGTCCATGCCTGCAGAACTCTATAAGCTGTTTTACGGCTTCTTCCTCGCCTTCGAAGACGGCTTCCACTCTGCCGTCTGGAAGGTTGCGAACCCAGCCCTTCACGCCACGCATTTTGGCTTCCCGTCTAGTCTCATGTCTGAAAAACACGCCTTGAACGCGTCCGCTCACATACACGTGGGCTCTAACCTTCATAGAGCCACCCATCACCCGCTTATGGTATCAACATTGTAGGTTTTAGGCGTTCACTTTAACTTAACTCTCTCCACGGGTCGCCTTTAACAATGCGCCACTGGCTTTTTAAAGCGAAAAAAGGAGCGAGTTTCTGGAGGCTGAAGGTTTGGAGCCAAACCATGGGAAACTTTTGGTATACGCTCCGAAAACATCGTCTTGCAGGGAAAGGCTGAAAGTGGTGAGGGCGGCTGTCGAGAAAACCGCAAAAACATTGAACTTAGACTTTGAAGTTGTAGCGTTTAAGGGCAACACGCCCATATACGTGTACTACAAAGATGGTGCCTTAGAACCCGTACCGCTTTACTGCGACAGCGAAAGCACAAAAAACCTTGAGCAAGTGTGCAGTGCACTGCGGAGCATGATGTTTGTTTTGTCCTTTCACCCAAAATACTCCGCTTTGAAGCGTGTCAGAAGGGTAATTATGAGGTTTTCCTAAACTTTATGGACTGGTTTTCAAGGGTTATCTCATAAACTTGGTTAACATCGAAGTCTATGCCTAGGCTTTCATACTCCTCCTCAGTTAAAAACAGTATAATCTTTGGAACCGTGAACTGCGCCTTCGCCGGAAAAATGGGCAGTTGCTGTTGTAAAGCTTGAAAAACCTCTTGGACAACCCTAGCCTCCTCACTTTGGGGTTTAATGACAAACTGCGGTGCTGGACGCTCCTCGACAAGCTCTATACGTTTCCCAAGGTTCCCATCAAGATCGCGGATAGACTCAATCCTGTTCACTCTAACCTGAAACATTCGCATCACAAAAGGAAAGAGGCGACACTCCTATTTAGGG
>Ga0209394_1001208_pt1 | contig 15968 bp, 6 predicted proteins | sample JNZ201metaG_FD_184122 | JGI IMG/M metagenome (GOLD analysis project Ga0209394, IMG submission 184122) | Hot spring microbial communities from Jinze hot spring, China to study Microbial Dark Matter (Phase II) - JNZ 20120812A (SPAdes) (version 3) ... | reverse complement strand
GGTTATAGAGGCTGTTGGAGAACAGTCATCGTTAGATGTGGCAACTAAGATTGCCAAAATCAGAGGCACATTAGTGATATTTGGATACCATGTGGGTGAACTACGCATAATTGACATGGAGAGATGGAATTGGAAGGGATTAGATGTGATAAACGCTCATGAAAGAGAAACCGAGGTATACATGGAGGGAATGCGGATAGGCATCAATCTTCTATCAAAAGGCAAAATAAAAATAAAACCATTAATCACACATATATATCCGCTTGAACAGATAAATAGGGCATTTACGGAGATTGAGGTGAAAATTAAGGGGCTTATAAAAGCCGTAATAACGCCCTAAAAAGAGAATACTACTTTTCCCACGCAAATATTTCACTATTAAAGAATTTAATATAATCTAGCAAAAACTCTCATATTCTTGCAAGTCGTTCGAGATCCATCTGAAAGCATAGGAGTATAAGTTGTGTTGATGTTAAATGCTGTTCACCAACTTGTAAAATCGTATCGCTATCTCTTTTTCATTAACTTTAGTATTAAAGAAATTCTATAAAAAAAGAAGTGTATTATGAGCCTTCAAGGTTTTCTACATGATGGCCATGAAAGTTGGCGGTATCTGAAGGAGCATAAAGAAGACACCATAACCAATCATTAGGCCGCAGGCTATTGGAACTATTATCCGCTCATAACCTTTCCCGCCTAAAACTCTGAGAGATACTTGTTTAATTATCCATGCTATTACCAAGTTTCCATCGTAGAACCATTCACACATTGCTCCCGAGCCAACAACTATTCCTATTGGGTTTAAGAAGAACCACGCGAACTTAGACCTTAGAACCTCTATGATTATTACTACTATGAATCCGGCTGTCCACCATATTGGCATATCAGGTATCGTGTAGAAATCAAGCCACGACTGGCCTGATGAAAGAAAGGGAACTAAAGGCGGCCATCCCTCGTAAGTTGTAGCGACACCTCCGAGCTCCAGCATACGTTCATATAAGACTGAAGCACCCCAATAATGGAACATCCATATACCTAGCGGTACAGCTACAACCACGCCGATCAATGTAGCGATAATTATGGCTATGCTTATATCTCTTGTACTAGTCTTAGTTTCTTGTGCAAATTTGAAGCCTACGAGAGTTGGTTCCATTGGTATTAATGGAACCCACCAGTGATACCAGTTTCCAGCATAAATTGTTGTTGCAATGCTCTCGGTGTTTAAGCCTAATTTGCCAGCTAGCTGTAAAGGTATTGTATCATAAAAGATGTTATAGTGCTGATCTAGATTATGGGTTGGGAATAGGACTCCGCCAGTTTCAGCGCACCATCTCGCTGAGAAAATGAAGAATAAGGCCAACATGATAAATGTCCAAACTATGTAGGGAGGCGCTCCACTAGCTACCATAGAAATATACCAAATTATGAAGCATGAAATAAAACCAATCCACACTGTTCTCCATGAATGCGGCTCTCCTTCTTCTCTGGGCGTCCCTGAAATAGCTGCCTTAATCGAGCGAGCTATTTGTCTTCTAGCTCTCCAGATAAATATTAGTGGCAAAGCAATTAAGACCGGGCCCACCGCTCCAGGCGGTCTACCAACAAACATAAGTCTATGCTTTATTATACCTGTTTCAACACCATTAGTCCAGTAGTCACCAGCAGGCGTGCTTCCAGTAACAAAGTTTATCCATACACATATACCTTCAAGTAAAATCCAGAAAATTATCGCTGTATTTAACACGTCCATAGGCATCAAAATTGTCGCAGCTACAGCCCAACTCTCCCATCCTAACACCCATAGGTTTGATGGAAAGATTTCGCCTAAATATGGCGATAGATTAATTTCGTATTTCTGAAATTCCGTCATCGTAGGTATATAAATCCCAAACCATATTGCAAGCACATCTATTGATGCTGAAATAGCGCCTAAAAGGAAGCCAACCCAGAACCAAGCATTTTGCCTTATATTCCAAAGACTTGGCCTACCTTCAAGACCCTTTGCACTCTTCAGAGATTCATATAGTGGGCGTTGCCATGGAAATGGTAATCTTTCAGTTTCCACCCATGGTTTTCTAAAGATTATTGCGAGAAAATGGAAGGCAAGATATAGACTAGCCCAGTTTACAATGTAGAACAATATTGGCGGTAAATATGATGACCAGGGTATAGAGCCACCATATAAATATGCATCTATAGCTTCGGGATCCTTAACAATCCATAGATCTGGTACTGGAGCCTCTAAGGTATGCCAGGTTTCAAAGTTAACCGAGTAAACTCGTATAAAGGCTCGTAGAAAAGCGATATTTGTGGCTGAATGCCACATATCTCCCGTTTCCCAAGCGGGGGTTGTCATTAGACCTGACATGGCAATAGAGAAGAAGACGGCCCATTCTTGGGGGGTGAATTGATACTTTGGATTCACAATTCTCGTTAATACGGCTTCTGCGGCAAGTAAGATAAACATTGGGATCATTAGGTTAGTGTTCGTAGCTACTAGGAGCGCGCCGAAAACTACCGTATTAATAATGCACCAAAGGATCGAAAATATCAATATTCTTGGCGTTAATCCGGCTCCCTCAAGTTTCTCCGATAAATTTTTAGACATATTCTTCCTCCAAAGAGATTCATATTTTTATCTAAATATTTATTTTTAAAGTTTAAAAGATTTTTTAAGTTTTTAGATGTATCTTGGTTCCAGTCAATCCAGAAACACTATCTCTTGAAGCTCAAGGTTAAATTTTGGAATAATATAGCAAATTGGTTTCTTCGATTTCATAGCAACAATTGTTAAAGCAGCGCAGGCCATTGCTGATGTACCGGAAATGCAAACTATATCAGTTTCAGGCACTATTTTTTCAAGTTTCTTAATACTATCGTTGATTGGCTCTGACAAATCTATGTATATGAGCGACATTTGTGGAAGACTTATACCATCTTTTTCCAACAGTCTCTCTAATTCTTTGATCTTACCTGAAAAATCCTTTTCGGAAGAGATAACATATATTAGTTTAGGATTGAAGAACCGAGTTAAAGAGTATAATTGAACTATGGTGGGTTCAGGAACTATTAGTACAGGCTTTAAAACATTCCATTCTAAAATAATGCGTCGGATAAGGGCAGCTGTCTTAATCACGGTTTCCTCAAGATTTCTTTCGGGAAAGCTGAGCAAATATACCCTATAAAAATCCTCCGAAGTTTTTCTTTCAATTATGATTTCATTGAAGCTTCGAAGCTGCCTTTTAGTTTCTCCACCAACATATTCAAAGGATATCTTTCTTCTTAAATATTCGCCTTGCTCCTCTTCTTTAGAAAACTCTATTTTCTCAATTCTCTCAATTAAGCTACTTGTTAATTCTTTCAGCTTTCTTTCAACATATTTACAGAAGAAGTTTATTTCCCCGGGTTTCACTTTTGCTGGTAGCTCAATGATCCATGGTTCGCCTTCTCTTTTAGGTCTTTCTTTCTCAATAAGTCTTAGTTTTCTCAAACGTGATGGGGTAACAATTGTTGAAGCCTTAACAGCTGGTGGAAGTGTCGCTATAATAGAAGTTAAGAGAGAAAGGAAAAGAGAGATAAGACTCCATTCTATCGAAGCCTTCTCCTTCACTTCTAAGGGACTAATTAAAGAAACAAAACGGTAACCACTAACGCCGAGAAGGTAACCTAAGATCCCGGCAGTAAAACCGATCAATAACGCCTCCGCCAAAAATAGGGAAACTATATGGGTGGGGTTAAGTCCGACTGAGGAAAGAGTAAAAATGTCTCGCTTTCTTTCTTCTACGGATCTGAACATCATTGAACCTATTATTAGGATTACGAGGAACATAACAAAGGGTATTAGACTTAAGCCTTTCTTTTCAATGTAGCTTCCTATGTACTTCTTATAAAGTTGCCCTTCAAGGGACACCCAAGCTACGCAATTTCTTGCTAAAACAATGGTGTCAGCCATTTTAAGTAAATTGCTAGAGTTTTTTAGTTGAACATAAACTCGCGATATGCCGACATTTGGCAACTTTAACGCGGCCCTGAAATTCATAATTACTATTTCATCACTCCAGCATTGTGTAACATATATTCCACCGGGAGTAGGTTGAAGGCGGTATGGCAAAAAAGATCTGCCATTCATCTCCATAGATCTATCGATTTTTTCATCATTAAATATGCCTACTATGGTAAACGTTTTTTCTAGGAAAGACACCTTATCTTGAGTTTTTACCCCTAAATATTCAGCAAGTGATCTACTTATAAGCAAACCCTCTTCGTCTTCATCATCAAGATAATTCCCTTCAACAAGAGATTCGTTTAAACGGCTAACAATTGCTTCGCTCTTAGGCAATATTCCTAAAAGACCATACAACGCCTTACTCTTTCCAGAAAAAGAGTATAGGTAACCGATGGGAGAAGACGATGGGAGGTTTTCCGCTTTAGGTGCAATTATTACTATATCAGTATTTTTCTCAAGTTCCTCTAATAAGTCCTCATTTAATGTAGAAAAACCATACCCTATAGCGTCTTCCACACCAGCTATCATCATAATGTTTAAGTTCAGTTTTGATGAACCAAGCGGTTTTGAAATGAAGCCGTATCCGGGAGATATTGATGTGAAGACTATGAAGCAAAAAATTACCATTGTGATACAAATAATATTTAGCCAAGAACGAAGTTTTCTTCTTTTTAGGTTTCCCAAAGCAATGGAGAAAGCTGCGATAATTAGACCACCAATTGAGATGGATTTCTCTTTACGCCGTTCTCCTTCAAGAATCTTCTGTGACCCTCTTACCAATATTAGAGCAAAGCAGGGGGAAAGAAGAGAAAACGAGGTTAATAAAGTAGGTGAGAGAAAACGACAACCCGGAAAACATAGGATGAATAAGAGAAGAAACAAAAAGTAGAAGAGCAAAGCAATAACGGGTCTTAATGGAAGAAGAAAAGCCCATTTTCTAAACGATGAAAATTTCAGGCTGGTTCTTTTATCTGCAAAGAGATGGGATAAAATTAATGACATTAATGAGATTAAAAATATGGATAAGAAAGGCGTTTGTGAACTTTTTGTGAGTAGATCCGCAATTTCCTGCCTTACATTCGCGGTTAGAAGATATATGTTTCGTAAAAGGGCGAATGCTTCATCGTAAGACCTCTTTGAAATAAGAGTCTCAAAGTAGTCCAGCGATAGAAAGGCTTTTTCAATGCTAATTTTTTCTCTTTCGACCAAAAAACCGGAATTTTTAGCCTCATAAACAAGACCTAAAGCCCGACCTAAAGAGTCTCGAACACTCTGAAAATCATATTCCAGACAGATTTTTTCAACGTCTAATATTTCTTTGCTTCCCTGCTTTAAAACAAAATTTATTGCTTCACTTGGAGTGAGGACGAAAGATTTACGTGTCTTTCCAGACGTACGTGCTTCTACTTTTATCGATACGGGGATATTGGCTGGTACTATTATGAGGTCCGAGTCTAAACCAAGTTTCCTAGATGTGTCGATTGTTCCATATTCATCTATGCTGTATTCATCCCCCCAGATAATTCCTTTTGAGGGGTGTATGGTAAATTTAACCCATGAGATAGGTAAAGCCTCTTCCACAAACCTTATTTTCCCCATAACCTCAAGTGAAGCACCAGGCCAAAGTGAAATAATTTTATGCATGCTTACCCCTTTTCCGACATATACTTTCCATAAAGATGGTACGTAATCCACGCCCTCCGTTTCTGGAAGATCGCAAAAAATGTAGATTTCATACCATCCATCCGAGGTTATATCTAAGGTGAAAAAACCATTTTCATCAGTTTTTAAATGATTTGAGCCAACAATTATCGATGCGTTTGTAATAGGTTTGCCGGAGAGAGCATCCATTACGTACCCACTGATTTTTGCGGTAGGAGATTCTATTTCTTCGCAAAAAGTTATTTGCATCACTAAAGGTAATAGAAAAAACACAAAGATTAAAGGAATAAGATTGACAAGTGATAAGCCCTTGCGGCATATATGTGAGCACCCCTCACTAAACATTTTCATCATAATATCCTCTTAAAGACTCATATTTATTTGCTTGCTCCAAAAATTTAATATGGCAACGACCACAAAGATTTTGCAACTATTACCGCTGAGGACGCAAAAACTACTGAAATCCCCTCGCCAAGTATTATTCCACCAACAAGGCTTGTCCTTATATTCTCCCAGTTAGGTACACGCTTACCAATAATATATTTTCCTATCAAATAACCCATCAACATAGCTAGAGGAAAAGGAGTCTGTGTAAATGTTCCGCCAACAAACGCTGCTATAGAGAACGGTAAAGAAGGTAAATGGCTTGTGACAAATGCAAGAGATAAAATTGTGAAAAAGCCGCCTATAATCATTTCCGGCTTAAAAATATTTAGTTGACGAGAACACCATAAGGCTTGTATTGCTGCGGAAACAGGCCAGTTAATTACGGTCGCTGGATAGAAAACAGAGGGAATTGGGGCAACGCTCCAGAAAAGAGACGTATAAATAAAGCTAGCGATTATTGAAAGGGGCAATATTAAAAGCAAAAACTTGAAGAAGTCTCCAGGCCTAGTGTTAGTGAGCGTCATAATTTTTACAATGAACATTTGACCAGCGGCTTGTTCGCCAGCTGTTATTGGGGCTGGCGCAAACCATGTCTCAGTTCTTGGAAAACCGCTTGCGAGTAAAATTCCCTGCCACACGTATGGAACCGATATTTGGAGACATGTTTCACCCATTATTCTTCCAGCAACAATAGCTGTGAGAAATGGGTAGGCAACAAACATCAGGATGAGAATCCATACTGGAAAATCCGGTATGAGGTATAAGAAGAGAAGCACTGAGCCTAATGAGCCGGAAAAATACATTAACAACGCTGTTTTTAGAGAGAAGTAGCCTGCGGTCTTCATGGCTGAGGCTATTCGAGCCATGCTTTTAAAGGCCTTTAAAAGAGATTTTCTGAATTTAATTATATTGAATGCGGCAACTGCCATGGCGAAGCCGATTTGAGGGCCTGCCCAAACCCATAGTGTTGCCCTCTGAAAAATCAACGAGATTGACATACCGGGCGTCCACTCCTTTTGCCACTCCACAAAATAGGGAATTTTTAGAGCTACATGGTTTCCAAAAAACCATACTGTGAAGGAGCCTAAAAACAGGGATATCAATACGTCGAAAGGAAATACTAGCCCCCATGCGTAAGGAATTAAGTCAGTAGCTATCCCAAAAGAAGCTCCTGGAAATATCTTCTCTATATGAAAGTTTAGGTCGACCCATGGAATAGGTAAAATAGTGGCCTCTATACCAAAAATACCGTAGGAAATTAAGGGCACCACAAATAATATGGTGCCATAAATTAGACCGATAAGCGCCCCAATCATTAGCGCCCTCATTCTGACGGGTTCCCTGTCTCCAAGTGTTCTGCATATGGACGCATCAACTTCAGCCAACGGAAATGGAAGAGGTTCAATCTCTATGTAGAGATTTATAATTATCATGGCTAAAGCAACTATCATTAGTAGAGATAATATTAGTGAGGATATGCTTATAACTATGGGGGCAAGCCAATCGCTGTGAAGAAAAGTCCTAACTAAATAAACTTCTGAATTATAGGGAGGGGCATACCACCAGGGCACAACATCCCTAAGGGATTTTCCAGTAAAGGGATCTCTAAACATAGCGGTGATTGGACTTTGAGCAAAATAACCGTTGTAGAGATAGTTTAAGAATATCATTGATCCAGCCATGGTTCCTATTGGTAACCATGCAGTACAATATATCAGTGTTATTTCATGTTGAGTGAGTGGTTTATGAAAGAAAAGAAAGATTTCTGTAAAGAATATAAGTGTTGCATATATTGCTATATCTATCCCGCCGCCAGCACCAATTAAATTTGAGAAAATTATGACCGGGGTAAGAAAAATCGCCGAAAATATTATTGCGAGAATACTTCTCCAAGTAATTCCTGACTGATATTTAGTGGAGGTTTCGCTCTTCATTATTTTCACACCTTCAAATACTTTTCTTTTTCCTCTTTCTTTAATCCTCTCCAAATCAGAAATTGTTTTCTTAAAACGTCTAAGAGCTTTGGATTTCTCGTAATCCAGATTTTTCTATCTCCCTCCAGATATTTTATGTGAATTTGGAATAACCAATCTTTTTCTTCCTCTTGAATGGCGCGAATAAATACTTTTTGTATCAGACCGGAATCCCATGGTGCAAGCGAAATGTCTGCTTCTAATTCTTTGCATAGTTTTCCGTCAATTATTCTTTCTTTAATTTCCTTATTCCTGACGAAGAAGAAGCCAGCATCACGAGTAGTATATATGTCTAAAAATTCGTAAATATACCGCAATATGCCGTCCACTTCCTCCCTTACGCTAACGAAAGGTAAGGGAATAACCCAATCATTGTCTACGGGTTTTGTTGGGACTTCCCATTTTCTTCTTAATGAAGGTGTGGCCATAAGACCAGCTTTTTGAGAAGGCCATAAGGAAGATAAAATAACTAAAAGAATGGAGAAGCCTAAAGATATAAGAACAAAAGATGATGAAAAATTGACGGTCATAAGTTCAGATATTAAATTAAAAGATATTAGCAGTCTTATGCTAAACAGGCCAGCTAAGTAACCGAAGAACGCGCCCACTACAGCGTAAGCCAATGCCTCTGCAAGAAACATTCCAGTTATATGGAGTGGAGATAATCCGACTGTACTATAAATTGTTATTTCTTTCCTCCTTTCAAAGATAGATCCAATCAAAGTCGTCAGTATTGTTAGCCCGCCTATAACCATGGGGAATAGTAAAACTTGAAACCCCTCAAAAACGAAACCCCTTCCACGGCGGTATACTTCGACGGATTCGCCATCAAAACTCACAAAAATTTCAAGGTTCTCATAAACTCCCATAACAAGTTCATGTACAACTTTCTTTAGGCTCTCAGAATTCTCCGTTAATACACCTATAGTGTTTATTCTTCCATTAAAAACAGTATATGCGAGTTCGAATGGTATAATGATTACGTGATCCCATGTCAATGGGACGAATGTTTGTGCTCCAGCAAGTGGAGCTTTCTGTGGATCGAGAGGCGCTAATGTTGTGCCGTCCAGATCTAAGAGATTTTTAAGCAAAACGTTATCCATAACACCTATTACTTTAAGTCTTACACCCATTATGCTTATTTCATCCCCAATTTTAATATTGAGTTCAGATTGCATTTCCTGAGTTAACATACATACAAATTTATCTCCTTCAATAAACCAACGGCTCTCCGGCGTCAAAAATCTATGGATTTTAGTTAAATATTGCTCATTGTGAGATAATCCTAGCAGGGCTTTCACATATGTTTTTGTTCCATTAGGTCCGAAGACAATTGCCCTACGCGGAGTTACTACAGTCTCCCAGCCAAGAGACCCTAAACCACCAGTCCATGAACCGCTATAAACGCCATCTTCTCCGGGCGCTGGTGGATAAACCCATGATCTAAGCGATATTACACTTTCGGAGCCTAAAGCTGAGGACAGAAGGGAAACCATTTCCTGAGAAAATGGAATCATTCCAAAGTTCTGTCTCAACACCATGCCTCTGTATGGAGCTTTATATTCCATCTTGAAACTTCTTACTGATGTAAAGACCGATGCTGAAGTAAAGGAAACTAATGCGAAAATAATTATGCTTACTGTAATCATGTTCAAAAAAGTTCTGAACGGTCTTTTTCTAAGATTTGATATTCCGGTGGAAACAGCGCTTAGGAAAGCTTCTGTCCGTGATATTTCAGCAAAATGCGCGCCTAAAATTTTGCTACGAATGAGCTTAGCGTATCTTGACATATTAGTAGCAATTAACGAGATGACTAGGATGCTTATGGCTAGAGCCGAGAGCCCTAACATGCTTGCTAAAATATTTGAGGCAAGAGCAAAACCCGGATGCAAAAGATACGCCACAAAAATCGAGAGAGCCAATATACAAATGACTTTTAGAAAACGATTCAGCCCCATTACAGGGAATATCAGTCTTTCAAAAATTAGGGCAAAGGGAATTACGATTAAGCTGAATAAGACTGAGGTATTTATCAAATCCTGCTGAAGCCCTCTTATTTCCCTGTAAACATTTGCCTCAAAATTCCAAGCAATTATCAGATAATCATAGGCTTCCGAATACTTGAGGTCGGAGAGAGCTTTAATGGCCTTACCATAATAATGGCGTGACAAATTGAAATATTCCCTTGCAGATAAAGTGAGCATTCTATATTCAATTATCTTCTCAGATCTCAAATCATTTATTTTTATTAGGTCTCCGAGAAATTTGAAACCTGTCATCGGAATAAGGTTTATGTCAGGCGAATAACCGAATCCTTCTGGATTAATATCGGAGGCATTAATCAATAGTCCAACAGCGAGCGGTACGCGTGGGTTTTCGGGAGTCGTTGTTGTTAATATAACTTCAAACCTGCTGATTTCTGGACTTAAAAAAATAATTGCTAAGCTTTCTCCTGTATCGTATGAAGAAATCAAACCGTATTGAGGTGGAGCGCTATGTGATATAAAATCATTTACAATTAATGAGATTGGTGGCATCTCGACATCAGTTGAGTAGAAGTTTACTGCCCGTCGGCTCTTCCTAATAAGTAGGGGGTTAATAACATCAAATAAAGTGACGCTCTTACATTTAAACACGATTGTTTTAGTAAATGTTGGTTCTCTATCAATCCTAACATTAATGAAATTGTAGCCAGCATAGACTTTGCCGCCAGCACCATAAATTCCGAGATCAGGCGCATAAATTATTGACCCATTATTTGGATCCAATACGTAAGCAAATACACTATAATATCCTCCTAAGAGGTCCGTGAGGAGACCAGGAACCCTAAACTCTCCATTCTCATCGGCTAGAGTTATGATTCTAGTAAATGGATTAAAACGATTCGTTCTAGGATTTAAACGTATAACTTCGACCACAGCATTCGGGACCTTTTGATAGAATCCAATACTTATGTTATATTCTTCAACCCTTCCAATCAAGTTGTTAAAACCTGCTTGACCCGGACCTACAAATCCGCCAGTTCCTTTCCATATCCTTCTTTGTGGGGGCTGCCAATACCTGTACACTTCACTTCCTCTATAATCTTGATTAATCAAGCCAATCGTTGCGAAAGAAGTGAAAATTATCTGTGGCTTTAAATTATCCCACGAGATTTTGTCAGGAGTATCAAATGGTGTACCAACTCGAGATCTAAGAGAATTTGTCGTTAAGAAAGTAAAACTTAATATTCCTGCTATTGATGAAGCTTCAGACTCGAAAAACTCAGATTTAGCAATAATCAATGACTGTAAATTTTGGACATGACGAGAGAAATTATAGTTGAACTCCGCGTTTAAAAGGGGTATCCATTCACGAAAAATCAATCGATATATATAATCTGCCCCATAAGGCTTTGAATAGAGATCTTGACAATAAAGGTCGCCAGGCATAACAGGTGCTAAAGTATCGCTATCTGAAGATAATAGTATCCCTATTTGGATTAGGATTTTATTTTTTCCAGTATAATAAGTCTCGTTTTTGAAAAAGAAGTCTTCAACGAAATTACGTGCTCCTGCCAACGCTTGCCAATGACCAGAATAAAAGACTAACCACGTAGTTCTTTTTGGAGGTATCTTCTTCAGTAACCTTGCTATCTCCAAAAGTAAAGCTGGCGAAATAGCTTCCTCAGCCCCAGGCGAGATCTTTGGAACAATTGACCAAGAGTCATAGTATGCGCCTATTATTACTATTTCATCCGACAGTTCCTCACCAGGAATAATTGCCACCAAATTATCGGCAATTATTTGCTGCCAAATCATTCTCGATTTTATATGAACACTTGAGACCTCACCTCTCTGAACCATTTCTTTAAGAAGTAACCCCTCTTTTTCTCGCAGATAAATTCTCGGAAAATGAATAGGTGTTAAAGTAAACTTTTGCTCTGCTTCGGCTCTAGAAGTCTTCTCAGACTCTATAAATACGACGGCCTTTGCTCCAAGCTTTGCTGCATTAATCCAATTATCTTGAGAATCAAAATCCATTAAGACAATTGAACCAGTAACATTTAATCCATCAAACTCCTTTAACCGCCCATCTTTAACGTAAAGAATTTTTCCTTCTATTCCCTCTGGAGGAGTTAGACATGTTTGAATACCATCGGGCCAAAGTGTATAAGCCTCAAGCGATATGTTCTGAGGGAAGATTTTTACTTCAGTCATCTGATCAATTGGAGTGGTAACGGGGTATTGATGCCTCTCAACATGTAACCCGATCTCTTTCAAAACGCCCTCAATATAGTCAGAGGCTTTAATGCATCCGGCATAACCTGTTACACGAGTACCAAAGGAAGATAGAACTTCGACATGACCCCTTATTTGGGAAAAGTTTATATTCTCACGTATTAGGTTTACCAAACCTTTTGTATCCATCGATGTAAAATCATGCCTTACAGAAATCATCGTAGTATCAAAATAGCTAAGTAAAAGAAGGGGAAAGAGAAGGAAACATAAAAGGAACATTATTTGTTTCTTCATAGTGCCTAAGATAATAGGATTTTAGCATAATATTTAAGCCTTTTGGACAGTTAAATTTGAGACGAATACCCCTCCATATTGCTTTGTCCTAGAGCAAAATTTAATAGATTTGACTCCATTTTATGATTAATGAAATTAGATGTAATCCTTATACATCCGCCAACAAATTTTAGTATGCCGAGAGGAGCCATTTCCGCGCTTCCTTCCTATCATATAGGTTACGGAATGTTGCATATTGCCTCAACCTTATTAGCGAGCGGCTTTAAAGTATCTGTCTGGAACCTTGAGGAAACCTTCCACCTAGATGGCATAACCTCCAGGAAATTTAGCGAAATAATTGAGGGAGTAGATTGCAAAATAGTAGGGATCGAGCTAAATTGGCTGCACTTTAGTAAGGGTGCGATTCAAACGGCCAAGATCATTAAGAAAATTCGCCCAGATATAACGATTATCGTTGGAGGAACTCATGCAACATTATTCGCGGATCAAATAGTCAGAGGATATCATAAGATTATAGATGCTGTTTTAAAGGGTGAAGCAGAAAAAACTTTTCTTCAACTTGCAAGGAAATTTGAGGAGAAAGATCCCTTAAGCGATGTAGACGTTGGAGGTTTAGTCACTTTTAAAGACGGACGAGTAATAGAGAGACCGCTTAAAAAGGAAGACATATTCGAAAATATCGATGAAATCCCTCCTTTTACATATCGCGTTGTAAGGCGCGTTAAAGATGGTGGTGAATCACGACGGCTGTTTGCTGGAAGTGCTGTAAATACTTGTAGGGGGCCATGCCCATATGAATGTTTATATTGCATTGATCGAAACATAAGTATTCTTTCTGGGAGAAGAGAATATGCTGTTCACTCGCCGGAATGGATAGTGAATCAGATAAACTTGCTTTTAGAGGAAGGATGCTATGAGTTCGCTTTTCAGGATAACTTATATCTTAGTGGAAAGAAATATCTTAGAGAATTATCGAAAACGCTGATTAGAGAGAAAATTAGCGATAAAATTAATGGTTTTAATATGATCTCTGTACCAGGTTTTCTGGATAGTGAAACGTTGGAGGAACTATCTAAAGCCGGGTGTACAAATATTGATTATGGTGTAGAATCCGGCTCTGAACATGTATTGAAGTTGGTTAGGAGGCCCACCAGCATCAACAAAATCATCGACTCCATAAAGGATACAATTCAAGCGGGAATAATTCCTTTTACTTGGTGGATGACGGGGCTTCCCAACGAAGGGAAAGAAGAAATAAAAGAAACATTAAAGCTAATTATGAAGACAAGTTATCTTGGTGCAATACCCAAGTGGATTACACCTTTAATCCTCCTCCCTCACACGGAGCTCTTTGAAAGAGCGGAGGAATTTGGGGTTAAACCGAAATTTAAGTCCTTTAAAGACTTTATGATTTTTTCAAACTTAACTAGAAAGAGGGTATCGTTTTACCCCGAAGCTATTACCCATGAAACTAATAAGATGAGCCGTGAGAATATAGCAAAAGCTTCGATCTATCTTAAAACTGAAATATTTAAGCGAAAAAATAGGATCCTCAGTAACTTTAAGCGTAAATTTCTTAAAACTGTTCTAAAATATCATCCGAGCTTTAACGAAGCATATTTGATGAATGTTTTAGAGGCAGTATTGAGCAGACAATTAGAGTCATTCTTCTAGTTAAAATGTTCTTGCTAGTAAACTTAGGCTTAAATCCCGCCCTAACATCAATTTATTCGGATGATAAGGCTTAAAAATTACATTGCCGGTTATTTTTAACCATGGTTCACTCAAATATAGTGTTTTGGGGATTAAGTTGAAGGTGCTATTTGAGGTTACCGTTTTGGGCAGATACATACATTTACCGGTTAAAGTAGGAGCCCAGCCATTAAGACTAAGATTGATTTATATGGGTAAAGTGGTGCGGGAGTTTGAAGTGGAGCTCGCCTATGAAGAGCCTGATTTCTGGGTGTTCTCAGACGTCAATACTTATAGGGGTAAAAGAATCTTTGTTGAGGCTGAAGATTCAAATTTTCCGTGTGATATCATGGATCATATAATTCAAAGCGATTATTTAGATGATAGATTGTACCCAAACCTATATAGGGAACCATATCGCCCTCAATTTCACTTCACGTCTCGCCGCGGATGGATTAATGACCCCAATGGACTCGTCTATTATGAAGGAGAGTACCATCTTTTCTATCAACATAATCCGTATGGATGTAAATGGGGTAATATGCATTGGGGACACGCTGTTGCCACAGACCTCCTTCACTGGAAAGAGCTAGGTGAAGCACTCGAACCCGATGAAATGGGAACAATATGGTCTGGCTCAGCTGTAGTAGACTGGAAGAATACAGCAGGCTTCCAAACAGGCGACAAGCCTCCTCTAGTGCTCATCTACACATCAGCTGGAGACACCTCATCCCTATCTAGAGGGAAACCCTTCACCATATCTATAGCATATAGTAATGATTCGGGCAGAACATGGACAAAATATGAAGGGAATCCTGTGTTACCCAATATTGTTGGACAGAACCGCGATCCAAAAGTGTTTTGGCATGAGCCATCTCAACGGTGGGTAATGGCGCTTTACCTAGACAAAAACGATTATGGACTATTTTCTTCACTGAACCTTAAGGAGTGGGAGGAGCTGTGCAGGATAACTATTCCTGGAGCCAGCGAATGCCCCGACATGTTTGAACTACCAGTTGATGGAGATCGATGGAACAGCAAATGGGTCTTCTGGGTCGCTGATGGACGATATGTTTTAGGCTCATTTAATGGAGAGAGATTTAAGCAGGAGACGGAGACACGTAGACTATATTGGGGAGACAGCTATGCCGCCCAAACGTGGAACAATATACCGCCTGAAGATGGGCGAAGGATTCAGATGGCGTGGTTAAAGACTAAAAATGGAGCGCCAAATATGCCTTTTAGTCAACAAATGACCTTTCCATGCGTGCTTACGCTTCGTAAAACAGGGGATGGGCTACGCTTATTTGGAGAGCCCGTTAAGGAGATCCAGAAATTACATAATAGAAGACTAGTTAAAGAGAACTTTTATCTTTCAGGTAAAATGGATCTAACAAAAGGATTAAGCAGCGACCTTCTTGACATACGAGGAGAATTCCGCATTGAGACCGGGTCGTAGTTCGGTCTCATCATACGAGGATACCAGTAGCATATAACGTTATATCAGAAAGAATCACGTGTCTAAATAGGAACGCGCCTCTCAGACTAAATGACGGGAAGATTCGACTACAGGTTCTTGTGGACAAAACATCCATAGAGGTATTCGGTAACAATGGGGCGATAATACTTTCGGTTGGAGCCATCTTTAACAGCTCTGATAATGATAGGTTGCTGGAAGTCTACAGCAAGGGCGGAAAAACCAAGGTTGAGCTTCTAGAGATATACGAGCTTAAC
>Ga0209394_1001206_pt1 | contig 15976 bp, 7 predicted proteins | sample JNZ201metaG_FD_184122 | JGI IMG/M metagenome (GOLD analysis project Ga0209394, IMG submission 184122) | Hot spring microbial communities from Jinze hot spring, China to study Microbial Dark Matter (Phase II) - JNZ 20120812A (SPAdes) (version 3) ... | reverse complement strand
AGACGTATACTATGGGATTCAGCTGATAGCTACGTTATGAGACATATAGCTTTGAAGTTCGACGCTATACCTGGCAGCTTATACTATAAGTCTGCAAGCTATCTAGCGACGCTACCCGATAGATTTAAGGATACACCTATATACGAGGAGACCGTTCGATTCCAGCTTAAACACCACTACGACTACGATAACTTCAGAAGGGTCATGGAGTATATCAGGAATGGGGGGATGGAGGTTAAGGTACTAGAAGATCTATCTGAACCTACACCTATAGCTAGGCCTATATTCGATCTAGGTGTAGAAGCGGAATTCTACGATGATCAATCTTTTAAGGATATGCTCCTATCTAGAGTATTGAACCTCGTATGCTTATCATGCCTATACTCTTGGAGGAAACCTGTTAGAGATCTCCTCCAAGAAGTTTTATGTCCATCATGCGGTGGGAGGGAAGTGAGCGTAGTAAAGTGGAGGAGGGAGGAAACTACCGAGGCTCTAAAGAAAAGGATGGATGGTGTGAAGCTTAGCGATGAGGAGGAGAGGCTTATACTTAACGTAGATATGGCTGCGGATCTAGTAAAGCTCTACGGCGGTAGAGCATTCATAGCTCTATCCGTTAGAGGTGTAGGACCGCTAACAGCCTATCCTATACTAGCTAAGAGGCATAGCGATGAAGAAGAATTCTTTAGAGAGCTTAGGGAGGCTATGCGTGAGTATATGGAGACTAGGGATTACTGGGATGACACCGGAAAGACTTCGATGAAATAGTCGGGGGGATTTAGGTAGAAATTATAGGCAGCGAAACACTACACGGCATCTATACCTAACTCAGAAATCGATACATCTACTAGAATCTTCCCCCCAAGACTTTCCAACTTCTTTAAGCTTTGAGCCAGCTTAGAGATATCCGATATAATCTATAGCGTCGTAGAGGTAGTTTTCACATAGCCCTCGGCTAGGACTATATGTATGCTATATGGTATCTATATCGATAGTTTTCGTTGGCTGCTAGATTACTTCGAATTCTATGGGTACCTTCCTAGGTTTGGGTCCTTCAGACGTAAATATTGTATCCCAAGCATATATCTCAGGTCTACCGATTACTAAAGGTACATCTCCCCCAGCTTCTCTGCTACTTCGAATACAACCCTACCTGGAACCTCAACGTCTCGGAAAGCTACCTTAACCAAGGATTGCTCTACCATCCCCAGCTTTCCATATTTATAGGCTATCCTAAGCTCATAGGGTTCATCTAACGGGATGAGTGCTCCAAGCTCCTCAGCTAATCTTTTAGAAATCACGCTTCTACTAGCACCGGTATCGACTAAAGCTTTCAATCCGATACTTCTACCCTTAAATTCAAGCTTTACATCGGCGGTAGCCTGCTCCACCCTCATATGATCGATCAGAGCTTCCGTTAAACTTCATATAAAGATTTCTTGCCATATAATAAAATTGCAAGATTACCGGATTAACATAACTACAACTCAAATTTAGTAACGCTACATTTTATAAGGATAAGAGAATCTATGCTTCTAACTGTAAGATGAACTATCGATAGTTTTGAGCAACATATTTGAATACAAGACTTCTGAGCATACCGTTAACTAGATTAGACTTATGATCAAGATAGGTGTGGAGGCTAGAAATGGTGTGAACGGGATAATCGATCGTAGAGCGCCGATGGAAGCTTATTCCTATTATCGAAGGTAACCTCCAATACCTCTACGCCGCTCATAGATCTTATACGTCTAGCTAGAGGATCCTCACATCTATAGTGTATCGTACCTAGTATATTCTTGTTAGAGTCTAGTAGCCGGTAGATGGTATCCCTAAACCTTCGTGATAGAAGCTCCATAGGGCCGATTTCATCTACAACCACAACCTCTATAGAGTCGTCGTTTAAAGCATCGAGTATAGCTTTAACGCCTACGGATTCAAACTCCTCGATGCTAACCCTATACCTACCTATCCTAGGACCGGAGGTGAACGATACGTGAGCAAGCCAACCCTCTAAACCGGTAGATATATCCTTAACCCTGAAGCCAACCCTAACGCCAGACTCCCTAACCTCGAAGCTTACCATACCACCGATACGTATACCCGACCTGCTGAGAAGCTTGATAGTCTCTAAGACGACGGTAGTCTTACCGATACCAGGCCTACCTGTTAGGAAGATCCTAGAGGTCATCAGAAAGGATACACAGCTTAGGGATCATATATAAATACACGGTGGTTGTGGGAGACTATTAGCTACCTAGGATCATAGCTCTACCTCACCGATTCGAGATTCGATAGTATCTTAGCGACTGCTTGTATGAAGAATATCGTGCCTAGATCCCTGATGTGGTATGGAGACTTATCTGTACCATCTATAGGCGGTAGCACCTTCTCCAATATAGCTCCTCTAAGATTCGGATCCTCAGGGTTTCTAAACTGCATACTTATACAAAATCTCAACGCTTTCCTCATAGGTTCTATGTAACGTTTATCTTCCAAGATCTGCGTTAACTCTAGCCACAGGATAACGGCGCATGCAATACCTGAAGTTGCATGACCGAAGCTTGGAGTGCTGAAATCTATGAAGGTATCACGGAATAATCCTCCATCTCTACGCTGAGCATGAACATACCAATCTGCTGCTCGTATAGCACATTGTAAATATTTTTCATCACCAGTCTCCTTATAGGCCATTATCATAGGGTAACCCCACCAGTATGCGTGCCTTGGATGTATGTATCCACGCTCAGTATTGCATGGCGGATAGCGAATCCAATTCCCCGGGGGATACTCATCCTTTAAGAGGCGATCTACCGTTTCGAAGAATATCCTCCTAAACCTCTCATCACCTGTCTTATGGTAACCTTTAAGAAAGATGCCATCATCTGCAAGAGGTCGACCTACTGGGCGAGCCCATGAAAGAAACTTGAACATTCTTTCTCTAGGTGAGTAGAAATCTCGAAATAAACCTTCATCTATATACGCTTTATCCGCAACCCATCTTAACGCATCTAACGTTACCTGCCATAGCTTCTCGTAGCCTTTCAACTCGCTGAGATGTATTAATCCATCGAGACATTCAAGTATAGCAGATGTGTTCACTATATCACCTATATCCTCATATGCTAGTATCAACCCGTAATCTGGATCGCTCGGATCTCTAATACTCTCGTTTACGATAAACTCTACTCCAAGATTAGCTGATTCTAAGAGGCGATCATCTTTTAGAACTTTGTAAGCTAGTACGAGAGCCTTCACAGCCTGACCTGTATGCCATATAGGGCAGAAGAAATCCCACACTTTACTTGCTACACTATACTCCCCTCTAATAGCGCCACGCCATATCTTATGTTGATGATTCTTTGTATCCCTCTCTATGGTAAGCTTCTCTGTTTTTACCTGAGCTACATCTGTAATCCAACTACACGCCAACCTTAGAGATTCCAGTAACAGTGATTGCTCTAATCCTAGATCCTCTTTTGTGATATACATCTCTGATAGGGGATTATTATAATGGTATTTAAATTTGACTGCCATCGATGAGATCCCTTAATTTCATACAGAGAGTAGGATCTACTAGTCGAGTTAGCTTTCTGATGTAAAACTTCAATTTGATAGATATACTTCTATGGAATGTAACTAATAATAATACCGCTATTGCTATAAATAATGATATTAATAGATTTGATAATATAAATTCTCCTTCTATTTTCAATCTATATTTCTGTATTTCATTGAAGCCTTGAATTACATATTCTTTGACCTGAACATAATCTCCATTTTGATATGCAATAATAGCTTTATCAAGATACTCTTCAGCCTCAGCTATATATTCATTTGCTGAAACTTTTTTTAGCTTTATGTTGTTTATATCTTCATAGAGCCATGCTATATATCTCTCATAGATTTTTCCATTTTGGATATAGGGCCCGTGGATGATCTCCGGGATCAGCCATCCTAATGCTAGTAGATCCCTATATAGCAGACCGTGAACCTGCTGTCCTCTATTTTTAAGCAGTATAAGGTTGGATATATAGCCTCTGAAGAGGAAGTCTACATCGCCTTCAGAGGCTATCCCATGCCCAGATGGATCTAGGTAGAAGTAGTACCCAAGATATTCTCGGAAGTTGATCCTCCTGTAGTATTGCTCTGCTTCTAATGCCTGTTCTAACGCTTCTTCATCCCCAGAAATAGCGTAATATAGAGCTTTGGCTATCATCCATACTTCATCTCTATTCTGGGTCGAGGAGCCTAGAGATGAAGCCCATTCATATATCTTGGGTATATATGTAGAATTGCCTGTATAATAGCTATGGAAGATATATTCTCCGATAACGTTGTATTCGCTAGCTCGCCCCATATAATCCCAGTAGTTGAAATACCAATCCCAGAATCTATTTAGGACATGAATATATTTTTCATCCCTAGTTAGATGATGCATAATGTATGATGCTTGAATCCATCTACTAAAAGCATCTGGGGATGGCTCCCAAGCTTCATCCAAACCCCATTTACCCCAATATCCAGAGCTTCCATCCATCCTATATACTGTCGGTAGACGCCCTGTAGAATCTTGTAAATCTATCATGTTATCCATGATCAGTTTCACTCTTTCTACTATCTGATCTCTAAGCGTAGCATTCTCGGTTACCACAGCGGCTTCCAGCGTCGGGAGAACCCACCAGAATTCCATTATATCGCAGTATGCATCCGGGTTTGGATCGACCTTACCATAATCTTTGAAGATCCAGGTTCCGTTCTGCAATCTTTCTATGTATAAGTGGAAGTGTATATATCTTGGATCTTTATTGCATTCGAGCATGGCTCTAGCGAAATTCTCAAGACATACTATAGCTTTCTCGCTTTTAAAGCACCATGCGTAAGGAAATACTGAGTACATGAGAGCTTCCCCACCATGCTCTGCATCCTGCTTAACCCTATCTATGTCTAGGAGAGCGCCTTGTATAGTATCGTAGCGATATGAGCCGATAAGACCTGTTCCTGGATCTAGATATTTGAGCATAGATTCGACTACCGTACAAATTATCGCTTCTATATCCTCATCTCCTGTAGCTAGGTAGTAGATCCAGTAGGGTGTATGCATTTCTGTAACATCATCTCCTGTTATCACAGTTTCCGATGGGCGACGTTCGGTTAGGGATATCGTTTCATAGGGGAGAGCTGTTTTAAGATCTACGAATTCAGGCCCCTTATACAGATTAAGAAGAGTTTGTTTAAATGCTTCTTCAAGAGTGATCTCATTTGTTTCTATAGAATATATGTTGAATGATGGGAATATAAGCAATGAAAACGATATCGAAACAAAAGTCACAATAAAATAAGATATACAGTTGAATAGCAGCTTCTTTGAAAACATCTCATATGGGGAGTATCCATATGGAGTTTATGATGAGGGATATGGATACACTTATCGTTATAGCGATACTCTCACCCATCGTAAGTCCTCCTGCTATGAGTCTTGAGTAGAAGTTCCAGCGATCTCTACCTATCCTTGCTTCAGCTAACCTGCTTACGACTCCACCGATGAAGTATGCTACAGCGTATGGTGGTAGTGTTCCGATACCAGCTGCGATACCAGTATAAGATAGCAACGGAATACCTGGGATATGTATAGATAAGTATATGAATGTACCTACTATAAGCGAGTATACTATCCATATCGGGTTAAATAAGCCCATCTGTACACCTCTAATCCACATAACGGTATACGTAGCATCTATCGGCCATAGCAGTTGAGCGGCAGGATATCTTGCAGATGGTATCGGCCCCATCCTCCAGAATAGTTCAAGGTATATGAAGGCCATGAGAATAGTGAATGGGAGTAGTACGAAGTATGCCTTAACAACGCTTCTAACAGAGGTTTCTGTAAGCTGGGCTACTTTAAAGTTTCTAAGCCAGCCTACACCTTGTAGGGTCATCGGGTTTGGAGCAAACCAGACTTCTATAGGAGCATTCGTTGCTAGGAAGATCATATTCCTAAGTTCACTTATATGGAACGATGGCGAGATGCCGGTCTCACCTCTTATCCTTCCCCCCACTAGCGTTGTGAATATCGGGAAGAATATCATCAACGATGAAACCCATGGATAGGTCAATACATAGGTAGGGGCTAGAACTGCGAATAGAGCGATCCCACATACAAGCGATATCACAGCGATTAATATCACAAGATTGCTAGGGATAGGGTCTGTACGTCTTCGAACTCCTTCGGTATATCTCATGCTAAGTATTCTACGCATAGCACCTGCGAACAATCCTGGTCTATGGATTATGGGTCCGATACCTGCCGCGAAGGCTAAGCCTATGGTTATAGGGAACCAGAAGTACATGATAGATCTTTGAGCTATCAGCGATATATCCATACCTGGAGTCCACCAAGACTGATATCCGGGAGTTACAGGATCTACATCTGGCGCTAGCTGATATGAAGCGACCAACCAGTTACCGATAGCGTATATAGCTAGTGAGCCGATGAGTATGCTTACAGCGGCGTTGAAGGGAATCACTAGACCTGTAGCGTATGACCCTAAGCTTGTCGCGAAACCTAGGGCTGCACCGGGGAGAGCCATCTCTACGTAACGGGTTACATCTATCCATGGGACCGGGATAAACCATACTAGAGTACCGGTATAGGCTTGCATAACGAATGGAAGCGCATAGACTATGAATCCCCATATGAAGCCGAATACCGCTGAGAACGATAGGATCTGTATCGGGCGTCTCTCTTCGCTTGTCATAGATGTTATAGCTATAGCGCTAACCTCCTCCATCGGGAATGGTAGATCCTCTACTTCTACGTATAGCTCTCTAGCGAACAGACCTAACGTGACGCATACAACATCGGATAGAACCGCCCAGAGTATAACTATAGCTATAGGTATAAGCCAATCTTGATGGAGAAACGTTCTTAATATATATATCGGGCTTTCAACTGGTGGAGCCCACCAAGTAGGTAGCATATCGGCTATCCCGAAACGTTGTACGATAGGAGCTGTCCTGAACCACTGCCTATAGAGTAGACCGGTCGGGAGGAATTCTATCCCTGCCAGCATGTATATCAGGAAGGCTTCCTGTCTAGTTAGACGAGCCCCGTATAACCTAGCTATTTCGACCCATAGGATCAGCATGAACCATGATACCCCGAACGATTGCCCAGCGACCAACTGGAGGTAGATGAGAGCTGGGATGAATATTACCGTAGCATATATAGCTGATAGAGCTGCTCTGAAGGTAAAGCCAGACTTATACTCTACATAATAACGCTTCTCCTCATCCATAATCTACCACCTCCTACTTCGATACTACGCCTATATATCTTGCTTTCTCGCTCATAGGAAGAGTCCTCCAGAGGAGGAGCTGCTTTCTCACTTCATCTACGAAATCTCTGTTAAGCCTCTCCCACTCTCTGTATGCACCCATAACCCTCTCGATCGTCATATGGAAAGACCAACGTACACCCCCCATCTCCTCGACTGCAGCTATACTGGCTCTCTGGATAATACCTACATGGTATGGAGCTAACCTACAATCAGCGGAAATAGCCATGAAACGCTTTTCATCTCTTACACCTTCCTCCATATCTATATTCGTAGCCATGAATACGGGGGCATCGGGTAGCTCGTGTTGAACTAGATATTCAGCGAGGTATCTAATTATCCCTCGAGCTTCATCTTCAGAGGAAGCGACGAAGGGCAACGGGATAACCCATCTATCACCGATAGGCTTCGTAGGTACTCTCCACTTCCTCTCTAGACTCGGTGTAACAAGTCTAGCCGATAGGAAGGCTGGGTATATAGAGGATATAGCTATCGCTGCTATCGCTAGGAGTATAGCTAGGACCACTATACTAGATGAGAAGTTCAGCCATATACCTACCGTCGATCCGATTAACTTGTATGCGATCAACGCTGATAGGTAGCCTAGTACTGAACCGATTACACCATAGACTAGAGCTTCAGCAATAAACATTAAGGCTACATGAATCGGAGCGAGACCTACGGCGCTGTATATAGATAGCTCACGTCTCCTTTCATGAATAGCGGCTAGCATAAGGCTTGTAAGATTCAGTATAACGATAACTATTGGGATTATCTGGATTTCCGCTCCACCTATAATTATCGACGACGCCTGCGTTAGTAGATGTATCGAATCTCCGATGTTATAGAATGTGAGGAATCCTTTCACACCTTCATAGAAACCTTTAGCTATGTTTTCAGTCGTAGCTTTATCGATAGGGATAATCGATAAGGTAGCTACACCCCCACCCATATCTAAAACCGTTTCGAACGGCATTATTACTATCTCGTTTAGCGTAAGATGCTCGTTCCACGGATTCTCTGCAGAGGTAGCGTAATCGCGTTTCACCGGGGTAATCTCTTCTCCATCTAGATCTTTGATAGATTCTATTCCTTTCTGTAGTATACCTACGACGTTGAAGGTTATACCCTCTATGGTGACGTTTACGGGTAGAGCGTTAGGATCTATACCGAGCTCTCGTGCTAAACCTTCACCGAGTATGCAACTTAAATATTCTCCTGGTATAAACCATCTACTACCGCTGGATAAGAAGTATGTCATATGCATTAACTCAGCTTCTTCGATCGTAACACCTAAGAGGGCTTTGGGGGGTAGCGAGAGACGTTTACCTTCATAGATTATAGTGAAGCCTATAGTCCCATATTGAGCGAGCATACTCGGGAAAATAGTGTACCTCCAGGCTCTACGAAGTATGATGGCTTCATCACCATACCTTGCCTCTATATAAGTCTGTAGTTGTCTACTAAGCGAGAAACCCCCATAACCCCACATACTCTTACGTACATATACTCCCCCATGTAGTACTTGATCTTCTGAAGCCCGTCTAGAGATAGGTATATAGATTTGGAGAGCGGAGATGGCTGTGAAGCTAGCGATAGATGAAACGACTACTATCACGGTGAATAGTGCAAGTATCGTTCGAAGTTTACGTTTCCTCATATTCTCCACTCCAACGGAGAAAGCATAAGTCGCCTGCGCGAATCTACTCACCTTTATCTCATGCATACCGACCGCTCTAACTCTCAACTCTTTTACCAATTCTCCAGCTCTACTGAAAATTAGGAATATTATCGGTGCTGAGAGTATCAGGACGCTGAAACCGATTATCACGTGAGCTGGGCTTGCAGCAAGAGAGAATCCTGGATGACTGAGAATTAGGGCTAGGGTGCAGAATCCGAAAACTCCTACGAGGGATAATATCTTCTTGTAGCCGCTCCAGTTGAAGAGAAGTTTTTCGCAGAGGAAGGTGAATGGTAGGATTAGTAGAGCGAAGATAGGTGTAACCGCTATCGCATCCTCTATGTATGTTCTTAGAGATGTATATGCGCTGCATCCTCTCAGCCAAGCATCGATCGCATAAACGTAAGCAGTAGCGTAATCCTTGCTTTCAAGAGCAAATATAGCCTTCTGGATAAAATCTTCGCATTCTGAGTGTAGCTTATATCCTTCATGAGTGGAAAGATCGGTAAATCCTTTTATAACGTTGATACGTTCTAGATTCATATAGTAGAAGTCTTTTGCATACTGCAATATGGGGAAATGTATAATCTCTTGCTCTCCAAGCTTCAGTTTATATCCCCAACCTAAAAGGTTGCTTTCAGATCCGTTGGTTAGGCATATGAATGGATATCTAGAGATCACGCTTACCTTCGCCGTTATGATTACAGGTGTTTCCGGTGGGAAGGCGATTAGAGCTATGTGATACATATTTGGATCAACCCATACGCCATAGCTGAAGGGGGGTACATACTTCTCAGCTTCGTACACTGTAAATTCTGGTTGAGGTCTAATGAAGCCTGCTCCTGTCTCTATCTCAGGAATACCTAGAGTTAGAGGATGAATAGCATCGAGTATAGCGATAGATGATGCTCTGAATACAGAAAGAAATCCTATATCTCCGAAGATCTTTATAGGCGGTTTGTATGCGCGTGGACCCATATCAGGGGCGAACACTACGTTACCTGTAGTAGGGTCTATCACCCATCCGCTTATACGGTATGCATCCGAAAATCGGTAATACATATGTCCTCGTATACGGAAGCTTCCATCATCCTCAACTAAGAAAAACCGTCTATCCGTAGCTGCATGTGTCCTAAAGTATACGATGCCGGTGAGATTACCTATATCAGCTCTTGTTAGAGGTCTCCAGAAAGCTAGATCTTCATCGTAGATAGCGAGTTTTCCATAGATTTCACCCCAATGTATCTCGTTACCAGCTTCCCATGTATTGTAATCTAGCGCCCCGCCTTCAGTCTTTATATAGAATTTAAATACAGGTTCTCTTCCATACCATTCGTAATACTCATCCAAACACTCGCTAAGCGTACGGAGGAGTATAGCATATATGCTTTCGAGAGACAGCTTCAGGTTACTCCAATTTATTTTATCGATCGTATCGAATGGCGTCCAATAGTATGGTCTAGCATCGTATCCCGTAGTGAACGTGAGGGCATATGGCCCGATATATTTGAATATCTCTGTATCAAACGCCCACTTCTTAGTAGGCATTATGTTCGGCTCCATAGAGATACTTATATCCTCATTCCAAGACCAACCTATCTTCGAATAAACCTCGTATTTACCTGGGAATTGCTGTTGGAGCTCCCTGATGTACCTCTCCAATGTTGCCTGATATTTCGCTACTTCATCTTTGAAAACACCTTGCGTCACATAGGCTAGGTGCTTAACGATATTATTCGCCCATGTACCTGTCCCATAGTTTGTCAAGTATACGAAGCTAGAACCAGTAGATATATCGAAACCATATGCACGCCAGATACGACTGCCAAATTCTCTCTTTGTCTCCCAATTTGGCGTATCTCTTGGGAAGTATAAATAGCGATCGGCGAAGGCTGTCGCTCCAGCTAATGCTTGATGGTGACCGCCGAAAGCTACGAACATCAAGGTTAAGGGTGGTCTATCGCCTTCATGTGCACGTTGAGCAAGATACCGTGCCAATTCTAACAGTACAGATATGCCTATAGATTCCTGGGCTCCAGGAGCTACGGTAGGAACCTCCGAGTAGGAATCGTAGTATGAGCATAGCATTATTATACCATCGGGTCTTATACCACCCTCGATGAAACCTATTATATTCTTCCCGGTAACCTTCGCCCAACGTTGCGTAGAGATAAGACGAACTTCTAACCCTTCTCTCTCGGCACGTAGAAGCTTCTGAGCCTCGCTTTCCTCAGCGTAAAATCTAGGAAAGTTTATAGGTGTATCCCATAGGAATCTTGTCGCAGGTCCTGGTGTACTGAATGCTGAGGTCCATGAGGTTACACCGTAAAACCCGCCTAGGAAGTAGCTTGGAGGTAGAAATATTACAGCTTTAGCACCTAACTGAGCAGCCCATATCCAATTGCTCCCCGCGTTCCAATCCATAAGCACTATATTCCCCTCTATATCCTTACCGTTGAAATCCTTCAACTCACCACGTCCTACATAAACAAGTTTCCCCACGATACCTTCGGGAGGCGTCGTCGAAGGACATACTAAGTTCGGTATAAACGGGTGGATCTTGACGCATTCCCCTGTAGGTATTATCGTCACGTTCGCTCCATAGCTTATACAATCTACTACCTCAAAAACTTGGTAGGTTACGTTTACGAGCCCATACTCGATGAATTTCTCGTATATATACTGAGCAGCTAACTCGTTTCCAAGATAACCGGTAGCTCTAGTACCTAAACTTGAGAAGAATTCTATATGATCCCTTATAGATAAGAGATTAACAGCATTAATGAAAGGAGCATAATCAAAGGAACTTGATCCTACATCACACACGTTCATAATAGTGATCTTTAGCGAATATATAGGTATGCATATAATTAGAGAAAAAACAACTATAAATAAAAGAAAAATAAGAGGGAGTTTCTTCATAATATTTCACCTCAATTATTACCCATATATTAGCCAGTTTACCCAATCTATAGTATTGTTTATGAATATTGGTATTATGTGTCCTAGTAGTATTCCTAGTGCTACTGGTTTTAGTTTTTCTTCGTACATCTTCACCCCTCCCACCCTTAACACTATGTATTTCACTATGAATCCTACTAGGAACGGCATCCATACCCAGAACCCGATCATAGCCCCCAATACTACACCACCTATACTCAAACCTCTAAGGAAGCCTATACGCGTAGCTAGAAAAGCCAGTATAAATATTATCGCAAACCCTATGATGATCTGAACCAACATCTGATTCGGATGACCAGTAAACTGACTATAGAAAGCGTAGAATCTACCCTGTTCACTATACCTTACAGCCGACTGGATATATGTACCTCTTAACTTTGGTAATGTCAAAGACCAAGCCTCATTAAAGAAGTGTACGAATACTGTTCCTACTACAGATATTATCGTTCCTATTAGTATGACTAGTAGTATTCCTTTGGATTCTGTAGCTGTCTGCCTTCCTATATGGTACGATACCAGTAGGTTTCCTACAGGCCTATCCCCACCATGACAAGTAGTATTATACACATTATTCAACATATATATAGTCATGTAAGTCGATATATCCGGCTTTATATCCGCGAAATACTTCATAGCTATAGCCCCAGGCATTACGGTCCAGGTATTAGCCATCGTCGTCGCTCCAGGTTCTAGCTGTCCGTAGAATCCACCGGTCTCTGCTAGTAGTCTTCCCGATCCGAAGAATATGAGCGATGCTAGTATCAGCCATATCAGTGCCGGTATAGGCTGTATCATGTATAGCGTCGTAGCTACTAAGAACCATAATAGGAAGAATACTATGCACAGTATGAAGGCAGTTCTATACGATATAGGCTTTAAAGGATCGAACTCCCTAGAAGGCTCCCTGAAAAGGCTCCTAAGCACAGGAGCTACATGACCCCAATGAAGTATTAGAGGAGCGATAGCTAAACCTATAACCATACCAGCAAGTAGAGCAGGCCTAGAAAATCCTTGGACATCATAAAGCCAATAGTTTGTTGCGTATATCAGCTGGCTTACGTAGACGGTGCTTCCAGGTGTTACTGGTGGCCAGTATCTCGCGGAGTATATGAACGGGAATATAACGTATAACGCGAGCCATGTTAGTATAACGGTTAGTAGTATGCTTGTAGGTAGCATTATACTCCACCCTATCTCGAAAGGCATAAGACTAATACCTAACCCGCTCCATGGAAGTATAGCATACTTAGTAAGATCCCATGCAGGCTCAAATTTAACTCCAGCCCATGGGAGTGTGGATGGAGCACCTGTTACGAGCCTCTGTATTGGTGGTAGGCAGTATAGTGTGAAGTATGCTATGAATAGTGGTAGGAATCCTGCTAGGAATGGTTTGGGTAGGAGGGACGCCTTAGGGGATGAACGCTCCACAAGCTCTATAACATCAGAGGTAACAGTCGATATAGGCATAGGAAGATACTCTATCTCGACATACAAACGCCTCAACAGCAAACTACCGAAAACCAAACCAAGAATCAACGTAAGATACCACAAAACACCAGCAACAATCATAGGCATGAACGGTATATAATTTGTAAATAGAGTTCTAGCTGCGACTGCCAATTGAGCATACGCTTCAGGGCCAAGAGGGCCTATAACACCATTAGTAGGGAACTTAGACCAGTACGCCAGTTGTTTATCAGGGGATTGTATAGCTACCCAGAGGCCTTCTCTGAATAGTTCTCTCCAGAACCATTGGTAGTTTCCCTGATTTGTACCGAACATAGATGAGAACATCAATATAGCTATTATCGATGCCTCTTGACGTGTGAATCGAGCCTTCCACCAGCCAACGCCAGCGCCATAATTCACAAAAGCTATTAATAGCATAAAAGTAAAGACGGTAGCCATAGACAATATTGGTTGGAATGCCATGAACCACCAATCCCAATGAGCTGGTGTCGCAACTATCGAGCTACCTCTCGCGTATTGCGTTACGATGATGAATACGCTAGCGATCAAACCTATGATGAGGCTTTTCTTTGTTATACCAGATGTGTATTCCATCAGAGGGGTTGGAAGACGGCTCAAATTTAACCCCATACGTATTTTTGTTAGGTAACCTATAAATAAAATTTTCTTCACTGTCTGTGTATACCTAGTGATGGATGTTGTCGTATTGGCTACGTTAAATTTGAGGGGTTGCCCTATAGGCTATGTTCTTGATAAGAGGGATCTTGACCAGAGTTTAGAGGAGAGGTATTTCGCTGGCTGGGAGAATCCTTTGACTCCTCCGCCTTGGTGGAATATTCCGAGCGATTTCCGTGTGGTTAGGGAGGGGGATGGGATAGAGGTTTTAGAGCATCTAGGTAAGAGTGATCGTTGTCTTGTTACAGGTGAGAATCTCTGGCGGGATTATACAGTCGAAGCTAGTATACGTCATATGCTTCCTACCAGCACCCCGAATCCTGATGATGAGCATTGTATAATAGGTCGTTCTGGTGTGATGTTTAGGTATCAGACTCTTCGGCATTATTACTTCTATTGCCTTGAAGGTTATGATAGGATAGCTCTCTATAGACGTGAGGATAATAACTGGTTTATTCTAGGCTACAGATACATGAGTATAGATCGATCGAAGTATTATGAGCTGAAAGTCGAGTGTGTAGATGATAGGTTTCGATGCTATCTAGATAGGGGGGTTATCTTCGATGTTAAAGATAACGTCTTTAGAACAGGGAAGGTTGGTGTTAGAACGAATACGTTAGCAAGGATTCGTAGGATAAACGTGTATACGACACTCGAAGGGTTCTCGCGTTATGAGAGAATGAAGAGGGAGTATGAGGATGAGTTAGCAGCTATACGGAGAAGTTATCCGCAACCAATTCTAGCTGTGAAGGTAGATTTGAAGGAATATAGCCCATTCTCGCTCAGGATCGGAAGCTTCAAAGGAAATGGGAGGAAAGATTTACTTATACTACATGGATCTACGGATACTCCTAGGTTGACAGCTTTAGATCTACATAAGGATATCATATGGAGTATGGATTATCCTGAGTTACCGGGCCCAGCTTCATCATGGCTCGTAAGCTTACAGGATATGAACGGGGATGGGAGAGATGAGATAGTTTGCATAGCGAACGATAAGTTAGCTATCATAGATGGAGCGACTGGTAGACTTAAAGCTGAAACAGATCTTCCTGAAGCTGGTCCTTATATGGATGTAAGTAGTAGGGCTACTACAACGTTCAGCCGTAGAATGAAATTAACGGCGAGGGAGATCCAGTATTCGCCATACATATGTAACTTGAGGGGGAGACATTATCCGCAGGATATTCTTGTTAAAGATCAGCATGGAGGAAGCGGTGGGAGTACCCTCTGGGCTTATGATGATAAGCTTAATCTACTATGGACTACAACGATCGATCAACCGAAATTCGGTCATCATATAGATTTCTACGATATAGATAGGGATGGGAGGGATGAGATTATAGCAGGCTACCATATGCTTTCCCCAGATGGGGAGATCCTATGGGTTATGGAAGGGGCTGAATATATCGAAACATTCCATGGAGGTAGACATGTCGATGCTGAAGCTATAGGAGATCTGGATGGGAATCCAGATACTTTAGAGGTAGCTATGGCTGCTAGTTCTGAAGGGTTCTACCTAGTAGATGCTTTCACAGGGAAGGTTAGGAGGCATCATAGGATAGGCCATGCGCAAGGTATATCGGTAGGCAGATTTAGACCTGAGCTACCAGGCTTTCAGATACTTGTAGGTAATAGATGGGGTAGTTATGGTATTCTAAATTTATTCAGCGGGGATGGGGATAGGCTTATGTATTTTGAGCCGGATAACGTAAGTCAAGGTGGGCCACCTATAAACTGGACTGGAAAAGGAGATGAGCTAATACTGCTAGCTAGTAGTAGGAAGGCGTTGGGTATGTATGATGGATATGGACGTAAAGTAGTGGTATTCCCAGATGATGGTATTTTACCTAGA